>Ga0181535_10007857_pt1 | contig 10609 bp, 10 predicted proteins | sample PEATcosm2014_Bin_44_FD_119774 | JGI IMG/M metagenome (GOLD analysis project Ga0181535, IMG submission 119774) | Peatland microbial communities from MTU Mesocosm Facility, Houghton, MI, USA - PEATcosm2014_Bin17_30_metaG | ecosystem: Environmental > Terrestrial > Soil > Wetlands > Peat | place...
ATGACCCAGATACTCGGATCGCTCATGATGCTCTCCTTCATCTTCAACATGTTCGTCAGGGCGAAGGCCTCGACCGAGCGCCTGGGCGAAGTGTTCGCGTCAGTAGTCGCGCTCGCGACGGCGGGCGCGCCCGTCGCGGTCTCCGCCTCGGAGCGGAGGCCGGGCGGTGGCTCGAGGAGCCGGGGAGGCAGCGTGGCCTTCGAGGACGTCTGGTTCCGCTACGAGGGGGCCAAGGAAGCGGCGCTCCGAGGAGTGAGCTTCGCCTGCCCGGCGGGAACGAGCCTCGGCATCATCGGGTCCACGGGCTCGGGGAAGACGAGCCTGGTCTCCCTCATACCTCGCTTCTACGACGCGAGCGAAGGCAGGGTCGTCGTGGACGGCGTGGACGTCCGCGGCACGGATCCCGCGGATCTCCGCGCGGGCATCGCCCTCGTGCCCCAGCGCTCCGTCCTCTTCACCGGAAGCGTCCTCGAGAACATACGCTGGGGCAGGCCCGAGGCGAGCCTCCAGGAGGCGGAGGCGGCCGCCCGCGCGGCCGCGGCCCACGATTTCATCGCCTCCTTCCCTGAGGGCTACGACACTCAGGTGGGCCGGGGAGGCCTTTCGCTCTCGGGGGGACAGCGCCAGCGCATCTCCATAGCCCGCGCCCTGGTCCGGAAGTCTTCCATCCTCATCCTCGACGACAGCACGAGCGCGGTCGACGCCGTCACGGAGGCGCGGATCCGCTTCGCCCTCCGCGGGGCCTCGGAGGGAGCCACGGTCTTCCTCATCGCGCAGCGCATCTCGTCGGTGCGCGAGTGCGATCGTATCCTCGTCCTCGACGAGGGGAGGGTGGCGGGGCTCGGGCGCCACGACGAGCTCCTCGCGGGCTGCGAGGTCTATCGGGACATCCACCGCTCCCAGGCGGGGATCGCGGGGGCCCATCATGGCTGAGCGCGCCCAGGAGGAGCCGAGGCTGCCCGGCCCCGGAGGCGGGCCGAGAGGCGGCATGGGCGGAGGGGCCCGATGGCTCCAGCCCGTCGTACGGGCCAAGGACAGGCGCGGGACCATGGCCCGCCTCTGGGCCTGCTTCGGCGTGGAGCGCGCGAGGATCTTCGTCGTCTTCGGCCTCGTCCTCGTCGACTGCGGAATTCTCCTCTCGGGACCCTGGCTCATAGGACGCTGCGTCGACGCCATGGCGCCCGGCCCCCTCTCCTCGTCGATAGCCTTCGCGGCGGTGCTCGGCGCCCTCCTCCTCGCCTACGCCCTGGACGCCGCGCTCGTGCTGTCCCAGGGATGGCTCATGGCCGGGGCTTCGCAGGAGATCGTGAAATCCCTCAGGAGGGACCTCTTCGGGAAGCTCCAGCGCCTCCCCGTCTCCCTCTTCGACTCCTGGAGCCACGGCGACCTCATGAGCCGCCTCTCGAACGACGTGGACAACATCTCGAGCACCATAGCCCAATCGACGACCCAGCTCGTCTCCACCCTCCTCACGATCATCGGCTCCTTCACCCTCATGCTCGTCCTCTCGCCCCTGCTCACTCTCGCGGCGCTGGTCACCGTACCTCTCGTCTTCCTCCTGACCCGGACCGTGTCGCGCCGAACCCGCGTCCTCTTCAAGAGGCAGCAGGCGGCCCTCGGCGCGATGAACGGCCACATCGAGGAGACGATCTCGGGGATCGACGTGATCAAGGCCTTCGGCAGGGAGGGCGCCGCGATAGGCGAGTTCGACGGGCTCAACGAGGACCTCAAGTCCATCGGGACCGAGGCCCAGGTCTGGTCGGGCTTCATCATGCCCCTCATGAACGTCATCAACAACCTGGGCTTCGCGGCGGTGGCCGCGGTGGGCGGCGTCCTCGCCGTCAAGGGCCTCGTCACGATCGGCGTGATCGCCAGCTTCATCTCCTACTCTCGCCAGTTCTCGAGGCCCCTCAACGACCTCGCCAATACCTACAACACGCTCCAGACCGCCCTCGCCGGAGCGGAGCGCGTCTTCGAGGTGATGGACCAGGCCGAGGAGGCGCCGGACAGGCCCGTCGCAAGCTCCGGCGGCGCCGGAGTCCTCCGCGGGATCCGCGGGGACGTCGATTTCGAGAGCGTCTCTTTCGGCTACAAGACCGACAGACTGGTGCTCCGCGACGTGAGCTTCGAGGCCCGCGAAGGCAGCGTCACAGCCCTGGTCGGGCCGACGGGAGCGGGCAAGACCACGATAGTGAACCTCCTCGCGCGCTTCTACGACGCGAGCGCCGGCTCGATCCGCATCGACGGCCGCGACCTGCGCGACTACGCCCGCGACGACCTCCGGCGCATCTTCGGCATCGTCCTTCAGGACAGCTATCTCTTCTCGGGGAGCATCAGTGAGAACATCCTCTACGGGAGACCCGGGGCGAGCGAGGGAGAGGTGGCGAGGGCGGTCGCCGCGGCCAACGCCGCCTCCTTCATCGACCGTCTTCCCCGCGGCTACGACAGCGTCCTGACCGAAGGCGGCTCGCCGCTGAGCGAGGGCCAGCGCCAGCTCATCGCCCTCGCGCGCGCGATCCTCGCCGACCCCGCCATCCTCATCCTCGACGAGGCCACGAGCAGCGTCGACACGAGGACGGAGCTCCACATACAGGCCGCGATGATCAAGCTGATGGAGGGACGCACGAGCTTCATCATCGCCCATCGGCTTTCGACGATCCGGAACGCCGACAACATCCTCGTCATGGAGGGCGGTCGCATCGTGGAATCGGGGAGACACGAGGCGCTGATGGCCGAGGGCGGCCTGTATCACCGGATGTACTCGAGTCAACGTTGACGGTATAATAGTGCATGGACTACGACCGCAGCCACTTCGCCTATCTCGCCCGGTACAACAAGGGCGCCAACGAGTATCTCGTCGGCCGCCTCGCCGCCCTTCCCGCCGCCGAGCTGTCCAAGCCGCGCGGCTCCTACTTCGGCTCGATCCAGGGCATCCTCGACCACATCATCATGTGCGACATCAACTGGCTCAGGCGCTTCCGCATTCTCTTCCAGGACGACGAGGCGCTTAACCGTCCTCGCCTCGCGCCTCCCGGAAGCGATTGGACGAAGTTCGAGTTCCCCCTCTTCGACGAGTACCGGCGGGAGCGGACCGTCGTGGACGCTATCTTCGCGGACTGGATACGAGCGGCCGACACCTCCCGATTCGGGGAGGTCCTCGCCTATGCCGACTCGGAGGGCCGTCCGAAGCGCTATTACTTCCGCGAGGCCATCGACCATGTCTTCAATCACCAGACCCATCATCGGGGCCAGGTCTCGCAGATCCTCGACGAGATGGGCATCGAGCACGACTACTCGAACTTGATCGGCTTCGCGGAAAGCCCCGCCGACCTGTAAGCCGGCATCCGCTCGAACAGGGAGCGCGCGTCGCCGACCAACTCGAGACCCGCGCGCGAAGCTTCGCCCTCGAAGAGCGTCTCGCCCCCGCGTTTCCAGCGGAGACTTATCCTCGCGTCGACGCTCTCCGAGATGCGTCTCGTCAAGAGGCCCTTGACGGGCGCGCGCAGGAAGCCTCCCCGCGCGCGCGAGGCCTCCACCTCCAGTCGCGAGCCGCCTCGCGCCACGGCGAGGCTCAGATGGCCGTCCTCGAGGCGGAAATCCACGAGCCGAGCGCCCGTATAGGTCGCCTCGCGGAGGAGGCGCCCCCCGTGCGGAGCTCGGCTCCCTAGGTAGCCTACGCAGAGAAATCCCGTGAAGGCGGCTCCCAACCAGGGGATATCGGCTATCGACAGCATGAAGGAGTCGCCCGCGGACTCGAAGTTGTTCGACTGCATCCAGATCCAGCTCGAAGGCATGGAAGAGCCCCAATCCTTTTCGATGTATCCTCGGCCCCGGCCGTCGCCGCTTCCCGGCCTCCCCATCTCCACGCGGCGGGAGTCGTGCTCGAAGCTCCCCTCGACTCCGTGGTCGAGGGAGACGAGGCCGTGGCGGCATTCCATGAAGGGGACGAAGGAATAGGGGCCCATCACGCCGGGCCAGAAGACGCGGGAGGGCAATCGCCTGAAGGGGCCGAAGGCCAGCTCGCCTCGGAAGCGCCCATCTTCGCTCGAGAGGTCGAGGACGATGCCTTCTTCGGCGAAGGAGTTCCCGCCGACGCGGATGTCGAGCTTGTCCGTCGAAGCCCGGAAGGCCTCGAGAGGGAAGTCGAACCACCAGGTCCTGCCGCTGCGTCCCTCGATTACCTGGACGAAGCTGTAGCCCGCACCCGGTTTCTCCCCCCGCGAGATGCCGGGAATGAAAGACCAGATCTCGGATCGATCGGCCGATACCTGTTTGAAGTACCAGCCCTCGAAGTAGCGGCGCTTCCTCTTCGCGCCTTTATAGTACTCGTTCCATGGCCACGCCGGCATTCGAGCCCCTGGTTCGAAAGTAGCCAATGTCCGGCCGGCGGTAAAGGGAGTCGATTCAGCTCGACGCGCTTGCCCGCGCGGCCCCGCGCCTGGTAGAATCCCCGCACGGAGGAAGAGATGAGCCAGCCCGGACGCGAGGACGCGGTACAGCTTTGGCGAAAATACAACGACGACGACTATCTTTACAGGCACGCCTTGTCGGTGGAGGCCGCCATGCGCGGCTTCGCCGCGAAGTACGGCGAGGACCAGGATTACTGGGGCATCGTCGGCCTCCTTCACGACATCGACTACCAGAAATATCCGGAGGAGCACCTCAAGCACGCTCGGGCCATGCTCGAGCCCGCCGGCTATCCCGAGGCCTTCATCCGCGCCGTCGAGAGCCACGGCTTCGGCATCTGCACCGACGTGGAGCCCGTCCACGTCATGGAGAAGGCCCTCTTCGCGGTCGACGAGCTCACCGGCTTCATATCCGCCTGCGCCCTCATGCGGCCCTCGAAGAGCGTCATGGACCTCGAGGTCAAGTCGGTGAGGAAGAAGTGGGGCACGGCCGCCTTCGCCGCCAAGATCCGCCGAGATATAATCCAAAAGGGCGCCGACATGCTCGGCATACCCCTCGACGAACTGATACAGGAGACGATTCTCGGGCTGCGCAAAGTGCATGAGGAAATCAAGCTTTAGACGATTCGGCGCTTCGCCATCTGCTTCAGTCCAGGTCCGCGAAGAGCTCGACCGGGTCTATTGAAAATCCCTCGAGGACGACCGACGCGACGGGCGCCGCGCTCCGTTATCCTGGACAGGTACGATACTGGAGATACGTGTAGCGTTCGGCCGGCGCGAGCTTCGGATCACCTATTCTCTCCATGCCTCCAAGTATATCGTATACGTTCACCAGGCGCCCCGAGACTTTAAAGCGGAGGCGAGGCGGCCGGCGTATAGCAGCGAGCCGCCGTCCTTCATGGTCATCGAGGCGAAGAAGCGCACATAGGCGGGACTGTTCATTGAATCAGGCTCAGTAGGGAATATTTTGAGACTGAAAATGAATTATTTTCAGCTGAGGACAAAAGATTTTGACCTCAAAACAGGATATTTCGAGCCGAGTACGGACCTCTTTTCGATTGGACAGCTTCCTCGCTCAATCTACGGAACTATCTCGGAAAAGCGTCGCTAGGCTTTCACGATGCTTTCGCGGAATCTTTACGAAGACGTCGCGAGACTTTCGTGAAAGTGTCGCGGGTATCTCCGTCGTCAAGAGAAAGTGATGACATTGATCAGGCCGCCGGCCGACTCGCGCCGCAACTCGCCGCCGAGCTGCGAAACGAGGGCATCGATGAGCAGGAAGCCGATGCTGCCGCCTTCGCCTATCCTCGCGATAGCCTCTTCGCTCAGGCCTATGCCGTCGTCCGATATGCGCAACTCGAATCTGCTCCCCTCCTGGCGCAGTAGTACCTCGATGCGCCCCCGTGCCAGTCCGCGGAAGGCGTGCTTCATCGAATTCGAGACCAGCTCGCTCACGATGAGGCCGATGCTCGTCGCGCGATCGATCGTAAAGGCCGTTCCGGGCGCCGCGCACTTCGTCTCCAGGGCCAATCCCGGTCTCTGGAAGGCCGCGACATTCTCCGTCACCAGATCCCTGAGGTAATCGTCCATGTCTACGTGGGTTATGCCGGCGTTCCTGTAGAGACGGTCGTGCACTCGGGACATGCTGAAGATCCGGTTCTTCAGCGTGATCAGGATATCCTCGATTCGAGGGTCGGCCGTTCCCGCGATCTGCATATTGATGATGCTCGCGATGACTTGGAGATTGTTCTTGACGCGATGATGCACTTCCTTCAGCAGCACCTCCTTCTCGGCGAGGGAGACTGCAAGCAGCTCCTCCTTGTCCTTACGTTGCCGGACCTCCGTCGACAGCGCGCGGTTGAGCTCCTCGAGATCGGCGGTCCTCGATGCGACCTCGTCTTCGAGCCTGCAGTTGAAGGCGCGCAGCGTGAGCGAGTATCGCTCGGATATTTCCTGAAGCTCGATCTGCTTCCTGATCATCTGCCTGAAGCGCAGGCTCACCAAGGCGAGGATGCCCGTAAGGACGAGGAGCACCATGGTCTTGATTATCTCGTCGTCGAAATCGATCTGGACCACTCTCCTCGAGGCGTTCGCGTAGACGTTTCCGCCTGCGACGAAGTTGCCCATAGCCCCATAGATCGCCGTGTTGATCGAGGCGAAGGCGACAGCGGAGCAGGCGCCGGTGAAGATCACCGAGGCGGCGGAATTCCTGATCACGGACAGGACGATGAAGATGGAATAGAACCAGACGGTGGCTCCCGTAAAGGCGTAGGACAGGTTGATCGACGAGGATACCGCCCAATGGGCCGTCGCGACGCAGGAGACGTCGATGAAGGAGGGGAGAAAGCGCATCCACGGGGAGTAGCCGCCGCGGGAAGTGAGCCTAAGAATGACTATCGAGGTCGCGGAGCCCAGGATCAGGCAGAGGGCCTCATAGTAGTAGTCGGGCCTCTTCGATTCCGAGGCGAGGCCGTTCTGCGCGACGGACTCGATGAATATGGATACGGCGAAGCCGGCAAAGATCGCGATGAGAACGAGCCTCACTTTCGCGATGGTTCGCTCCCCGCGTATCTGCGACTCCAGGATCACTTTTCCGGCGACGCTCTCCATCGCTTCCAAATTTTTACCCTCGAGTGCCGACTGACGAAGCTGAGCGGCCGATGCGACCATTCGCGTTGAACCCGCTATCCCCGGTCGCAATTCTACATCGTTATGACCCCGCGTCAAGGCGACGATCCGCGAAGCCGATCCATCGGCTCCGGTCGCGGCCGGCGGCCGGCCTCGATTGACTAGCCGCCGCGCCGCGGGGGATAATCGCCTACCATGCTCGAGAAGATCAGCGAGAAGCTCGGCGATATAGCCAGGACCCTGAGCGGCAAGGCGGCGATCAGCGAGAAGAACGTCGAGGAGGCGGTCGAGCAGATCAAGCTCGCCCTCCTCGACGCGGACGTCAACCTCCGCGTCGTGCGGCGCTTCGTCAACGCGACCCTCGAGGAGGCCAAGGGCGAGAAGGTCCTCAAGGCCGTCAGCCCCGGCCAGCAGTTCACCAAGATCGTCTACGACCGGATGGTGGCGCTGCTCGGCGACACGAGGCAGGACCTCCAGCTAAGGGGGCCGGATACGCAGAGCGTCATCCTCCTCCTCGGCCTCCAGGGCTCGGGCAAGACGACGAGCGCGGCCAAGCTGGCCTTCAGCCTGAAGAACAAGGGCCGCCGCGTCCTCCTCGCGGCCTGCGACCTCCAGCGCCCGGCGGCCATCGAGCAGCTCTCCGTCCTCGGCGCCCAAGTGGGCGTCGACGTCTATAAGGAAGAGAGCAAGGACGCGGTCAAGGTAGCCAGGAATGCCCTCGACAAGGCGAAGCGCGAGCTCTACGACGTCCTCATCGTGGACACCGCGGGCCGACTCCAGATAGACGACGCCCTCATGGACGAGCTCGGGCGCGTCCGCGACGCGGTCAAGCCCGTCGAGTCCCTCCTCGTGGCCGACTCCATGACGGGGCAGGCCGCGGCCGACATCGCCAAGACCTTCGACGAGAAGATCGGGATCACGGGCGTGATCCTGTCCAAGTTCGACTCCGACGCGCGAGGCGGCGCCGCCCTGTCCCTGAAGTCCGTCACCGGCAAGCCGGTCAAGTTCATAGGCACGAGCGAGAAGCCCGAGGGCCTCGAGCCCTTCTACCCCGACCGCATCGCGGGCCGCATCCTCGGGATGGGCGACGTCGTCGGCCTCGTCGAGAAGGCCCAGGCAGTCTTCGACCAGAAGCAGGCCGCAGAGCTCGAGCGCAAGATGGCCGACGAGAGCCTCAGCCTGGAGGACTACCTCGAGCAGATCCAGAGCATGAAGAAGATGGGCTCGATGAAGGGCATCATCGAGATGCTCCCCGGCCTCGCCGGCCAGATCGACGACGACAGGATCGACGAGGCTGGCATGAAGCGCGAGGAGGCCATCCTCCGCTCGATGACCGTGAAGGAGAGGCGGAACCACCTCATCATAGGGCCCAGCCGCCGTACGCGCATCGCCAAGGGCTCGGGCACATCGGTGGCCGAGATAAACCGTCTCCTCAAGAAGTTCGAGAAGACGAGGCTGATGATGAAGAAGATGAGCAAAAACAAGAAATACCAGCAGCAGCTCATGGGGAAGGGGCAGGCTTAAGGCCGCAAGTTCCGGCGTTTATACGCTCTTAATCATCTCCCCCATCGCACAATAGTTGCGTCGTAGTATTGACGAGTACATCCTTCTCGCCGGGACGCGGGTACAGGATTCCGTTCCGCTCCAGGAACCAAAGGAACATGGCTGCCGCGATCCTTTTATTGCCGTCCACGAAGGGATGGTCCTTCACGAGGAAATACGGCAGCTGTTATCCTTTTCCATGCCGAAGGCCGAGGAAGCGCCGAAGCGATCGCGCAGTCGCTCGATTATGCGCAGGGCTTCCGCATAATCGATCATATGTACCGGGATTCTCCTGCCCGCGATCTTCGGCGCGGAAATACGCTGATGATCGTAATCGTCGAGCAAATCGAGAGAGCGACCATATTCGCCCGTCACGCGCAGGAGGGCCTTGGCTTCGTCGCCGGAGAGATCGCGGCGCTCGACGACCTCCGAGATCAAGCGTACCGCCCGATTCAGGTCGCGAAGACGATTGCTATTGACCGTGTAGCCCTCGAGGATATGCTGGTGCAGGACCCTGGTCGCCCAGATGCGGAATTGGGTTCCCCGTTTTGAATTGACGCGGTAGCCCACCGAAATGATCGCGTCGAGATTGAAGAATTTTACCTTCCGTCGGACTTGCCGTTTCCCTTCCATCTGAACTACCGAGGATTCCTCGGTAGTTGAAACCTCATTCAATTCCTCTTCCTCGAAGATATTGCGGAGATGGAGTCCGATCGTGTCCGAGTCCTTATCGAAAAGTACGGACATCTGTTTCTGGCTGAGCCATAGAGTCTCCCGATCCAATCTGACGTCCAGCTCGACCGTCCCGTCCGGCGCCTGGTAAAGAACCATTTCTCCGCGGGAAGGATCAGTCGGTTCGGGCATGATCTATTCTCCCTTCAGCCAATGATGCAACAGTATAGATCCCATCAATGCCAGTATATTCGGTCTACTCGTCGCGATCCAGGATGTAGCGCTGAAAGATAGTCAGGGTGCTCCCGTCCTTGCTGAAGAATCCCAATTGAAGCCGTACGATTCATCGACCATGAGGACGCGCTCCGCGAATCGACGAGCTTGGCTGCCGCCCTGAGCTCGAGGTACCCGATCTTTCTCCAATAGGGAAGGCTGTCCATGAAAAACTCGAGGGGTCCGAATCGCAGATAGGCACGGATTTCAGCCGCGATCAACGTGAATAAATCCGCGCTTCGCGGAAGGTAGTCTAGCAAGTCGCGCAGTAGACCCGCTATGCGCCTTTGGGTTTCGCTTAAATCTTCCACACCATCCTCCCTCGAGCATAGATATAAGCCCGGCCTGTGCCGTTTTCGGTCACGGAAGGCGCGAATTTCGGATGCATGAAGATGATAAGCCATTGATCTTTTGTGTCCTTTCGGCAAGGGGACGCGGGGGCCGAAGGCCTAGCGCAGCGTTAGGCCGGAGCGCAGGGTGTTTTGAAGCGATCAGTAATGGTACTTGCAGGACAGGATGTAAACGGTTCTTTCTCGACCTTGTAAACGAGGCGGTGCTCGTCGGCGTGGAAATCCTCGAAGGCTTCGGGATCGAAGGCGATGATCATAGGTCGTCTGGAGACATCTCGACATCGACGTCGTCGGAGACGATTATTTCTATCTCGCGGTCCTTGTACGCGACCTTGAGTGCCTGCAGAAAGTCGTCCGTGAGTTCGTCGGCATGAACGCGGTATGTGGTCTGCATGGCGATCTCCTTGGGTACAGAATACTAAACCAGGCGGAAGAATCAAGCCAGGGGCGCAGGGCACTCAATGACCAGGTATCCGCCTGCGTTTTTCTCCATTGTGACATGGAAGAGGCCATGTTGCCTGTTGGATTCTCCTCTTTCCAATCCTTTTACCCGAAACGAATTATACTATAATAGATGTATATAGCCTGCTGGGCCCCTTTACACGCGCTTCCCCCGTCGGTATACTCCCTTCACCAATTCGATCGGAGCGCTAGTATGGCTAGAAGATGCGAAATTTGCGGCAAAGGCACGACGTTCGGCAATACCGTTTCCCACTCTAAGAACCGCACGAGGCGGAC
>Ga0181535_10007858_pt1 | contig 10608 bp, 10 predicted proteins | sample PEATcosm2014_Bin_44_FD_119774 | JGI IMG/M metagenome (GOLD analysis project Ga0181535, IMG submission 119774) | Peatland microbial communities from MTU Mesocosm Facility, Houghton, MI, USA - PEATcosm2014_Bin17_30_metaG | ecosystem: Environmental > Terrestrial > Soil > Wetlands > Peat | place...
ATTATCGTCTCCTTTCGTAAACTTTGAGCGGTTCACGAATAGGAGACTCCCAATGACTCCCGGAGCTGTCAAACTCTGGGAGTCTCTCCAGCAGAGCTGGAGGATTTATTGGGTATTAAGAGGATTAGGATTAGGACTGGCTTCGGTAGGCGACAGCTTTCCGGCTGGGGTGAACACCCCATGGCGGACGCCCCTTGGCAGGGCCTATTCTTGCCACATGAGATACATGAAACAGGAGGACAGCCCTCAAGATCGCGATCAAAAACCTCATGGCCCAACACGGATGGCAACATTTCAGGACTTGAATCAGGGAGCAATGGATTATGCGCCATTGCTGGACAGGAGGGTCACAAAAACGGCCTTCGGTTATATGAACTATGGCGCGTGGCCCGGTCACGAAGTGCGGAATTGGCTGGCAACCGGGATGCTATTGCTTGAGGAACACAACCAGGCGTGAAACAAAATCAAATGGCAAAAGAATCAGGAAAGGCCAAAAAAATGAAGACACACACGGTTTCACACAAAACACAGGGCCGGGCGACAGCCCGGGTCAAGGCAGCTCCGGCAAACTCCCAAAAGCAGTCCAAGAAAGTCGCGGTCAAAGCCGCCGCCAAGAACGACGCGGCCGCCAAACCTATCCGGTTATTGCTGGAGCGGTTTCCCGACCCCAATAAGGATTTCGTTCTCCTTCAACTCTACGCTCCCCAAGCGGAGACCGTGTTCGTCGCCGGCTCATTCAACGATTGGCAGCCAGCGGCGCTGCCTTTGCAGAAACAAGCTGCTGACCGTTGGGTGGTGGAGTTGAAGCTCGCTCCCGGAAGGTACGAGTATCGGTTCGTCGTCGATGGCCAATGGATTGATGATCCTCTGTCTCCGGCTTACGTATCGAATCCGTTTGATGGCCTGAATTGTGTTTTGGTGGCAGCCGGGGAGTGAAGGCTGAAAGCTAAATGTAATTCCTCCAAAAAAGTGGACATCAGTGAGGATACCAAAAAGTCAAAGGTTGCCGCCGTGAAATCTTCCAAAGGCGCGGGCCAGCGAGAGCGCCATAAGCAAGACCCCAAGACCCAGGACAACGACATGCCTTGTCTGGCGCAGCTCGAACCGGCCCACACGAGCCACCAGCAGGTAGGCCACAACCAAGTTGGATGTTCCCCACAGGACGTTGACCGTTGCCGATGACAGGCCCTGCCCCGGCGGCGATGCGAACGGGCTTTGGAACGGGCTGCCCGAAATGCCATTCACCAAGTGTGGAATCGCGTTGGCCAAGAAGGCCCCGCCAAAGAAGTAAGCGATAAAGTGATACCAGCGTGTTGTTGTGTTTTCGTTCATGGTCAATTTTACAAGGGCGGCGGGTTGATGGAGCTTTTATCTGTCAAGTGAAAGTCGGGGTAACATTCGGCGCCGGTTTCGGGCAGGTCCAGACCGCCGGTTTCAAAATCGCGGCGCGTTCGGATGGGGGTGATGAGGTTGGAGATTTTAAACCAGACCCAGGCCAGCCCGCCGACGAAGAGGAGGCAAACCATCATGCCAACGCATTGCGCCGCCAGTTGGGACCAGTCGTTGGCCGGGCCGCCGAACACTTTTCCGAATGCGCCGGAGACGCCGCCGCCGCTGGCAAAAAGGCCGGCGCTGATCAGGCCCCACGCGCCGCCCACGCCGTGGGTTGAAATGGCGCCCACCGGGTCGTCGATTTTGAGTTTGCCCTCAAAAAAGAGGACGGAGTGGACGACGATAAAGCCCGCAATGGCGCCAATAAGCGCGGCCGCAATGGAGTTGACAAAGGGACATGCGGCCGAGATGGCGACGAGGCCGGCCAGAAGGCCGTTGCAAATCATGGATGGATCGGGCTTGCCGAATTTGGCGGTGGTGGTGGCGTAGGCGGCAAAGGCCCCGGCAACGGCGGCGAGGAGGGTGTTGACCACAATGACTTCCAGCCGCTCCCCGGCCAAAGCCGGAGCGGCATTGAAACCAAACCAGCCGGCAAACAAAATGACGGTGCCAATCACGACAAACACCAGATTATGACCGGGCATCGGGCGCGGTCTTCCGTCGCGGGAGTATTTTCCGGCGCGCGCGCCCAGAACGAGGGACCCCGCCAGAGCCATCATTCCCGCCGACATGTGAATGACGGAGGAGCCGGCAAAATCAACCACCCCCTGCCCCAAGCCGCAGCTTTGACCGAGTTGGGCCAGCCAGCCGCCGCCCCACACCCAGCGTCCGAAAATCGCGATGGGAAGCGCGCCCGCAAAAAATCCATACCACACCATGTTGCGAAAACTCCATCGTTCAGCCATGGCGCCGGCGGGGATGACAGCCGCCATGGACACAAGCAGCGCCTGTAATACAAACAGGTGACTGCCGCCGCCCGCCGTCTCGCCCGTCGTCTGAAACAAATGGCCGCCGAACATAATGGCATGGCCGCAAATCCAAAAAGCGAGAATGGAAACGGTTGCGATCATGAGGTTGCCGAGGACAAGTTGCCCGGCATTTTTGGCGCGGCAAAGTCCGGTGGTGACGAGGGCAAAGCCGGCTTGCATGAGCAGGAGCAAGGCGGCAACGCAGAAAACCAGGATAGGGATGACAGACATACAGCTTTATTTATGTTGATGCTTGAAATACCAGAACATGGCGAACCCCATAATAAGCCAACCCAGCAAGAAAAGAAGGATCAATGGCAGCAGGCGGAAACGGCTTTTCCACAATTGAGGCTCTTGCAACCGCTTGAAACGCTCCACCAGTTCGACTTTTTCGTAATCGTCCAGTTCCGCTTTCATCACAGCAGCGGACGGATAACGATTGGCGGGATCGCGTTCCATGGCGTGGAGGATGATTTCTTCCATCGCTTGGGTGACTTTGAGATTGACCTTGCGCGGTGCCACCGGGTCGCCGGTCACGCGGGCGTTCATGACGGCGTAAGGGGTTTCGCCTTCGAAGGGTGTCTGGCCGGTGGTCATTTCGTACAAGATGGCGCCCAAGGCGTAAATATCGGTGCGTTGATCGCCGCGTTTGCCTTTGACCTGCTCCGGCGCCATGTAATCCGGGGTGCCCATGCTGGGCGAGAATCCAACAAATGTGATGCGGCGCATTTTTATGGATTTGGCGATTCCAAAATCCATGATGCGAATGGAGCCGTCGCTGCAAACCATGATGTTTTCCGGTTTGAGATCGCGGTGGACGACATCGTGGGAATGCATGTATTCCAGCGCGTCGCAAATGCGGCTGGCAATGCGCGCCGCATCCTGCTCCGGCAAGGGGTGGACTTCATTGAGCAGGGCCGCCAGCGTCTGGCCCTGCAAATATTCCATGACGATGTAAGGGCGGCTCTTCTTTTCCGGTTCGATGGGGAAAATGCGCAGGATGAAAGGATGGGTCAGGAGCCGGCCAATTTCCTCCTCGCGTTGAAAGCGGGAGAAGGAAGCCACGTCGCTCTCGAATTGCAGGAGCGGAACCTTGATGGCAACAGTCAGGCCGGTCTGCCGGTCTCGCGCCTTGAAAATGGAAGCCATGCCGCTGCGATTGATCAGATCGGTGATCTCGAAGCGGTCATCCAAAACCTGGCCGGGTTGGATGTCCTGGCTCACATCGCTGGAACCTTTGGTGTAGAACGGCGTGCCGCGATAGAAATTCCGGTGCTCGATTTCATTGATATGAATGATTTGGACGGTGATGTTATCCTCGGATTTTCGTTTTTCGGCAAGAGCGATCAACTGGCGGCAAGCCTCGTCTGGAGGGAAATGAGTGGCGGCGTTGCAAATTTCCTCATCGACCAGCACCGCGTAAAGGCCGTCGGTGCATTGCACAATAATGTCGCCTTTGGCGAGGGATTGTTTGAAGACATCGTAGCCGCAGGCCAGGTCCTGGCCGAGACTGCGGGTGATAACCGAGCGCAGAGGGCTGTTCATGGCCTCCTGTTCCTTGACCAGGCCAAGCTTGACCTGCAAGGCGACATAACTGTGGTCGGAAGTGACCCGTTGAATCACGCCCGCCCGGATCAAATAGACCCGCGAATCCCCCACATGGGCGACGCACATTTCGTCGTGGCGGAAAATAGAAACGGTGAAAGTCGTGGCCATGCGGCCCGGGGCGGAACCGCGGCCGGACGCATCGTAGATGACCTTGTTGGCGCGATTGAAAACGGAGCGGAGCAGATCGGAAGGTTCAGTCTCCGTCTGAACCTCCTGAAAAACTTCCAAGGCGGTGCCGATGGCGAGTTGGCTGGCCTCCTGGCCGCGGCCGGTGCCGCCGACGCCGTCGGCGAGAAGTGCGGCAATGCCGACCGAACGCACCAGCTCAGGGGTTGCCGGCTGCCAAAAGCCGACGGAATCCTCGTTCCGTTCGCGAACGGGACCGGTGATCGACAATTGGGCGTAAGTTAAATCCATTGCGCTCGAAACTTAGGCATTATCTGCGTGATTGGCGAGACAACAAACCGGCCACCTCTGAGGTAAGAGGCGGCCGGTGTTGTTGTTACTGCCCATTATGCCGCAGTTTCGGCTTTGACCTGCGAGGTTAGCAAAATTTCCCTGCCCTTGCTCTTGCTGGACAAGACAAAGTAAACCACACCGTAGACGCCCCAGAGCGCAGCCACGGCCAATGCGATGTAAGGTTCCTTCGGACTCATGCCAGCCACGAACTTCGGTCCCACGATGTAGAAGAGCAAGCAAGCCAGATTGGCCAGCAAACCGAACACAGGGGCGACCATGTGTTTGAAACCGTGGAAATTCTGATGCTTGCGAAAGGCCACAATCGCCACAATACACGTTGTCATATACAACACGAACGTGCCGAAGTTGCTCACCAGAGTCACGATCAGCAGCGTATTAGGCAGGGTGGTGTAGAAGTGCGGCGAGAAGATGCCGACGCTGTACCAGAAGCTGCCTTGGTATTGTTTTTCCAGCGCGGACGGATCGGCGGATTGGCCGCCCAAATAGATCGTGGTCGAGATGATGCCGACAACGATCGAAATGGCCGCCAGCGTCCAGATGGCCCGGTGGGGCGAGAGCGTTCTGCCGTGCAACAACCCGAAATGAGTGGAGAGTTCCTCATCGCGGCCCATGGCATAAGTCACGCGCGCCCCGGTATTCATGCAAGACAAGGTGGTGCCGAGCAAGGCCAGGAACACCGTGCCCGCCTGGATCAGCATAAATGCCTTGCCCGCCGAATAACTGCCAAAAGCCCAAGTGCCAACCAGCACCATCATGTCGCCCAAAGGCGCGCCCGAAGCGCCCGCATTGGACAATGTGTAGCCACTGTTAAGAAAATAGTTGGCGGCGAAATATTCGAACAGGTAACAGACAGCGCCTTGGATGGCCAGTGATAGCAACACGGCGCGGCCAATATCCTTTTTGGGATTCTTTGCTTCCTCACCCATGGCGGTCACGGATTCAAAACCAACCAGCAACAGAATCGCGATGCAGGCTTGGACAAATAAGTTGGCCGACCCGTGCGGCGCGATCACCGAACCGGCGGTTTGATGGAAGTTAAAGGTTTTCGGATCCTGCGCCGTGCCTGCGCCGGTGACGGCATCCGCCGGCTTGTAACTGAGAATGAACGGATCGGCCATCGCCTTGCCATCCTTGTCCAGTACGAGTTTGCCTTCCTTGTCCTTTTGGAACACCGGGTAAGGATCCCCCTCCCCCAAACCCATCGCGGTCAGGGCGGCGACCACCGGCACTTCTTTGTTTATCGTTTTGTCCAAGTCATCCTTGGTCACTTGGCGATCTTGTTGTTTGATGGCGGGAACGGGAATCAATTTGCCATCCTTGTCGCGCAACAGATTGCCGCCGGCGTCCTTTTGGTTGAGAACCACGCCTTTGTCGTCCATCTGATATTTGGGTGAGCCGTCGGCCCAGGAATCCGGCACGCCGACGCCCTTGCCGTCCACAACGTTGGCTTGGTCAACATTATAATTAACCGGGACTCCGCCGGACAAATGCAGGCCGACCGAGCCGTCCTTGTGCGTGGCGCGGTAGCCAATGGCCATGCAGGAAAAGACGATCAAGGCGCTGATTTGAATGACGTTGATGGCCATGTTGACCGCCGTGGTGCCATTGACGCCGCGATAGGCGATGTAGCCAACGCCGAGGCCGAAGACGATGCAGAAAAGCCACATGAAAAGCGGACTATTGTACGTGCTGCTGAACAGGCTTGGAAAAAGTTGCCCAGCCAGATACCCGCCCAAGACGGCGGTCACGCCAACCATCAGACCGGTATAGACCCAGTAATACAGGTGGCTGGACCAGCCGGTGAAGAACTTGATCACGCGCGCGTACTTAAACCCCCGGTTGCTGGATAGAAAGGCCTGCTCGGCGTAGAGGTAGGACGACCCCGCGCCCGGATACAGCTTGGATAGTTCGGAATAGCTGATCGCCGTCGCGAAACACAAAAGCAGCGCGGCCAGAATACCGAACCACATCGCGCAACCCGCCGTCGGAGCGCCGTACAATGATTGCTCCTGATAGGTGAGCCACAAAAACGCCCCGGGCGCGATGAGCGCCATGGCGTTGATGGTCAGACCGGTCAGACCCAACGTGGGCTTCATCTCTGTCTTCGGTGGTGATGTTGACATATCTTTTATATTTTACTTACTGTTTTCATTTGGTTCATTTGGTTAGGCATTGGTTTTTTTAATGGCCGCCGCTGCGGCGGCGATTGCGGTCAGGGCGAGGGTTGGGAAAGATCGTGCCTTATTGTTTATCCGGGTGAGGTTCATGTTGGAATGATCGTTCATATAGCCGCATCCCCCGTCTCTTCAGTGCGGATGCGAACGGCGCCTTCGATTGCTGAAACAAAGATTTTGCCGTCGCCGATTTTTCCAGTTTGGGCCCCTTTGGTGATCGTCTCCACCACCCGATTGGATTGCTGGTCGCTCACGACAAGCTCGATTTTGATTTTCGGCAGAAAATCCATGACGTATTCGCTGCCGCGATAGATTTCGGTGTGGCCTTTCTGACGTCCAAACCCCTTGACTTCAGTGATCGTCATGCCATCAACGCCAATTTGAGCAAGGGCATCTTTGACTTCCTCCAATTTGAACGGCTTGACAATGGCTTCAATTTTTTTCATTCAATTCGCCGGTCAGCCTGGACCGGCACAGCCCCTGCCTCGCAAGCGCGATGCCAATAGGAAAAAGATTTTTAAAAAGTTTTTGCGAAAGCGGGAAAGCCCGGAAATATCAATAATTTATAAACAAATAAAAAAACCGGGCGGAAAAAGCAGGGGAAAATCAAGGCCGAAAAATTCCCACATAAATGTAGGTTTCGGCAAGGAAAACACACGGATGTAGCTTTTTGGCGGCGGAGAAATGATTTGCGTCGCGCCGCGAATATACAATGCCGGCCCTGGTTCACTTTGGACAGCAGGAGGCCAAGGAATGGGCGCCGGTGGAGGAGATTGCGCGCGCGCAGAAAATTCCCGCCATGTTTCTCGAACAAATCATGCTGACGTTGACCCGGGCCAAATACGCGCGCAGTTGCGAGGGGCGGCGGGGCGGTTATCAACCGGCTGGATCAGCCGGCAAAACCGGATACGCAGTGCGACCGGGGCGCGCATTGGAACGCGCCCCGGCTTTTGCCAGCCAATTTGTGACTTATCAACCTTTGGAAGACGCCGGTTTCGTTTTATTCACTTCGGCTTGGGCGCGGTCCAAGGCCACATTCAGCAGTAAAACATTCACTCGCGACTGGCCAAGGAAACCCCATTGCGGCGGTTCGACGAATTGCTCAACCAGGTCTTTGACCGTGTCGGGGTTCATTCCGCGAGAGACGGCGACGCGGGCGATCTGAAGACGGGCGGCTCCGGGGCTGATGTGGGGGTCAAGACCGCTGGCCGAGGCAAAGACCATGTCCACCGGCACCGGCGTATTGGTCGGCAGATTGTTCCCGCTGATGAAGGCCGAGGCGTTATTGATGACGTTGGTTTGCAAAGCGCCGCTGGTTGGTCCGAGGTTGCTGCCGCTCGAAGCCACAATGCCGCCCGGACCCGACCCGTAGGTGCAGGCGGAAGGCCGCGGCCAGAAGTAATTCGAGCCTGTGAATTGCTGCGCCAGCAGCGCCGAACCAACAAGCTTGCCGTCGCGCATCACCAGACTGCCGTTGGCCTGGTCATGGAACACAACCCGGCACATGACCGTGATGACCAAGGGATAGATCAAACCACAGACGACGCTCCACATGAGCGTTTGCAGGATAGATTGAATGGCAAGTTTTTTGTACATATTATTGCTTTCGCGATATAGGTTGTCTTGTTTTAGATGCTTTAGGGCGCCAAGTGGATAAATACCAGCAACATATCGATTAATTTGATGAATATGAACGGCACGATCAGGCCGCCAACGCCATAAATCATCATGTTGTTCCGCAGAATGGCCGCAGCGCCGAGCGGGCGATATTTCACGCCCTTCAGAGCAAGGGGAATCAGCGCCACGATAACCACGGCGTTGAAAATGACCGCCGCGAGGATCGCGCTCTGCGATGAATGCAGGTACATGACGTTCAGCTTGTCGAGCGGCCCGGCGCCGCCAGGCTTCGTGGCGTAAAGCGCGCCGAACATTGCGGGCAGGATGGCGAAATACTTGGACACGTCATTGGCGATGCTGAAGGTCGTCAACGCGCCGCGGGTCATCAGCAGTTGTTTGCCGATTTCAACCACTTCAATGAGCTTCGTCGGGTTGCTGTCCAAGTCCACCATGTTGCCCGCTTCGCGCGCGGCCTGTGTGCCGGTACTCATGGCCACGCCGACATCGGCTTGCGCCAAGGCGGGCGCGTCGTTCGTCCCGTCGCCAATCATGGCAATCAGTTTGCCGCCTTCCTGTTCCTTGCGGATGCGGGCCAGCTTGTCTTCCGGCGTCGCTTGGGCGATATAATCGTCCACCCCTGATTCCGCGGCGATGGCGGCGGCGGTCAACGGATTGTCGCCGGTGATCATCACGGTACTTATGCCCATCTTGCGAAGCTGGGCGAAACGTTCCTTGATACCGCCTTTGACGATATCCTTAAGCCGGATGACGCCCAGCGCCTGGCCCCGGTCAGCCACGAGCAACGGCGTTCCGCCCTGGCGCGAAATTTCCTCCACATTTTTTATGAGATTCGGATGAATCTGGCCACCGTTTTCGCGAACAAAGTTCGCAATCGACTCAGCCGCGCCTTTGCGAATGCGCCGAATCGGGTGTACGTCCGGCACAGGGGATTGTGCTGGCAGCGTGGCCGTCGCGGTGACCGCCCCCGCAGGCGAATGGGTATGCAAGGCGGCAGCGGCAGGCTTCGGACTTGTCGCGGCCACCGAATCGCCTCCGAAAGGCCCGTTTTCATAAAGATCCACGCCGCTCATTCGCGTTTGCGTCGAGAACGGCACAAAAGTCGCGTATCGTTCGGCCACGTCCTGGCCACGCAACCCGTATTTTTCCTTGGCCAGAACGGCGATGGACCGGCCCTCGGGTGTATCGTCCGCCAGTGAGGCCAGTTGCGCGGCTTCGGCCAGTTCTTCCACTTTGACCCCCGGTGCGGGAATGAAGTCCATTGCCTGACGATTGCCCAGCGTGATGGTGCCGGTCTTGTCCAGCAGGAGCACATCCACGTCCCCAGCCGCTTCCACCGCGCGCCCGCTGGTCGCCAGCACGTTGCGTCTCATCAAACGGTCAATCCCCGCAATGCCAATGGCGCTGAGTAGTCCGCCAATGGTGGTTGGGATAAGGCACACGATCAGCGCCAGCAGCACGGGGATGCTCGTTAACACAACTCCCTTCTGTCCGGCTTGTGTTTCGTTGTAATGGGCGAACGACGGCAGCACAAAGACCACAATGCAGAACAGCGCGGTCAGAGCGACCAGGACGATGTTCAGTGCGACTTCGTTCGGCGTTTTCTGCCGGCGCGCGCTTTCAATCATCGCAATCATCCAGTCGAGAAACGAATTGCCGGCTTCAGCCGTGACCCGCACAACGATCCGGTCGCTCAACACGCGGGTGCTGCCAGTCACGGCGCTGCGGTCACCGCCGCCTTCGCGCACGACCGGTGCCGACTCGCCCGTGATCGCCGATTCATCCACCGTGGCGATGCCTTCCTCGATTTCACCGTCGGCAGGAATCACTTCCCCGGCTACGCATACAAAATAGTCGCCCACTTTCAACTCAGTGCTGGCGACCTGAACTTCTTTGCCATTCACCAGCGCGCGAGCCACGGTAGTCGTGCGCATTTTCTTGAGGGCGTCGGCGTGGGCCTTGCCCCGGCCTTCAGCCATTGCCTCGGCAAAATTGGCAAAGAGGCAGGTGAACCACAGCCAGAAGCAGATCTGAACGTTGAACAGATTAAACTGGCCGGGAAGGAACAGGATGATCGTCGTCCAGATGGAGCCGAGCCACACGACAAACATTACCAGATTCTTGATTTCTTCGCGCGGATGCAGCTTTTTAAACGCGTCAATCACTGCCTGGCGGAACAGTTTCGAGTAACTGAATTCGATTCTTGTGCTCATAGTTTTTTATGAAAAATCTTTTAGAGCCTGTTTGAAAACTCAAAATAGTACCAATAAAATCAGCATTTTTGTATGTACAATGTAAACATATTCCCGCAGTACCCTGCGGATGCGATACACTTCTGATCTGACGGACGC
>Ga0181535_10007859_pt1 | contig 10606 bp, 3 predicted proteins | sample PEATcosm2014_Bin_44_FD_119774 | JGI IMG/M metagenome (GOLD analysis project Ga0181535, IMG submission 119774) | Peatland microbial communities from MTU Mesocosm Facility, Houghton, MI, USA - PEATcosm2014_Bin17_30_metaG | ecosystem: Environmental > Terrestrial > Soil > Wetlands > Peat | place...
AAAACTCAGGGATGCCGCGTGCAGCATCTGCCTTTTAGGCGCCTCCCCCTTGAACAGCCCCTGATCCAATACGGTATCACCGTAAACCGGATCTCCTACGCAAGGATGCTTTATGAACTTCATATGCGCCCTTATCTGGTGCGTCCGGCCGGTCACAATTATTATTTTAAGAAGGGTGGCCTCTTTGTAAATCTCAGCGGGTTCGTATTCGGTGAGAGCGCTCATGCCTCCCGCTTCGACAACCCGCCTTGATCTGGCCCCGGATCCCCCCCTTGATATTTCTTTTTCAATTTTTCCTTTTTTCACGATCCGTCCGTGGACAAGGCAAAGGTATTGTTTGCGGAATTTTCCGGCCATGATTAGACCAGAAAGTTCTTTGGCCTTTTCACGGCCGAGCGCCACGGCGACTATGCCGGATGTGTCCCTGTCAAGCCTGTTGACGGCATGGACGGAACTTTCCGGATACATTTCTTTTACGCCGTTTACAAGGGTGTCTGTCTCCCCGAATTTTGTCGGGTGGGTTAGCATTCCGGCCGGCTTATTCACTGCGATAAGATCGTTTTCCTTGTGGACTATCTCAAGGCGGACGGCAAACGGCTTAATGCCGTTTTTTTCTTTGGCCATCCTGTTATATTCCAGAATGTCCCCGCGCCGCACGGTCCTGTGATATTTCCGCTGAATGACTCCGTTCACAAGAACGCCGCCGGAATCTATAAGCTTTCTGCAGCGGGGCCTGCTCATGCCCGACGCTTCCTTTAGATAAATATCAAGCCGCCGGACGGATTCCGATACCGTGATGACCCTGGAGGCGGGATTATCCATGCGTTATTTTAAAAGCAACAGCTTGCCGATGGTGTATCTTTTATCATCCGACACTATCAAATAATAATATATTCCGTTTGAAAGGCCGTCAAAATACATTTTATCGACCTTTCCCGTATAATAACCCTGAGGCACGTTCTCCCATTTTGCCTCCCTGACAAGCCTGAAGAGCCTGGTGTATATCCTGAAAGTTATTTCCGGCGATGCCGTGCCGGCGACAAAAGCCACGTAAAGGTCCCCGTTTTCCGGGGAATACGGGTTTGGATAAACAATGCTTCCTTTGTCGTCCGTTCCGGTCGGCGCCGGAGATATCGTTGCTGTTGCCGCAACAGCGAAGGTCGGCGTGGCCGTAAAAGTGGATGTATTGGCCGGTGACGGCGGGGGCGTCTGTGTGTATGTCGAAGTCTGGATGGCCGTGCTGTCCGGAGTTGCTGTAAATGTTGCGGTAAAAGTGAGGGTCGGCGTGCATGTCTGCGTGACCGTCTTCGTTACCGTGGACGTAAATGAAGGGGTTGCGGTAAGCGACGGGGTTATGGTAAATGTCGGGCTGTAAGAACAGGTTACCGTGACCGTCGGAGTGTCGGTCACGCTCGGAGGCGTGCCTGTTATGGTCATGCTAACAGTAGGCGATATGCTGTATGTGGGCGAAATTGTCATTGACGGCGTGCCGGTAAATGTCGGGGTAAACGTGGGTGTAAAAGATAGGGTTATGGTCCATGTCGGTGTTCCGGTATATGTTCCGGTCGCCGGGACCGTTAAAGTCGGACTGTAGGTGGAAGTCATTGTATTTGTGGCCGAAATTACGATAAGAGTACCCGTCATTGTTTCGGTTGCCGTGGCCGTTGTCGTTCCGCTTGCCGTCCGGGTAAACGTCGGGGTGGCGCTCAACGTCGGAGTCGGCGTAAAAGTCCCGGTGGGTGTGGCCGTAAAAGTCGTGGTGGATGAAGCGGTGTAGGTCAGCGTCGGCGTATATGTGTATGTCCCGGTAATTGTCGGCGAGAATACCGGCGTTTGCGTCCATGTCCTTGTTATGGTCGGCGACGCCGTCGGGGTCGGCATGACCCTTAAAATCTGTATTGCCTCGATGGTCGGATTATCCGCTGTCCCCTGAGTGAAATTAATGGTCAGCACACCGCCGGTCACAGTCACCGTAAAAGTCTCGTCCACGGCATAATCCGCCGCGCCCGCAGTCTTGAAAATATCAAAATTGGTCAGCACCTGCGTGCCTTCAATGGAGGCGTTGAATGCCCTGCTGCCCGTCCCGGTGGTGACGCCTCCTCTTCCGGCTATGCCGTACCAGAGCTCGGCGAACTTCAGCGTCACCTGGTAAGTTCCGTTGGGGAGCCCGTCGAATTCATAACCAAGCGTGGCGTTCCATCTTTCATTGTCATAAAGGATGTCGTCGGTCGTGCCTCCGATGGCGTCGGCCACGTTGTTCGCCGTCCCGGCAATTGTGTACCCCCATGTATTCATCCCGCCGTATGCCTGGTCCGCGAGCCAGACATTTCCGGATCCGTCCGTATATTGCGGACCGGCGCAATCCACGCGCAGCGAACTGAAAACAGGGGTGCTGGTGTAAGTCGGGGTTATCGTATATGTAAATGTAATTGTCGGGGAAAAATACGGGGTATTTGTATAAGTAAAGGTCGGCGAATAATACGGCGTATTTGTCATGGTCGGTGTTTTGGTGGCCGTGTAAGTCGGCGACGGCGGCGTCCCTGTAATGGTCACGGTCGGCGAGCATAAAACCGACGCGTCAAGTATCTCAATGGCCGAAAATTTCGGGCTGTCGGTGATATTTGTCGTCGTAATATCAATCAGGTTGTTTGTCACATTTATATTATAGGTATAATCAACGGCCGTGTATTCCGCGCCGGTAACGGCCACAATGTCGAAAGATGGCAAAACCTCCGTACCATTAATAAAAACATTAAATACCCTTGAACCCGCGGTTGCAAAATTTATCTCGGCGAAACGCAGGATGACCCTCCACGACCCGTTCTTCGGGACGGTGAACTTGTATTCCAGAGCCGAACCCCAGTGGCCGGTCTGGTATAGCGCCTGGTCCCCGGCCGGGGTGCCGGCAATCGCGTGCGTGGTCGAAGTTTCGTTCGCTCCTCCAACATATCCCCAGCCGCCGGTTGTAAATGCCTGGTCCGCGGACCAGGTCCTGCCGAGGTAATCAAGCGCCGTTGTCGTGCTTCCGCAGTCCACCCTTATGTATGACGCCGCACACGGATTGACCGTTGGCAGGGGGGTCGGAGTGTCCGTCGGGGTATTTGTGGGAGGAGGAGTGCACGTCTGAGCGCCGCATGTTGAAGGCAGAATGTCATAAGCCTGCTTTACCGCCCAGACCGTGGAACCCCTCATATAATAGAAGGCTCTCGGATTTGTCAGGTTGTTGCACCAGGCCTCGGGCGTCCTAAACCAGTACTGGGCCGTGTTCCATATTGTATTATAAATACTTGAGCCGACGGCATTTGCCTGTGTTGTCATCTGTTCAAGGACCATTCCCGAAACCGCCCCCCATGTCGTGCCTACCCAGCCTTCCTGGGACTGCGAAGTCGAAGTGTCTATCGCCCCTGCGGCAGTCATGACATTGCACATTATGCCCGGCGTAAATTTGCTGAAATTGTTGCTGTAAACCGTCTGCCAGGCGCTTACCGCATGGGCGTCGCTTACTACCCCGCCGAGCCCCAGAGCCTTTGAATACCACTGACCGCACAGCTGGTCCGACATTATCCTGGTCGGCGCCGCGGAGCCGGTGTCGATCTTGTAATAAGTGCCGGTCCATAATTCCGATTCAAAACTTGCCTGGGCCGTATTGAACCATCCCTGGTATGTGGCGGCTGACGCCGAGTCCCCCATTGCATTGGCGATCTGTATTGCCGCCTGGCACGCCGCCAGAAAAAGGCTCCCGCAATACGCCGTGGTCCCCGTAAGCCCGAGGTCGTCATAGGTCTGGTCAATTCCCGACGATTGGGGCAGGCCGTCGGTTCCGCACTCGCTGTGCACCTTGTTCATTGCAGTCTGAACCGAGGTGTAACAATAGTTAAGGAAGGTGGTGTCGCTGTCGCCGGTAAGGTGGTAGTCGCGCCATACCATAAGGACAAACTTTGAATTGAGGTCCTTCCACGTCGTGGAATCGCGGTAAACATAGTCGTTCCATTTCTGAAATATGTCGTTCGGGCTCCCGAAATCGTGCGCGCATGTCCCGAGCGGAGCCGGCCTGTCCGTGCGGGTCGTATAAATACTGTCTGAAAACTGCCTTATGGCCTGCTTGTCGATGTTGGGCCAGTTTAAAAACAATGCCCATGAGCCGTAAAACCGAACGTCGGATGTCCCGTAAAATTCATATATATAAGATTCCAGGTGCGAGAACATGTCTTCATTGGGGTTGTCCTGCTGCCCCGAAGCGGCTCCAGCTTCCCACATTGTGCCGTTCGTAAAATAAACATAGAGCTCGTTAAATAGCATTGTCTTTAACCAGTCCGGATAATAGGCATCGGCAAGTATCCCGTTCTGCCATGTGTCTATCTGGGATTCGTAAGAAGCGCAGTTTGTAAGGGCATCCTGCGCGATTGCCCAGGAGTTTGTGCCAGTGCGGGAGAAATATCTCGTGTATTCCCTGTACCACATCGGGCCCGTGCCGGGCTGGCCTATCGGGATGTCCCATGAAAGGACTATCGGTATCTTTACCGAGGAGTTCGGCGCCAGTGTAACCTTAAAAGCGATCGCGCCTATTGTGTTGGCGCCCACGGTGTTGGCAAGCACGCCAGCCGTTGAAAACGACGTCGTCAGATTTGCGAGTGAAGCCGCGGACATGTATGAAACAGTAACGCCCGTTCCGCCTGTTGTCGCGACACAAAATTCCCCCTGGTTCTTTGCCGTGGGATTTGTAACCCCCTTAAGCACAAGGCCTGTATAGTTCCCAACAGTCGAAACCGCCGCCGAGGACCCGGAGAAATTGTTCTGCCAGGTCAGCATTATGGCCGCATCCACGCTTCCGGAGGTGGGATTGGATAAGTCCCATTCGTATATGCCCACAGGGTAGCTTACGCGCTGGTAATCATCCGGTATGATGGGAGAAAATTGCGTCACCCTTGACTTGACGGTAAATTTGCTGCCGTAATAGTCGACCCATGATTTCGGAAAAAGCGAATAATAATTGGCCTGGCCGGTGCCAAGATTTGCGGCGTCAAGCTGCAGCACCGATGCGGAACCGCTGGCCGGCTTCTGGTAGAGGAAAAATTTCGCGTTTGGATCGTCTGTAAAGACTTCGTTATCGACGCCGTTTCCGCCGGATGTGAGGCCCGCAATGTTAAGCCTGTCCTTGTAAAAATTGCCGTTCAGCCTCCAGGTTATGGTCCCGGCGCCGAGCCCTCCTATGGGCGCGCCGTCTTCATATCCGCCCGCATTTATGTCCCTTGACCATGCCTGGGACGGGATTGTCGTGGCAGAAAACAGATGGGCGACCATAAAACATATTGCCGCTATACAAAACGCTATTTTTTTTGTTATTCCGCTCACAGCAATCCATCCTTTTATAGGTTTTGAAATTTTGACAATATATTATAGCATAAGTTGCGGCGTTTATAGTTTAAACATTTCCTAAAAAACCCTTGTTTTTCTCATTTTTTAAGCATGTAATGCCACAAAACTTCCCATGCCTGGGACACGACCTCTTTCCATGAATCCGAATCCTTCATAATGTCTTTCAGTATGTCCCTGAATCCCATTACATAGACCCTTTTTACGGGTTTATTATCCTTATAGGTTTCCCTGTATAGAAGCCTTCCGTCCCTCAGATAGATCGAAACCACGCCTTCCAGTTTCCCGTCCTTGTATGTTCCGTCCTCTTCCACGATCCCGTCCTCGTTAAATATCCTGTAGCCGCCGTTAACCTTGCCGTCGCTCGCCTGCGTTTCCATTTTTACCCTGCCCGACTCGTAATAGGTCGTGACCGGTCCCGTCAGCTTGTCCTTGACGCAAAACCCTTTTTCAAGTATTTTCCCCGATTCATAATATTTGGTGTACGGCCCTTCCGAGAGGCCGTGCCTGAGCACATCGAGTTCCTTTACCCTGCCGTTCTCGTAATAGGAATAATATTCCCCCTCGATGTTCCCGTGCACGTAAACCCCCTCTTCCATTATCTTTCCGGAAGGGAAATATTTCCTGAAATCACCTTCTTCCATGCCGTCGGTCATTATCCATTCTTCCTTCAATTCCCCTGTTTCATAATAACCCCTGACCGGTCCCTGCCCCTTGCCGGAAATATATGCGCCTTTTTCCTTTAATTTTCCCGACTCGTAAAAAACGGAATAAGCGCCGTCCGCCCCACCGTCCTTCATGGAGCCTTCTTCTTTTTTCGCTCCGGATTCATAAAACAGTCTGTAAGGCCCGTTTTCCTTCCCGCTCTCCATGTTCCATATTTCCTTCAATTTCCCGGATGGATAAAAAGCCCTCACTTCCCCTTCCAGTTTCCCGTTCCTGTAAGCCCCTTTTTCCTTGGGGTTCCCGTTCTCGCCGTATTTTACGTAAGGGCCGTCGTCTTTTTCGTCCTTGACGAACCTCTCATCCTTGAGCGTGCCGTTCTCGTAATACTGCAGGACCCGGCCGGCGATCTTTCCGGCCTTGCATGATCCGGTTTCCTGCAGTTTCCCGGATTCATAATAATCCTTATAAGGCCCCTCGGTGACGCCGCCTTTCATAAGACCGGCTTCCTTTATTTTTCCGGATTCGAAATAAAGTTTGTACGGCCCGTTCTCCTTGTTATCCGAATAGTTCCATTCTTCCTTGACTTTGCCGGACTCGTAATATTTGTTTACCGTCCCCTCCAGTTTATCCTTAATGAAGGTCCCTTTTTCGTCGATTTTCCCGGTCTTTGTATATCTGACGTAAGGCCCGTCCGCCAGTCCGTTTATCATCCCGCCTTTTTCGGCAATGGAGCCGTCCTCATAATAACTTGTATATGCGCCCCTGTGCGTCTTCGGGTCGAGCTTCCACAGGTCCTTTATTTTCCCCGACGCGTAAAAACCGCTGCCTTCGCCGGAGAGTTCTCCCGCGGACATGGTCCCTTTTTCCTTTAATTTCCCGGACTCGTAATACTTTGCATACGCGCCGTCGCCGCCGCCTCCGCGCATAACGCCTTTTTCCTTCACTGCCCCCGATTCATAAAATGTCTTATACGGCCCGTTCTCCTTGTCGTCCTTAAAGCTCCACTCCTCCTTGACCCTGCCGGAGGGATAATAAACATCTACGGCCCCCTCGACTTTGCCTTTTATCGATTTTCCTTTTTCCGAGATTTTGCCGTTCTCGTCGTATTTAAAATACGGGCCTTCCTCGGTCCCGTCTTTCATGGTCGCCTTGAATTTAACGGCCCCGCTTTCGTAATAGGTCCTGTAATCCCCCTCTTCCCTGCCGTTTTTGGCCGTCCCTGATTCCGCAAGTTTCCCGGATTCGTAGTAACTGCGCAGCGGCCCGTCAAGTTTGCCGTCCCTGTAATAACCGTCGCTTTTTACGGCCCCGTCTTCGTAAAAATTCCTGTAAAGCCCGGTCAGTTTGTCCGCCGAGTAGCTGCCTTTTTCCTTTATTTTCCCCGATTCATAATAAACAACGTCGTCGCCCTCAAAGGCCCCGTTTTTGGAGGTCAATTCTTCACGTATTTTCCCGGACTCGTAAAATATCTTCACGGGCCCTTCCTGTTTGTTTCCCTTGTTGGTCCCGGTCTCCCTTATCCTGCCGGACTCGTAAAAGACCTTATATGGCCCCTCTGCTTTTCCGTCAATATTATGCCAGAGCTGCTTTATTTTCCCGGACTCGTAATATGTCCTGCCGTCGCCGACCGCTTTGCCGTCCTTATATCTGACTATCCTCTTTATTTTCCCGTTCTCGTAATAGGTGATATCATCGCCCTGGCATTTGGTGTTTTTATAGGTGAATATGGCCTTGAGCTTTCCCGAAGGGAAAAACCGCCTGGATGTCCCGTCCAGCTCGTCGTTTTTGTAGGCCATTACGGCCTCTACTTTGCCCGTAACCCCGGAATAATACCAAGTATAAACTGCGTCTTTTATATTGTTGTTGGAAAAGATGTAAACCGAGTTGGTGGTTATGCCTTCCTCGTCGATAACGGTCATTTGGACCGTTCCTTCAATCTTTGAGCCTTCCTTTACGGTCGGCCCTTCGTCCGGATAGCTCCATACCGCTATTTGCTTCCCGTCCCTGTAAAAATATCTTTTTCCCTCGCCTCTTTTGTCCCTGAAACTTGTGACCGCGGCCATGGCGGCCGCCGAATACATGATGGCAAGAACTACTATCAGAAACTTTTTCATGTGCATGTCCTCTTTTCCCCAGGCATACGGTTATGGCCCCTCATGCAATTTCAGGGACATAATATCACATGAAAAGTATAATATGAATAAAAAAATTACGGAATAAATATATTTTTGTTCACAAAGAACGCGCCGACGTGTTTCGCCTGCATGGAGTTGCCGTTGGTGCCGGTCAGGGAATAATAATAGAGCCCGTTGGCAAGCCTTTCCCTGGGCTGCCACTGGTAGGTATTAACGCCCGCGGCCACACTGTCCATCTCCATTGAGGCTATTTTCCTGTCCCCAAAAGTATATACGTTGATGAAAACTTTGTCGGCATATCCTGCTATGGTGAAACGGAACGTCACCCTGTCTCCCATAGTGGGGTTGGGATACGTGTTGAAATCCGTTATTGCCACAAAACGGGCGACATATGTGGGCGTCATTGTTATCGTGGGAGTTATGGTGGAGGTCGGGCTTATGGTGAATGTCTGGGTAATGGTGAAAGTGTTCGTTATTGTCGGTGTCTGCGTTATGGTCGGCGAAAGTGTCGCCGTGGATGTGACGGTCGCGCTCGGCACGCATATGAGCCTGATATTGTCCACCATCACAGTGTAATCAGAGGCGGAATTATCGACAAAATCGAACTCGCTTATTGTGGCGGGCAAAGAAGGGTAAAGAGAGGAGAGCGGTATCGTTATTGTCTGCCACGAATTTGTCGCATTCAATGCGATGCGGTTTGCCGGAGCTCCCCTGTCAAGGGTGAACAGCAACTGCGATACGGTGCCTGCCACGGCCTTAAAATCAAAGGCAATGTTATTGTTCTGGCCTACTGTAACCGTTTTTGTCCAGGAATGTCCCTCCCAGTAGGCTGCGGACGCGAAGGATAGTTTCATGCCGTTCCCGGGGTTTCCTCCGGTGGTTTCCGTTATGGTCCCTATCGGGGTTGCATTGGCGTTTACCCATGCATTTGAGACGGCCACTCCGTCGGAGAGCCTGTCCCCGGCGGTATCCCCGTCGTATATAAGGTCCCACGGTATCTGCGTAGGGGTTACGGTGATCGTCGGAGTACAGGTTGGCGAACCCGCAAAAGGCGTCGGGGATGCCGTAAAAGTCTGGGTGCCGCAGTAATTGATGGTCTGAGGATTATTGATATTGGTCATCACATAATTCCCGGCCGTGGAAAGCACCGAAGTGCTGTAAACTCCGCCGGAGCATGTGTACTGGTTCAGCATCGAAGAGGAATTGCCGTCGTCCGCAAAGGACCATGACGACCAGCTTATCTTCTCCCCGGTGGTATTGGTGTAGTTATTCGACGCGTTAAGGACGTTCAAGAAATTCGTCGCATTGGTATAATTATCCGGGGAAGTTCCCGAAGAGCTTGATGCCGACCATTCGGTGACAAAGATAGGCAGCGGGTATTGGCCTGCGGTGATATAAGGCGTAAGCATTGAGATCGTGTGCGTCCCTGCGTAAAAATGGAACGTGTACATTATGTTCGGGTAGCTCAGCTGGTTCTGGTAAACTGCCGCGCCAAGCTGCGACCAGTTCGGCGTCCCCACTATTATTACCGCATTGGGGTCTATCCCCCTTATCAGAGGTATTATTGTATTGGCATAAGTCGTTATCTTCGCCCAGGTTACCGGCGTCCCGTCCGTGGAATTTCCGCTGGGTTCGTTGCATATCTCGTAAAAAACATTGTTATAACTCGCGTAACGCGTCGCCATGGTGGTCCAGAACGTTTCCGCGTCGGTTATGTTTGTATTCGGGTCGCCGTCACCGTCGTTCGTTCCGTCGGAAAGCACATGCCAGTCTATAATAACATACATGCCCCGCGCCGTGGCCATGTCGGCTATGGTATTGATTTCGTTTATCGTATCCGGCGGGTCGTTTAAGTAGCCGTTCTGATAAACATAAACGGCTATCCTTATGACATCGGCGTTCATTGTGTAAGCTATAAAATCCATTGCCGCGGCCGTATAGCAGGCATAGTGCCACTGCAGTCCGTGGGTGTCCACGCCCCTCAACTGTACCGGGTTGCCGCACGAGTTGGTCAACTGAAGGCCGTTGACATGAAGCCTTCCGTTTACGGATACTGGGGTGGCGTTTAAAAACGCGGCCGCAGAGATTAATATCGCCAGCGCAATAATGTTGCTTTTAAGCTTTTTCATTTTGGCTCCTCTTTTTCGGCAATTGTCCTATGCCGATTCTCTTATTATAAGTTCCGGTTCAAACACGGTCACTGCAGGCTCACCATCCGGTTCATGCGCCATGGACCTGGCCATGTTGAACGCTTCCCTGCCGAGCTTAATTATCGGCTGCCTTACCGTGGTAAGGGCCGGATTGACTATGGAAGATACGAGAATGTCGTCGTAGCCTATCACCGCAATGTCCTGCGGCACTTTTATCCCGAGCGACGCCGCCTGTTTCATCAGCCCAATCGCGGTCATGTCTCCGGTGGCGCAGAAAACCGC
>Ga0181535_10007860_pt1 | contig 10604 bp, 11 predicted proteins | sample PEATcosm2014_Bin_44_FD_119774 | JGI IMG/M metagenome (GOLD analysis project Ga0181535, IMG submission 119774) | Peatland microbial communities from MTU Mesocosm Facility, Houghton, MI, USA - PEATcosm2014_Bin17_30_metaG | ecosystem: Environmental > Terrestrial > Soil > Wetlands > Peat | place...
TGGACTGGAGACTCTGGACTGTGGACTTTTATTGACTGTGGACTTTTATCCACCGGCTTCCGGCGCGGCTTCCGGCGCGGCTTCCAGCGCGGAGCTTCCAGCGAGGAGCGCGCCCGCCGGACTGGAGCCATTATTATCTCCGGGCCGGAAGCCTGCCGCTGGGGAAAATTTGCCTACCGCGCCGGCGCGCTCGCCCCGTGGAGTAATTACACCGAACCCGAATCCCCCACCGGACATCTCTACTCCGCAAGGCGGGCACGGCTGGCCGGAGTTGGGCGAAGACGGGCCGGCGAAAGACAGCATGGATTTGCCGGAAACCCCGCAAGTGACAACTGACCAGTGGCAAATGGCGACTGCATCTGACAAGGGACAAGTGACATGTGACACGGAGCCTCAAATCCCGTCACCTGTCACCCGTCACCTGTCACCTGGCCCTGCCACCTGTGCCTTGCCACCGGTCACAATTCCACCGTCACCGGCACTGGATTCAACGAATTTTGCCGATGGCACAGTCGTTGCTCAACAGGATGCGGCCATGAAAAATACGGCAAAAAAGACAATTTGTTCCGAGGCAAAGCAAAATTTGCCCGCCTCCGTTTCCGATGCCGGCGCGGCTGCGCCCGACACCGGGGAGTTTTTGCCGGTCGCGGCCAAGCGCAGCGCGCACGGGACATGTGACAAGGGACAAGGGACATGTGACACGGAGCCTCAAATCCCGTCACCCGTCACCCGCCACCTGTCACCTGGCCCTGCCACCTGTGCCTTGCCACCGGTCACAATTCCCGCCGACGCGGCCAGAATAATTTCGCCCGGAGCCGGGAATTTAACCCACGTTCCGACAGCCGTCCCGCAATACCTCGAACGCACGCGGGAGCTGGTGTCCCTGCAAGTCATGCGCCTGCAGGAATCCGGCGCCGAAGAAATGCGCGTGGTCATCCAGCCCCACAGCGGACTACAACTGACACTCCATTTGCAACAACGCGGCGGCGGCGTGGAAATGCAGGCGGTATTGGACCGCGGAAATTTCGGATGGCTCAACCGGCACTGGCCGGAACTGCAACAACAACTTGAGTTGCGCGGCGTGCGGGTGGCCCCGCTCGCAAACGCGGAACCATCATTTGGAGGCGGGAGCGAAGGCTTCCGACAACCCACCACATCCCACGGCCAACCTGCCGGGGACGACCCCGCACCGGCAACCATCATGCCGGCGGTGTTGATTCCCGGTTTGCCCCCGGCCACTGCCACGGCTTCCGCCTCCCCCATTTCCCCACACCGCCTCGAAACCTGGGCCTGAACCAATTATTAAATATGCCTGTTTCATCCATCACCAACACTACTACGACCAACCCCAACACCGTGGCCGACGCCGTCACCTCCGCCGCGTCCCAAACCCTGTCCGAACAGGACTTCCTCAACCTGCTCGTCACCCAAATGACCTCCCAAGACCCGCTGAACCCCATGACCAACCAGGACATGCTCCAACAAATGGTCTCCTTCAGCACCCTCCAAAGCAACACCAGCATGCAATCCCTGCTCACCGGCATGCAAAGCGGCCAGGCCTTTACCGAGGCGAACTCCATGATCGGCCAGCAGGTGAACCTGCTCACCGATGCCAACGGCGACACCGCCCAGGGCATCGTCAGCGGCGTGGACCTCTCCAGCGGCACCCCGCAAATCATCGTCAACGGCCAGAGCTACGGCCTCAATCAGGTTCTCTCCGTCAACCCCGCAACCACGCAAACCAACAGTTCAACCAATTAACACATTATGATCGGATCACTACAAACCGGCGTGAGCGGTCTTCAACAGTTCCAGGAAGACCTCCAAGTCATCGGCAACAACATCGCCAACGTCAACACCGTCGGCTACAAATCCGCCACGATGGATTTCGAGGACCAGCTTAGCCAGAGCCTGGCGAACGGCTCGGACAGCTCCATGCAAATCGGCGAAGGCGTCACCACCAGCGCCATTGATTCAAACTTCACCCAGGGCACCATCAACAGCGACGCCGTGACCATGCACCTAGCCGTGAGCGGCGCGGGCTTTTTCCTGGTCAAAGACACCTCCAGCGGCCTGACCTATGCCACGCGCGACGGCGGCTTCAACCTGGATGCCAACGGTTACATGATCAATGCCAACGGCGACCGCGTGCAGGGGCTGATGGGCGCGGCCACCACCACCACCGACCTGCAAATCAACAACGCCACCGCCATCGCCGCCCTCAACGACACCACCCCCGGGGCGACCTTGGATGCCTCCAGCATCAAAATAAACACCAACGGCCAGATCACCGCGACCTTAAGCGACGGCACCAGCGGTGTCATCGGCCAGGTCGTGCTGCAAAATTTCACGAACCCACAGGCACTGATTAAGCAGGGTGGCAATCTTTACTCGTTCAACGCCGACGCGGGACCGTTGGCCACACCCGGCACGCCCAACACCTCCGGCCTGGGCACGATTCAGTCCGGCGCCCTGGAATCTTCCAATGTGGATCTGGCTACTGAAATGTCCAACCTGATCACCGCCCAGCGCGCGTTTGAAGCCAACGCCAAGATCATCACCACCAGCGACGAAGTCCTCCAGGATCTCGTCAATCTCAAACGCTAATCCGCCATGCCCGCGAACGCTCAAACGCCGGACGAAACCACCGCCCGCCGGGCCGGGCCGGAAGCCGCCGCCGAAGCTCCCGCGCCCGCGCTGGCCACCACCAGCCCCCTCAAAGCCTGGCTGCCGCTCATCATCACCATTCTGCTCATGCCCGTTCTGGCCTACGCCACCACGGTCTTCGTTCTCCTGCCGCGCATCCAAACCGGCTTGGGCATGACCACTCCCGCCGCCGAACCCGGCGCCAAGCCCAAGGCCACCGCCCCCGGCGCGAAAAAAATCACCGTGCCCATCAACAAACTCCTCGTCAACGTAGCCGGCACCATGGGATCGCGCTACCTGCTCGTCAGTATGTCCCTGGCGAGCACGGATCCGGCGTTCCAGCAGAAGATGACCGACGCCGACGCCGCCCTGCGCGATGCCGCCAGCAGCGCCCTCGCCTCCAAGACCCTGGCCGATCTGGAGAAGCCGGACGAACGGAATCTCATCCGCACCGAATTGCTCTCGAGTTTTAACAATATCCTCGGCTCTGACGAGGTGTCGGAGCTTTATCTCACCGAGTTTGCCATCCAGTAAATATCCCTAATTTCCAAACCCGAATGGCTCTAGCATTCCCCATGAGCCATGCCAAAACCGCCCCTTGCGCGGCGGGAGCAAACTCGTCATTCGCGCTTCGCCATTCATTAGTAATTCTGGTTTACTCATTAGACATTAAACTGTCTGGCTTTGGCCTTTGGATCTTGGACATATAAATCCCATGCCCTCCGACGCACCCCAGACACCGCCCGCCGCGCCTGACGTGTCCATGCTCACGCATCAGGGTGTGCGCCAAAACCAGAGGGCGGACAGCATCCGCAGCTACGATTTCCGCCAGTCCGGCTTTCTGGCTCCCAGCGAGCTGCGCCGCATCCGGCTGCGCCACGAACAATTCGTCCGCTCGCTGGCCGCGCGTCTGGCCATTTTTCTGCGGCTGGAATTCACCGTCCAGCTCGCCAAGCTCCAGATCGTCGGCTACCTCAAATTCACCGAGGGCCTGCCCAACCCCACGCACATCACGCTGTTCAAGGTGGACCCGCTCAAGGGCGTCGGCCTGCTCGTCATCCCGCCCCGGCTCGGTTTGAGTCTGGTGGACCGGATGCTGGGCGGACCCGGCAAAATGCCCGAAACGGCGCGGGAATTGAGCGAGATTGAAGTGGCGCTGGTGGATCAGGTTTCCACGTTGTTGGTGAATGAATGGTGCGCGCACTGGCCGGAGATGCGCGAACTGCGCCCGTCGTATCTCGGCCACGAAAATAACAGCCGTTTTCTCCAGACTGCCACGCCGGAAACGGCGATGCTCATCATCACGCTGCATTCGGGTGTGGGCGGCCAATTGGAGCCGGTGCAACTGGCCTTTCCGTATGTGACGGTGGAGCCGCTCATGCGGTTGCTGGCGCCGGCGGGTTTGCCGGAAAACGAGGTGATGGCCGCCGCCGCCGTCCAGCCGCGTTGGAACCCGGAATTTAACGATGTGCGCGTGCCGGTGGTGGCCGAGTGGCAGGGGTTGAAAATATGCGCGAGTGACATCGCGCATCTCCAACCCGGCAACGTGCTCATGCTGGACCCCCAATGCGCGGCGCAGGTGCAATTAAATTTCAACCGGGTGCCCAAATTTGCCGGACGGCCCGGCACGCGCGCCGGAAACTGGGCCGTGGAACTGACGAATTTTCTAGCCGCTTAAAAATCATGAATGCCACCGCTCCCGCCAATCTGAATCTCGTGCTCGACGTGCCCGTGAGCCTCACCATCGAACTGGGCAGTTGCCAGTTGCCGATGAAGGAGGTGCTGCAACTCAACATCGGCTCCGTCGTCCAGCTCGACAAGCCCGCCGACGCGCCGGTCGAGTTGAGCGTCAACGGCAAACTCATCGCGCGCGGCGAAGTCGTAGTGGTCGAGGACCGCTTCGGTGTGAAAATCACCGAGGTCGTCGGCAGCGCCAACGCGCTGGCGGCGTGAAAATGAATGACCAGTCATGGTGTGGAATGACTAATTCCTAAACCATAATGACGAACGAATTTCCAATGACGAATGACAAATGCCGAATGGAAGCCCGCCGCGCGAAGCATCATTCGTCATTCGGGTTTCGTCATTCTTTAGTCTTTCGGATTTCGTTATTCGTCATTTGTCCGCTGGCCATTTTGCTGTCCGCCGATGTGCCGGCTGATGCCCAAACCAATTCCACCGCCGCGACCTTCAATCCCGCCCTGCCCTCTTCAGACATGGGCGTGTCGTTGCTGCGCGTGATGGGCGCGCTGGCGCTGGTGCTGGGAATTTTTCTTGCCGGCGTGTGGCTGTTCCGCAACTGGCAGCGGCTGGCCGTCAAGGGCGGGCGCACGCCGAAGCTGAACGTTCTGGAAATCCGCTCGCTAGGCGGACGGCAGTCCATTTACGTCGTCGGCTACGAGCAGGAGCGCTTCCTGCTCGCGTCATCGCCGGCCGGCGTGAATTTCCTGACGCATCTGCCCAGCGCCGGCAATGAAGAAGCCAGCGCGGCAGAAACAAAACCACCAATGCCTTTTTCCCAGGCTTTGGCACAGGTGCTCAAAGGCAAATGAACGCGCGCCGGAAAAGTTTATTGTCGAACACGGGTCGCATGCTCGCGATTTTTTCGTTTGTTTTCATCGCGAGCATGCTGACCGCGTCGGCGCAAACCACCAATCTCACCACCGGTTTCGGCCCGGTGCAAATCACGCTTGGCACGAACAATGGCCCGCAGGATGTGGACACCGGCATCAAAGTTCTGGCCGTGCTCACGTTGCTGACGCTCGCGCCCTCGATCATGCTGTTGATGACGTGTTTCACGCGCATCGTGATTGTGTTGTCGTTTGTTCGCACGGCACTCCAATTGCAGGGCACGCCCGCCAACCAGATCATCGTCGGGCTGTCGCTGTTTCTCACGCTGTTCATCATGCAGCCGGTCTGGGATGGCATCCAGCGCGACGCGCTCACGCCGTATCAGGCGAATCAGATCACCAGCGAGCAGGCGATTGACCGCGCGTCGGCGCACATCCGCACGTTCATGCTGCAACAGGCCCGGCCCAGGGACGTGGAATTGTTCGCGCAAATGGCGAAATTGCAGCCGACGAAGCCGGACGAACTGCCGCTGCGCGTCGTCATTCCCGGTTTCATCATCAGTGAATTGCGCACGGCGTTCCAGATGGGCTTCCTGATTTTCGTGCCGTTCATCCTGATTGACCTTGTGGTGGCAACCGTGCTGATGAGCATGGGCATGATGATGATGCCGCCGACCACTTTTTCCCTGCCGCTGAAATTGCTGCTGTTCGTGCTCGTGGATGGCTGGTCACTGATTGTGACTTCGCTCGTCCATAGTTATGGAATGTGAAAGCCAATGAAAAATACTCCTCGTCCTCGACCTCGTCCTCGTAATCGTATTTTTCGAGGACGAGAAGGAGAAGGAGGACGAGGACGATAAAAAATTTATGAATCCCGAATTCGCCATCGAACTGCTCAAAACGATGATTTACCAGGCGCTGATGATTGCCGCGCCGCTGCTGGCCACGGCCATGGTCGTCGGCCTCGCCATCAGCCTGTTTCAGGCAGTCACATCCATCAACGAACAAACGATGACGTTTGTGCCGAAAGCGCTGGCCGTCATTGCGGTTCTGCTGCTGCTGCTGCCGTGGATTGTCCGGTCGCTGGTCGAATTCACCACCGCCGTCATCCAGAAAATGCCGCAGATGGTTCAATGAAAATGTCCCTCGCTCCGCGCTGGAAGCCGGGCCGGGCCTGAGGCCAAAGTCCAAAGTCTCAGGTCCAAGGCCGGACTTTGGACATTAGACTTTTGACTGGTCTTTTGGACTTACAATGGAAATTGACTTATACAACTGGCTGATGGTTTTCCTGCGCGTCAGCGCGTTCCTGTTGACGCTGCCGTTCTTTTCCATGACGAATTTTCCGCCGACGATGCGCGTGGCGTTGTCGGCGCTGACGGCGCTGCTGCTCGCGCCGATGTTGCCGCCGTTCCCCATGGGCAATCTGCCGTTTTTTTCGCTGTTCGGCGTGATGTTTCAGGAGGTCGGCGTCGGGCTGCTGCTGGGGTTTTTTGCCCGCATGGTTTTTTTCGCGGTGGACCTCGGCGGCAACATTATCGCCACTGAGCTGGGGCTGAACATGGGCGCCATCATGGATCCGATGAGCGGGTCGTCGTCGCAGGTGCCGGGGACGATTTTGTTTTTTCTGGCGGCGGTGGTGATGCTGACGCTGGATTTGCACCACTGGGTGCTGGTTGGCTTTGAGCGCACCTACTCGGTGCTGCCCATCGGCGGCGCGCATTTGAACCGTGAGTTGTTCGGCATTCTGCTCGCCCAGACCGGCAACATCTTTGTGGTGGCGCTGGAAATTGCCGCACCGGTGCTGGCGGTGTCGTTCGTCGTCACCGTGGTGTTTGGCGTGTTGAGCCGCGCGGTGCCGCAGATGAATGTGTTTGTCTTGAGCTTTTCCTTTCGCATTGTCGGCGGGTTGATTGTGTTTGGCTTCACGCTGCAACTGGCGGCGCAGCATGTGATCAATTATTTGAACCGTCTGCCGGACGATCTCTTGAATCTGGCGCAATTGTTGGGGGCGAAATGAAACGTGAATCGCAAGTGACAAGGGACAAGGGACATGTGACACGGAGCCTCAAATCCCGTCACCCGTCATCTGTCACCTGTCACCTGGCCGGAAAGCCGGTTCAACGATTCGCGAATCAACATTGTAACGATTTAACGAATCATGGCCGAACACAATGACACGGGCGAGAAGACGGAGCAACCGACGCCGCGCAAGCTGGAGGAGGCGCTCAAGCACGGCCAGATCGCGCGCAGTGCGGAGGTGCAGACGGCGTTTGTGTTGCTCGGCGCGCTGGCGGCGCTGACGTTTGCCGGGCCGGAAATCTGGCGGCAACTGGTCACGGCCAGCATCATGTCCTTCAGCCATCTGCACGATACGAGCCTCACCACCACGGCGTTGCAGGGTTACGCCGTCACCGGCACGCTGGTTTTTCTCAAATGCGCCGGGCCGGTCGTCATCGCCACCATGCTCGCCGGACTGCTGGCTGGCGCCATCCAAAACCGGTTCAATACCGCGTCCGAGGCGCTTTCGCCCAATTGGGAGCGGCTCAATCCGGTGGCGGGTTTCCAGCGCGTGTTTTCGTTCCGCAGCGCGGTGCCGACGCTGATTGCCATCTTCAAATTTGCCGTCATCGCGGGGCTGACGTATTCGCAGGTGCGCGCGGTTTTGAATGATCCCATTTTTACCGCGGCGGTGGGCGTGGGGCGGCTGGGTGAATTTCTGGCGCAGACGTGTCTGCACATTTTCCTGCGGGTGAGCCTGGCGTTGCTCGTCATTGCCGCGGGCGATTACGGGTATCAATGGTGGCGCACGCACCAGGACATGATGATGACCAAGGCGGAGTTGAAGGATGAAATGAAAAATACGGAGGGCGGTCAGGCGACCAAAAATGCGCGCCGCCGCCGCCGCACTGTCAGCAAGGCCAAGCAATTGGCCGAGGTGCCCCAGGCCGATGTCATCGTCACCAACCCCACGCACATCGCCGTGGCGTTGCGTTATGACCGCAAAACGATGCGCGCACCCAAAGTGGTGGCCAAGGGCATCCGGCTGAACGCCCAAGGCATCCGGGAAATTGCGGAAAAGTATCAAATCCCCATCGTCGAGAACAAACCGCTGGCGCGGATGCTGTTCAAGCACGCGCGCGTTGGAGGCGAGATACCGGCTACCCTCTACGCGGCGGTTGCCGAAGTGCTGGCGTGGGTCTATCGGGTGAATCGCTACCGGTATTACGCGGAACAAAATCAGACGTAGAAAATCATCATGCTTTTTGCAGCCGGCAAAGAATTCGTCGTTTTACATTCACGCCGTCCACCGGCACTTGCGGCGGAAAAACAGGGTTGCCACGCCAGCCGCCAACAATGCCCAACTTGAAGGTTCGGGAAGCGTTTCATCGAAGCTTGGAAACGCGCCCGCATCATCGTGGATTCCGGCGGCGGACAAGCCAACGGCGGCACCCCGCCGACTCCGCCGCCGAAAACGCCGAGCAAATAATTCCAAGTTTCAAAAACGCGAGCGGCCTTCGGAAATAAAGGCCGCTTTTTTGCGCGCTCATTTTGATTTATTGATCTTCAACAACCTGTTTGCTTCCGACGAAAGAATTGGGGAAAGAATCTGCACGGTGGCATTGCTGTTTCCGAAATCAGCAACGGCTTCCAATTCGGCAAGCGGAGTTACAAATTCGGGCGGCACGTCGTTTGTCGGCACTACTCCAAAGATGCCTTCGCTGTAATAAGGCGTGATTTTCGTGATGGTGAATGTTTTGGCGTTTGCCAGAGCTTTGATTCTCTGAAAATAAGTTTCCTCACTGGCGTTTGGCAGCACGATGGTTTTTTGCGACCGGATGCAGTTGATGATTTGTTGCGGACTGGCGGCTGGTTGAAGTTCATCCCGTTTCAAATCCGGCCAAACCAGCGAAAAGGCGCGGATCTGTCCATGACTGCCAAATTCAATCCAAAAACCTTCATTGTCTCTATCTTCTCCATTTCCCCAAAATAAAATTCCATCCAGCTTGCGGGATAAAAAGACACCGCGACCGCAAAGTTGATTTGTCAGGTCATTGTAATTTTCATCTTGATTGAAACGAGAAGTCATTTCTTTGAATTGAATTTGCGCATGGTCAACGCCCAATTGAACGGCGCAAGCCCAAGCGCGCTGCACTAAAATATTGTCGGCAGGAATGCTCGTTGTATTGGTGTCAGAATGCGGCAGTCCGTAGAATATGGTTGCGGACTTTGGAAAGATGCCAAAATAATCAGGAATTGGGCCGGGATAATTTGGGCCTTTATCCTCCCACATATAAAAATCATTTGTCGAAGGCTTGGGGAACCCTTTGCTTCGCAGCGAAGCAAGCACAATGGCATTGGAAATGACGGTTGCTGAAAATGGATATGGTGAAAGCCTTTTGTAAATCCAGAAACCTTTCGGCAGGTTATTCGTCGGCGCTTGCCAGATGATTTCGGTATTTGTGGAAAAATGCGGGCAAAAAGTTTCCAATGGAGTTGCCGCAACTCGAAGCGAAAAAGCCGTTGCAAAAAATGCCGTGAGAAATGGGAGAATTTTCATGGCTGCGCTTCGTCAATGATTGGGCAATCTATTTCAACATCAACATTGCCAGAGCCAGTATCGAGTGTTGTCCAAAGGGCAAGAAGGGGATAAACAAATTTTTGAGTGCTCTGATAACAAACTTTCACTTTTTCAATCGTCATGCTTTTCGTCGTGCTCCAGTTGATTCCGCTCGAATCCCACGGAATACGGCCTTGAACGGCTTTGCCGTTTCGTATCCACGAAATAATTTTTGCAGTATCGGCGACTTGGCAATTTTCGTAGCGTTCAACGCCCTGCCACAGAAATGAGATTTTTGAAACCCTGCCATATTCGCCGAAATCAATTTCGCAGTTGCTCCCAACAAAAGCTGCGTCGTCAAGAGTGCGTCTGAATCTGACAGCGCGCCATTCGACGTTTGTAATTGAGGTTTGATTGACAAAATAAAGCGTGAATGGCTCTGAAAAATTAAAGTTCGGCTCGCCTTTTTCATTCTTTTCTATCTCCGAAAAATTGATGCCGATTTTTTTCAGGAAGTTTGTCGTCAATTCCGGCATTTGGCTCATTTCCGGCACTCCTTTGGTTAAATTGGTCGGTCCGTAATGAGTTGCAGCCTCATAATCAATACGCCCCTCCGCGAACGAAATTGACAATCGCCGTGAATTGTCTGCTGTTTTGAAAACCACTTCGTTGGTGTTGTCCTCAACCTTGTTTTTGTCGGTGAATGAACATTCGGCCATTAAGTTTGAAATGGCTGTTGAAGGAAATTTTGTCGGCGTGCAGTGGTAAATCCATATATTCGGCGGCAGCGCATTTGTTGGCACGTTCCAATGCACTTCGAGGTTGACACA
>Ga0181535_10007863_pt1 | contig 10603 bp, 9 predicted proteins | sample PEATcosm2014_Bin_44_FD_119774 | JGI IMG/M metagenome (GOLD analysis project Ga0181535, IMG submission 119774) | Peatland microbial communities from MTU Mesocosm Facility, Houghton, MI, USA - PEATcosm2014_Bin17_30_metaG | ecosystem: Environmental > Terrestrial > Soil > Wetlands > Peat | place...
GGAAATCCCAAACAGCCCTGGCAGCTCTGGCTACCCCATCACTGGGTTGCGGCCAGGGATGAACGGCTCCGGCGGCGACAACCGAGTCTACGGACTGGGAAACGACGGCCAGTTCTACAACATCGGCCGCAACACCTTCCGCTATCCCAACATATGGAAAGCCGATCTCCGCGTGGGCAAGAAATTCAACCTGGGAGAAATGCGCGAATTGGAGCTGCTGGCCGAAAGCTTCAATCTCTTCAATCACCAGAACGTGACTGAAATTGAGACCACCGGCTATGTCATTGATTCCGGCAGCTCCGGGTCGTCCCCCACGCTGAACTTCCTCACCGGTCTTAAAATCAGTTCCACTACCGGTCTGCCTGTTTCCGCATTCGGCCAGCCGCTCAACATCAACGCCACGGATTTCTACCGTGAACGCCAGACTCAATTCGGACTGCGCATGCTGTTCTAGAATCCCGCGAGGTGGCGGTTCGCTTTTGAGGCTCTATTGCAGCGTGCCTCGCCGAGTCCATGCTAGAGAGCTCGATCTCGGTCCCGATTTTGAGCCCTCTGGTGGCGCGCCCTCAAGTCAACTGCAGTTCACTGACTCGGCGGCACTACTGGCGACGCCCCATTCAGAAACGCCGGATCCATCTGGGCAATGTCCGCGCGATAACTCACCGTCTTCGCCGACGGGAACATCGCTGGAACCTTTTGCGTCACTCGGCCCGTTGCCACCCACTCAGTGCCACGTTGAAACGTGGTCATAAATCCGACGCAGCTCAGCGCAAATACATCATGTCCGAGCGTGGTGTGAAAGATTCTTCCCTTCCCATAGCGCAAAACCATCAGCATGGGCTCGTCAAGCCCCGTGCCCTTGTTTTTCGGGTCGGAGTGCGCGGTTGCCAGCACGGTTATGTTCTTGCCCGGTCCGCGTAGCTTCCCGTAGAGCTCGTCGTTGGCGTGCAGCCACACCCCCGGCAGTCCCTTCATAATCGGATGATCGGGGTTACGCGTGATCACCTGGAACGGCAGCCGCGCCCCATGTTTGCCGGCCGGCCCCGGCGACGCATCCGCAACCACCTTGCCGTTTTCCCAATACCAGTACGGCCCTGCCTGCTCATCGCGGTTTCGCCAGCCGCCAATTCCTGTCATCTCGTTGTACGCAGGCCAATCGGGGAAAGCATTGTCGGCTGCGTGCACAATCACCAGCCCTCCGCCACCCGCCATGTACTGCTCGAATTGTGCGCGTAGCTCAACCGGCCAGCTGGGCCCGTCGTAGTTCATCACGATTGCCTGGTAGCGCTCGAACTCTGGCTTGAAATTGCTGAAGTCGCCGTCCGACGGCGGCGCCGTAATCACTGTCACTTCGAACAGCCCCGTCTCTTCCAGTTCCTTCTTCAGGACTGGAGTCGTCAATCTCCAGTTGTGATAAGCGCCAGCGCTCTGCCCGTCCACAATGGCCACGCGAATCATGCTGGCCCCCGCGCTTGCAGCTCGCGCCCACAACAAAACGCTCGCAATCACCACCCAACCCATTCGCTTCATCATCTCTCCTCAATTGCCGTCGTTCCTTGGCCACTGCGCATCATGAATTCGAATCCAAGGGAAATCGCTCACGGACCAGCTTCAGCGCTTCCTCCGCTGTCGCAATCGTCCCCTCCAACTGCGCGTCCTCGGCCTCGCGCAACATCTCCCGAAACCGCGCTCCCGGCGGGTAGCCCGCAGCAATCAGCTCTCGTCCCGTGATCAATGGTTGCGGCCTCACCACAGCCTCCGGCATCGAGGAAAGACGCTCGCGCACAAACTCCCAATGATCCAGGTAGCCGCTGCCGGCCAGGCAATCCATCTTGTGCAGCGCCAGGTGCTCTTCGAATCGCTCCAGCCTGAAAAACCGCTTCAGCGTCGACTCTTTCATGCGTTGCACGTCCATGAACCGCATGTGATTCTCGATCAGCGCCAGCACCTGCCGCGTCTCTTCGTTCGAAAACCGGAATCGCCGGCAAATCTCCGCGCCCATCGCCACGCCGATCTCCACATGTCCATCAAAGCGAATCCTATCCGGAGCGCGCTTGAACGTCGGCGGCTTGCCCAAATCGTGCAGCAGCGCTCCCCACGCGAGGGTCTCCGAGCATCCCGGCTCCAATTGCTCCAGCAGCATCAGCGTGTGAACCCACACATCGCCCTCGGGATGGAACTGCGGCGGCTGCTCCACGCCTTTCATGCGCGCCACCTCCGGCAGCACTTCGTTCAGCAGACCTGTCTCGTCAAGCAACTCGAAGGCTCGCCGTGCATGGCCCTCGGTCAGCATCTTTGTCAGCTCGTCGCGCACCCGCTCACGGCTTACGACATGGATGCGTGAAGCCAGAGTCTGAATCGCGCGCCTTGTCTCCGCTTCCAACTCAAACCCAAATCGCGCCGCAAACCGCACCCCGCGCAACATGCGCAGATGGTCTTCCTGAAAGCGCTGCTCCGCCTGCCCGATCGCGCGGACCACCCCTGCATCCAAATCCGCCAACCCACCAACAAAATCAAGTACCGCCGATCGGAGTAATTTCGGGTTGCCGATACTCTTATCGAAATTTCCACCTCCATGCAGCGGATCAAGCAGCAGCCCATTGATCGTGAAGTCGCGCCGCCTCACGTCCTCCTCGGCAGTCTTTGTGCACTGAACCGCATCGGGATGCCGCCCATCGGAATACGCAAGGTCCGAACGAAACGTCGCCACTTCGGTGACAAATCCAGCTTCTTCGGCCTCAGGAGCGACCAGTACCACTCCAAAGTGCGCGCCCACCGCAAAGGTTCGCGGAAACATCTCCAGCACCACATCCGGCGTAGCGCTCGTCGCCACGTCGAAGTCGGCCGGGTCGCGCCCCAACAGCAGGTCGCGCACGCATCCGCCCGCAAGATACGCCTGATACCCGCGTGCGCGCAGGGTCTCCACAATCTGCATAGCCGCTTCGAATTGTTCAGATCCAGCCATCGTCAGTGTTTCTATTCTCGCTCGCCGAGCAGCGCCCTGCTAACTCTCGACCACTAAACTAGACTCATGCCCGGCTCCGGCCTCATCCTCGGCATCGAAACGTCCTGCGACGAAACCGCCGCGGCCGTTGTCGAGCGTGGCGCCCGCACGCTTTCGTCCGTCGTCGCATCGCAGATCGCCACTCACGCCCGCTACGGCGGCGTCGTTCCGGAACTGGCCAGCCGCGAGCATCTTCGCGCCATCGTTCCCGTCGTCCGTGCCGCACTCGCTGAAGCCCGCCTGACCCTCGCCGACCTTGACGGCATCGCCGTCACTTCCGGCCCCGGGCTCGCCGGAGCATTACTGGTCGGCATCACCTATGCCAAGGCTCTCGCCTTCGCCAACAACCTCCCTCTCATCGCAGTCAACCACCTCGAAGGCCACATCCACGCTGTCCTTCTCCAGGAACGCGAATCTGCGCAATTCATCTCCGCCTCGCCGGACACACAGGCCCTCGCCCTCGTCGTCTCCGGCGGTCACACCCACCTCTTTCTCGCTCAACCCGCCAGCGGCACCTGGTCCTACACGCTCATCGGCCGCACTGTCGACGATGCCGCCGGCGAAGCCTTCGACAAAGTCGCCAAACTTCTCGGCCTCGGCTATCCCGGCGGTCCGTGGATCGACTCGCTCGCTCCATTCGGCAACCCGCACGCTGTGCCCTTCGCATTTGCACAATTCAAACCAAAGGTCCACCTGGCCGGTAAGGCCCCCGCGCGCACTAAAGCCGCGAAGACCGCCCCCATCGCGCGCCTAAACCCGCACTTCCTCTTCTCATTCTCAGGAATCAAGACAGCCGCGCTGCGCTATGTTGAGCTGCACGGCCTGCGAGCTGAAGCAAGAGCCCGCGTCAGTCGGGTGCTGGCCAACTTCCGCCCTCCGCAAACTCGCGAAGAGGCTCTCACCCTTTGTCCGCAGCCCACCCTCGACCTCATCGCCAGCTTTCAGCACGCGGTCGTCGGCGACCTGATGAAGAAAACCTTCGCTGCGGCTGAGTCGCTTGGCGTCAACCGCATCCTCGTCACCGGCGGAGTGGCTGCCAATCGCGAGCTTCGCGCACGCTTCACCGCCGAAGCCAAACAGCGTGGCCTGCGCATCGCCTTCCCCACGCTCGCGCTCTCTACCGACAACGCCGCCATGATTGCCGCCGCCGCCTGGCCGCGCTTCCTGGCTCAGGACTTCGCCCCGCCCGATCTCACCGCCGATCCCTCCCTCGCGCTCAGTTGACCCACTCGATCCGGCGCAAACGCGCAAAGGCCCGGCACTCGCCGGGCCTGCTCGACTCCCCAATCTCGACTCTCTGTCTTATTCCGTCCAGCGCCGCATGATCAGCGTGGCGTTGATGCCGCCGAATCCGAACGAATTCGACAGCGCAACGTCGAACGAATGTGCGATGGCTTTGTTCGGCACGTAGTCCAATCGGCACTGAGGATCAGGGTCTTCCAGATTCATGGTTGGCGGAATCTGCTGGTTCACCAGTGCCAGCACGCTGATGCCAGCTTCCAGTCCGCCCGCCCCGCCCAGCAGGTGTCCGGTCATCGATTTCGTCCCGCTGATCTTGAGCCTGTGACTCAGCGCGTGCTCGCCAAACACCGCTTCAATCGCAAGCGATTCGTTCCCGTCTCCCGCAGGCGTCGACGTGGCGTGCGCGTTGATGTAGCCGACTTCCTCGGGCTTGATCCCTGCATCCTTCAGCGCCGCTCTCATGCTCCGTTGCGCCCCCGCGCCATGAGGAGCGATGCCCGTCATGTGATACGCGTCGGCGCTCATGCCGTAGCCGATCACCTCGGCCAGGATCTTCGCCCCGCGCGCCTTCGCAAACTCCAGCTCCTCGAGAATCAGGATGCCGGCGCCTTCGCCGATTACAAACCCGTCGCGGTCCTTGTCGAAGGGGCGGCTGGCGTGCGTGGGATCGTCGTTACGCGTGGAAAGCGCTCGCATGGCGGCGAATCCGCCCACCGACATCGTTGTCACTGCCGCCTCGGCGCCGCCCGCAATCATCGCGTCCGCATCGCCGTGCAGAATCATGCGCACTGAATCGCCGATGGCGTTGGCACTCGTGGCGCAAGCCGTCGCTGTCGCCGAAATCGGGCCCTGTGCGCCGTAGCGAATGCTGATCTGCCCCGCCGCCATGTTCACGATTGCCGCGGGAATGAAGAAGGGCGACATCTTCCTCGGGCCGCCCTGCAATAGATTCGAGTGCTCGCGCTCGATCACTTCGAATCCGCCGATCCCCGAGCCGATGAATACGCCCACGCGTTCGGCGTTCTCTGCAGTGACCTTCAGGCCCGACTGCGCCATCGCCTCGTGGGTTGCCCCGAAGGCATAGTGGATGAAGCGCCCCATCTTGCGCGCTTCCTTTTTGTCCACAAATTGCAGCGGATCGAAGTTCCTGACTTCGGCGGCAAAAGTAACCGGGAATCCGGTGGCGTCGAAGCCCTGAATCGGCGACACGCCGCTCGCGCCGGCCAACAGTTGCCGCCATACCTCGGGAGCGGTGTTGCCGACACCGCAGATCAGCCCCAGGCCGGTAACTACCACTCTGCGGTTGGTTGCCTGGGTCAACGCTTACTTGCCGCCTTTCGCGTTCTTCTCAATGTAGTCGATGGCGTCTTTCACCGTCTTGATCTTCTCGGCGTCCTCGTCGGGAATCTCCATGTCAAACGCCTCTTCGAACTGCATCACCAGTTCCACCACGTCCAGCGAATCGGCGCCCAGGTCTTCCTGGAAACTCGCGCCGGGTGTGACTTCGGCTTCGTCCACCTGCAACTGCTCGACGATGATCTGCTTCACTTTTTCTTCAACGGCCATGCGTACCTCTCCTCGTGTGATTGGGAACTTAAGAAAACGATTCGGGGATTCAGAAGACTGCCCGCCCCGCGAACTTACCATACCGGCCCGCGGCAGGGAATGACAACCACCGCGCCGATAATCCTGCGCTTGGCCCCGAATCTTCAAGTCTACTGGCAGGGCCTTGGGGTGTAAAGGTTTCCCGCTGAGGGGAAACCTTTGAAGAAACAGGGAATAATGATCCGGTGACCTCCAATCCATCGAGGGCCGCAAAATGCACAACCTCTGGGCGTATATTTGGCGAAGAGGGACATTCCCGTGGGAAGCTCTGGAGTTGCCTTTTCTTTGATTGCCATCGCTATCTTTCTGGTTGGCTTGTGGCTCGGGAACAAGCAAGCACGCGGAAGTGCGCAGCTTTTGGTCGATGAAGCGAAAAACGAAATCAAGGAACTGCGCCCAAAGGCCGAGGAACTGGCTGCAACCAGGCAGCAGCTCAAGAATGAACAAGAGAAATACATGCAGATGAAGGCTGACCTCGACGCAGCCTTCAAGGGTGCGGCGGCTGATGCACTTCGAGCCAATACACAGTCCTTCCTCGCCCTCGCCAGACAGGAATTGGGCGGGCAGGCGCGGGAAGCGAAGCAAACGCTTGAAGCCAAAGAACTGGCCATAAAAAATCTCGTCGATCCGCTCGGTGTCGCACTTGGGAAACTCGATGAGCAAACGCGCGCCATGGAGGTTGCGCGATCAGGCGCCTATTCGGACGTGAAGGCGATGGTCAACACGATGCAGAATTCGATACCTGCGTCGCTCGATGCGCTGAAGAACGAAACATCGCAACTCATCAGCGCCTTGCGCGCGCCCAAGACGCGCGGGAATTGGGGCGAACTGCAGCTACGCCGTTGCGTCGAATACGCCGGAATGATCGAGTACTGCTCCTTCTATGAGCAGGTCTCTGCCCGCGATGAAGACGCTCGGCTGTTGCGCCCCGATCTTATGATTCGACTTCCTAACGGTCGCGAAATCATTGTGGACGCGAAGACACCCCTCGACGCGTTCCTCGACGCTACCGGAAATGACGACCCCGCGACGCAGAAGGTGCGTTTTGATGCGCATGCGCAGAGAGTCCGTGCACACCTAAGAGACCTTTCAAGCAAGGCATATTGGAAACAATTCGAGAAAGCGCCGGACTTCGTCGTCTGTTTTCTTCCGAGCGAAGCACTTTTCAGTGCAGCACTCGAAGCCGATCCTTCGCTTATTGAATTCGGAGCGCAAAGCCACGTGGTCCTCGCTACGCCCACTACGCTCATCGCACTGCTGCGAGCTATTGACTTCGGCTGGCAGCAATCGAAAATTACGGAAAATGCGAAGGCAATTCATGAGCTGGGCCGCCGCATCTACGAGAAGCTCGTCGTTGCGCAGTCTCACGTCACGCGGCTTGGCAACGCGCTCGCCAACAGCGTGGACACCTACAACAAGTTTCTTGGCTCAATAGAAGGGAAGCAAGGTGGAAGCGTCTTCTTCCTGGGGCGTCAACTGGGAGAGCTGGTTCATTCTGACCAGGATCTGGCCGAAATCAAGCAACTCCAACCGGATTCGCGCGAAATGGAATCGCCGGAGTGGTCGCAGCCTTTGCTCACTGGCGCCCCTCAGGACGCACCCGAAACCAAACAATAGTTTGGGGACCTTCGAACCGGAAATCCCGTCCTGGCCGCGTTGCGGCGAATGCGGGCTGACTTGTTAACCCGCTGACTTGCTGGCCTGCTCTCTCGCTGCTCCATTGAGGCGCTTACTAATTTGGCGTTGTGGGCGTCGCCGGCATTTCCTTTACTCGCGTCAGCGTCAATTCCATCCCGGGGAAATCCGGCGAATCAGTCTTCGTCTCCATCTTGATCGATCCGTCGTCCACCGTACAGTCGTGGTGTATCGTGATCCCGTTGAACGAAACGTCGAAAGTGAACTTGTTCCCATCCACCTTGCCGTTGCTGATTTCCATCGGGTCTCCGCCCGGTCCCTGCACCGTCCCGGTCAGCGTGGCGCCGTCCTGCGTGAAGGTGAAAGTCAGTTGAAAGCTGCTGCCATCCGGCGTCGTTGCCTGAGCCGTCCAGGTTCCCGTCACGCTCGCGGCCATTGCGGTCGCAGCACTGAGCATCATCGCCATTGCAGCGCAAACACAAAGCAATTTCCTCATTAGGTCCCTCAAGAGCCGTTTTCCAGGCGAACCCATGATACAGAGCTGCAGTAAAGAGCGAACAGTGACCGCCCCCGCAGTCCCTTGCTCCCTCGCTAACTTGAGCCCTGCTCCCCAAACGCCTTCCTCAGGCGCTTCCAGGTCGTTTCCAGATCTTCAGGGAGAACGCGTGTCTCGCTCACAGTGGTCGTGAAGCTTGTGTCTCCAATCCAGCGCGGCATGCCGTGCACATGCAGGTGTCCCGCCACGCCCGCGCCTGCAGCCTGGCCTATATTCATTCCGAAATTGAATCCATGCGGCCTGTAAACACGCTCCAGCACGCGCTCAGTTCGTTGCGTAAGGTCCATCAACTCGTGTGCGGTCTCGGGATTCAGCGCCGCCAGCCGGTCCAGATGCGCGTAGGGCATTACCAGCACGTGCCCTGACGTGTACGGAAACGCATTCAGGCAAATGAAGCAGTGCTTCGCGCGCAGAACCAGCCCGCCAGCGGCCTCAGCCTTGTCACGGTCCATTCCGTTCGCAATGGCATAGTCGATGGCCGCAAGCAGATTGCAAAAAACGCAGCCCAGATCGCCGGGCCACGCATCCAGTTCCTTGGGTACGCCGCGCCGCGCCGCGCTCTCCGTCGAAGTAATGTAGGCATAGCGCCAGGGAGTCCAAAGGTGATCCATCGCTGGTTATCCATCTCTGATGGTAACGCCGGCTCAGTTCCTTAACGGCGCAATTTCGAGCTTATCCCCTCGCTTCAGGTTCACGTCACCGCCATTCGAAAAGAATGCCAGCGTAACGCAGGAGGTCGGAATCATGTACCAGGACTTGAATACCGCTCCCGACAACCCATCGGTCAGGTCTTTTGTGCCAATTCCAACTCCTCCGGCCATTAGCATATTGGCAATCTGCCGGCCGCGGCCCGGCTGAATCTTTTCTTCGTCCCCGGCGCTCCTAGTGCGCAACATGACAGGCTGGTCGAACTTAAGCAGCATGTGGCCACGGCGGAAGAATCGCCGCGCGGGAGTAGTCACGAGGGTGCCGGAATACTCACCAGATGGGCACTTGACCAAAAAAGGCGTACCCGATGCCATCCACGACGAGGCGTAGGTTTCGAGGGTGCAAGTCTCCGCCAACGCCGCGCTTGAAATCACGAATACGGCCAGAGCAAGATACTTCATCAAGGGCAACATCCTGGGTGGATCTCGAGAATCCTGGAATCGACAGGCTTCAGAGGCGGGCATTCAGTGGCTCGATTATAAGGCGCACAATCCAATATCGACCCGGTCCGTCCAAATCCGCGTTCCGGCCGGCGCCCATCCTCTGAACGCGTTGCGCCGCCCCTAAACCATTTGCCCTAACTCATTTGCTTTGATCAGCTCAATTGACCGTGCTTTAATTGACGCTGCATCACGGAGATTGCTACACTTAAAGGGTAGCTTCCTGCGCGGATTCCAGCAGTGAGTTGCGGCCGCCCTCCCAGCAAGCCGTTGCCTGCCGGCGTTTCCCAAGGAAACCCGCCGTGTTTTACCCCAGAGCAATCACTTGGGGACGGCATTTCCTGCGGAAGACAAACCGGCGCGTCACGCGGCGCGAGGGCAAGTCAAGGGACCGAAGGCGACCGGAACGCGGAATTGCGGCGTGGGAGCCACCCAGCGGCTGGAGCAATCCTTCGCTGGAGCACAGTCCCGGAGCAGCCTGTAATGGCAAACGTCCTCAATCCCGAAACCGAGAGCATAACCCTGAACACCGAATTGGAAACCCCAACGCTAGACCCTGCGACGGAGCTTGAGCAGCCGTCGTACGAATCCACGTCCAACCTTTCCACGACGAATATTGACAGCTCAGCAGTTGTCGATGCACCTCCACTGGACGCCGATGCCCTAACCGAGCCTGTCGCTCAGGCCGAAACACTTGAAGAGCCCGCACCTTCAGAAACTCCGGCGGCGCCTGCAGCAGTTGTCGAATCGTCTGCGCCAGTTGTCGAGACTTCGGTGCCATTAGCGCCTGCCCCTGCCGTTGCGCCTCGTGCCACCTCGTCCACAGAGCCACCTGACGACTTCTCTGAGGCCCTGGCAGCCTTTGAGCGCGAGCAGGCCGCAGAAGCCGCCGCCGTCGAGGCCTATGGAGACAAAATTGTCTCCGGCAAGGTCGAGAAGCAGACAGAAAAATATTTGGTCGTCGATGTCGGCCTCAAGTCTGAAGGCCTTGTGCCTCTGGAGCAGGTTGTCGACCACACCGGCGCCGTCAAGTTCCAGCCCGGCGACATTATTGAAGTTGTCATCGAGCGCGAAGAAGCCGAAGGCGGCTATCTAGTCAGCTACGAGAAGGCCCAGCGCCTCCGCGTCTGGGACACCATTGAGAAGGCAGCCAACAACAAGACGCCCGTGACCGGCACCGTCGTCAGCCGCGTCAAGGGCGGGCTCACGGTCGACATCGGCATGAAGGCTTTCCTGCCTGGCTCGCAGCTTGAGATTCGCCCCGTGCGCAATCTCGACACCTACCTCGGCCAGCAGATCGAAGTCCGCGTCATCAAGCTCAACAAAAAGCGCGGCAACGTCGTGGTCAGCCGCAAGGAAATTCTGGAAGAAGAGCAGAACTCCAAGCGCTCGGCCACCATGGAGCACCTTGAA
>Ga0181535_10007866_pt1 | contig 10600 bp, 9 predicted proteins | sample PEATcosm2014_Bin_44_FD_119774 | JGI IMG/M metagenome (GOLD analysis project Ga0181535, IMG submission 119774) | Peatland microbial communities from MTU Mesocosm Facility, Houghton, MI, USA - PEATcosm2014_Bin17_30_metaG | ecosystem: Environmental > Terrestrial > Soil > Wetlands > Peat | place...
CGACCGCCGGTTCGAGGTTCAGGAAGATCCCAGCGCGCGAGGCGGGCACATGATGAATGCCCCAGTTCCATAAGAGAGTGGTCGTTGCCGTGCACAGCAGGCCGCTGATGGCCAACGCAACCCAGGCAGTGAGGCTGACATGCGCGAAGGGCGGCCGTGTTAATTTGGTGTGAAGAAACGGATTGAGCAGCAAGGGACCAATTATCCAGACAGCAAGCATCGCTGTCCCGGAGAGAATGGTGTAGGCCGTGACCACAGGCGGAAGGTGCGTCTGCATCAGTTTTTTGCTGAGAAGAATCCAGGCCAGCGCGATGACCAGAGAGGCCACAACCATCAGATCTCCAACGAGCGATGGCTCGCCCTTTGCCACAGGGCCCCGGCTGCCGCCCAGCACAATGAGTGCTGCGCCGACCGTTGAACCGAAGACAGCCACCCATCCCAGCCAGTCAAGCCTCTCCTCGCGGCTCCCCTTGGGGGCGAAGAGTGCTGCAGTTGCGGCCAGCATCACCGGCATCGAGCCCACCATCAGCGAGGCATGGCTCACCGTCGTGCGAGCCAGGCCGTGAAATTGGAGCAGAAACTGGACGGGTATCCCGAGGAAGGCACAAATCAGCAGCAGGCGCGCCTCGACGGCTGTGAGACGTAAGCGACTGCGATGCACCAGCACCACCGGCAACATGCCCAGTGAGGCGAAAAGAAAGCGGTAGAGCACCATATACTCGACGCTCATCTCGTCCAGCGCCAGCCGGCCAAAGTAGAATCCCGTGCCCCACAGGCAACCAGCGGCGAAACAGGCGCTGTAGCCCAGAAACGCGATCTGACGGTCTGTTTTTTCTTTCCTTCCCATCCTTACTTTACTTTCGCACAAGACAGAGGCCTGATCAGAAAGGCTGATAATCGGCGAGATTGTCCAACGGCAGCGAATTCGCCGTCCCAGACTCCTCGATCTCTCACCGCGTGGGCCAAGTTGGCTGGTTCTTTAGTCAAGAGGCAGATTAGAGCGATGTCCGCCGCATACGATTACGTATTTACGCCATATGCAACTAATATTCGGCAGTTTATGCCATATATTGTATTACTTATAGTCACATATGCTCATTATTGAACTGAGAGTGGACAAATCGACTTTAGAGCAGCGTCTCACTGTGTTGAGAGTGCGTTGTTTTGGGTCAAGTTCGGCAATGACGACCAAACAGCCCATTCGTTAACATATATTAACGTCATATTATGCTTATAAAATCACATTAATTAGCATTATTTGCTAATTATTTTCTAAATTCATATTATACGTGGCTGATTTCTGAATCGGATAAGTTGGCCACGTTCTTTACTCTTCTGGCAGCTTCTGTCCGCAGCGGCACGGCGATTCAGGTCGAATTGGTTTTCTCCTGAGTCTGAATACTGATCGCCGCGTTGCTCAGCGCAGACGCCCTGCCAGATTGGGTTGGAGGCGATGATTTCATAAGCAGCTTCTACTAGCATTTCTCATCATCTACGCTAAGTATTGCTCACGAGTTGACCTAGATAGAGATGTATACGAATATTTTTACTTTTTTGCAGCATTTCTTCGCAATTATATACCGTGTATTTTGCCGAGTCGGATTGCAACACCATTTTAGCCAATCACTCAATGCGCGCAATTGCCCGATTATGCTTTACAAGAACGCTATGGAAGTGTTTTCTGCTAGAAATATACACAACTTTCGTTGTATATTGCTGGATATGGGATTTGATGATATCGATTGCCGAATTTTGGACGTTTTGCAACAAGACGGCCGGATATCCAACCAGGATCTCGCCGACAAGGTCGGTCTCTCGCCCTCACCCTGTCTTCGTCGTATGAAGCTGCTGGAAACGTCCGGGATCATCAGTAAATATGTTGCACTGGTCGACCCGGTGGTGGCGGGCCTGGGATTGCAGGCCATCGTCGAGGTTCGCTTGGACCATCAGACCAGCGCATCGATCGCAACCTTCGAGAGGGAGATCCTTAAGTTCCCCCATGTCCTGGAATGCTATCTGATGGCCGGGGACTGGGACTATATTTTGCGGGTCGTGGCAGCCGACCTGGATGATTTCCGTGATTTTTGCGTAGACTCACTGGCGAAGATTTCCGGAGTAAGCAATGTGAAATCAAACATTTGTATGAAACAGGTGAAGTTCTCGACCGCTCTGCCTTTGACATGAGAGCGCGTCTTCAGGCTCAGATGTGCTGCGTCACTGCCCAAAACCGGCCCAATCGGCGAGAATGATGATCGATGGCAAAGCGGCTGTTTGGGGCGGAATTGGGGTTGCGCATACGGCTATTGGTGGCGGTGGCCGGGGTGATGCCATGCTTGTTTTTGCCTGCTCGGTCGCAGGAGAGCTCAGCCAACGCACCGGAGCCACTCCAAACTGCCGCAATGCGCGTACTTCCCGGTAAGCTTCCCGACAAACCCTCTCGGCCTCCGGCGTTCAATATCTCCGTCGTTCCATTGGGCTTTTCCGCGCCGGGCTCCTTTTACATGGGGGAGCGTACCAGCTTGGTATCGCTGGACTTCCTTGATGAAGATCAGCTTCTCTTCACCTTTCGCGTGCCGGGACTCATTCGCCGTGAAGCCGCGGAACGCGAGGCCGGCGAGGAGGAAGAGCGTCGAATTCGCGCCGTGGTTCTTAAGCTACCGGCGGGAACCGTTGAGGCCGAGGCAGTATGGACGGTTCACGACCGGGCGCGCTACCTGTGGATGCTTAAGGACGGCCACTTCCTGCTGCGCGATCTGAGGAATCTGCAAATGGGCGACGCGTCACTAGAGTTGAAGCCCTATCTGCGTTTTCCGGGACCGCTGCTCTGGCTGGAGATGGACCCCATGCAACAGTTCCTGGTGACCAACTCCCGCGAGCCGGTCGTGGCGGCACAGAAGGCGAGTGAATCCGCCAGCCCCGCTATTCAGCACTCAGGCGAACAAAACCTGTCGCTTGGAACCCCGGAAACTCGCACAAATGACCAGGATCTATTCCTTCACTCAAACGGGCACGCCGCTGACCGTGAATCGCAGGGGCTGGGGATGCCGAGCCCGGCCGAGGCCGATAAGCCGGTGGAGGAGCCAAAGCCCGCCGCTCAGCCCGATCTGGCAGTACGTGTCCTGCGCCGGGAGTCTGGAGAGGTGATTCTGGTCAGCCGGACCCGCACTGCGGTTCATCTGCCCATGAATGCCGACGGCTACTTGGAGAGCTTTCGGGCCAGGAACAACAAGTGGCTGCTGAATCTGAACTACTTCAGCGGCGGCAGCACCATTCTCGGCCAGATTGACTCTGCCTGTTCGCCTGTCTTTGATTTTCTCTCACAGCGAGAGGTGCTGGTGACCGGCTGCACCGCCTCGGATGCTGACAAACTGGAGGCAATAGGGACCGATGGCCGCCGCCTTTGGGAGGCGCAGACCTCGGAGACGACGATCTGGCCGCACGTGGTGAGAGCGTCAGGCGGCTTGCGGTTGGCGCGTGTAAGCCTGGTTGTCTCCTATGCGGTCAGCGCGCGCGCACCCATCGATCCGGATGAGATCAAAGGTCAACTGGTTGAGATTCTCGATGCGGCTGACGGCAACATAGCGCTGGAGACTACAGCCAGTCCTGCTCTCGATGCAGGCGGAAACGTAGCCATCTCGCCTTCTGGACGGCGTGTAGCTGTGCTCAATAGCGGTCAGATTCAGATCTTTGAACTGCCTCCTGCACCGCCGCTTCCCGAATCGGCCACTCACTCTGTGATCCGCTAACGGAGCTTGGCGCATCCTGCAGATGCGAACCGTGTAAACTGGGCTGCGGGAGAGTTCACTTGCCCACAACCCCACTTCATTACGCGGTTGCCGCAGTTTCCGACACCGGTAGGAAGCGCCCTGCCAACGAAGACTCCTTTGGCTACTCCGTTGAGCACGGCGTCTATGTTCTTTGTGACGGCTTAGGCGGCGCGGCAGCCGGAGAGGTTGCCAGTTCCCTTGCTGTTGAAGAAATGCTGCGCGTTCTCACCGGCCGCACCGTTGACAAGGACGCGCCGTTGAACACCTGGATCGAAGAGGCAGTCCGTGCCGCCAACCATGTCATTTTTTCACGCGCCCAAAGCGACCACAAATTGACTGGCATGGGAACCACGCTCGTTGGCCTGATGACTGAACGAAGCGGAGTGCTCGTCTTCAATATCGGCGACAGCCGCTGTTACCGAATGCGCGGCGCGCGCCCAGAAGAGAACGAGCCGGATCAGGGCAAAGCGTCGCCGACCAGGTTGCAACAGATCAGCCTCGACCACTCGCTGGTTCAAGAGCAGGTCCGGCAGGGCCGCATGACCAATGCCGAGGCAGTTCGCTCGCCCTTACGCAATGTCATCACCCGCGCCCTGGGCACGCAGAGTGAAGTCGAGCCGGACTTATTTGAACTGCAAGCAGAGCCTGGCGATATTTTTCTGCTGTGTTCCGACGGGTTGACAAACGAGCTTGCCGATCCAACGATCGAATCTCTGCTAAGTACCGATCTTCCGCTCCAAGAGCTCTGCGCAAGCCTTGTAACCGCCGCCAACCAAGCCGGTGGCCGCGACAATATCACATGCCTGCTGGTGCGCGCCGAGGGCTAGCTGGGATACGAAAACTCATTTCCGGTCAACTCCTGGCCAAATACCAAATATTGATAAAGTTTGTTATTCGCTTCAATAATCGATTTAGGAGTGTTTCCCTTGAATGTTTCGCTGACACCGGAACTAGACGACTTCGTTGCAGGCAAAGTCGAATCCGGTCGCTACACCTCGGCGAGCGAGGTCGTGCGCGAGGCTCTACGTCTGCTCGAAGAGCATGATCGCGCACGCGGCGCCCAGCTTACCGCCTTCAACAAGGAACTTGGGGCAAGGCTTGCCTCGCTAGACCGAGGAGTGTACGTCAAGCCGGAAAAAGTCCGGCAGCGGCTGGAGCAAAAGTCCAGCGAGAGGAAGAAGAGCCGCGCATGAAGGAGTACGTCCTCAGCACAGGTGCGGAATTGGACCTGGATGAGATATGGGAGTATATCGCCCTTGACAACATCCGCGCCGCAGACCGCTGGATTGGCAAGCTCTTCGAGGCGTTCGACGCATTGGCGGGAAACCCCGGGATGGGACATAAATGAAACGACCTAACTCCGCACTCGGTTCTCTTTTGGCCGGTGGGCGCGTACCTCATTCTCTATCGCGTCCACGGCAAATGAGTTGAGATCGTGGCCGTGACTCAAGGATCGAGAGAGGTTCCATCATTTCTGCGTCAGCGTGTCCAATGAGATACGCGAAAGATGCCGCGCGTCCATGTACCATGAACATGGATCACTCATGACAGACACAAAAAATCTTACTCCCGCAATTCTTCTTCATATCGCACAAACGCTAAACATACCCATGCGCGGACTCGTCGCCGTGATAGAACTGCTCGACGACGGCGGGACCGTGCCATTTATCGCGCGCTATCGCAAAGAGGCCACCGGCAATCTGGATGAGGTGCAGATTCTCTCCATTCAGGAGAACCTCGCCTACTTCCGCGATCTCGCCGACCGGCGCGAAACGATCCTCGCCTCCATCGCCGAACAGGGCAAACTGACCGATGAGCTGAAAGCGCGGATCGAAGCCACACTCGACAAGAGCGAACTCGAAGACCTCTATTTGCCTTACAAGCCCAAGCGGCGCACCAAGGCCACCATCGCGCGTGAAAAGGGGCTGGAGCCGCTTGCCGCATATCTTTGGGCGCAACAGAATGCCGCGGAGCCACTGGAGATATTTGCCGCCGGGTTTGTGAATACAGAGCTCGGCGTGGCCTCAGTGGACGAAGCTCTCGAAGGCGCGCGCCACATTGTCGCCGAATGGATCAGCGAAGATGCGGACCTGCGCAAGGCTCTGCGCCAACTGGTCTTCGACGAAGGCGTGGTCGTCAGCCGCAAGGTGACGGATGCGATCGATGAGCAGGATAAGTTCAAGATGTACTACGAGTACTCTGAGCCGGTGAAGACGATTCCCTCGCATCGCATGTTGGCCATGCGCCGCGGCGAAGGCGAGAAGGTGCTCTACTTCCTCATCGAGGTTGAACCGGAGCGGGCCATCGCGATTATTCAGCGTCATGTGTTGCGTTTGCAAGGCGACTGGACTCGCCAGCTTGAGCTGGCAATCGACGATGCGTGGAAGCGCCTGCTGAACGCGTCCATTCAAGGTGAGATTCGCCTGGAGTTGAAGCGGCGCTCAGACACTGAGGCGATCAGGGTCTTTCGCGACAACCTCTATAACTTGCTGCTTGCACCGCCCGCCGGGCCGATCTCTGTACTGGGTATCGATCCGGGGCTGCGCACGGGCTGCAAGGTCGCGGTGGTCGATGAGACAGGCAAGCTGCTTGCTCATGACGTACTATACCTTCACACTTCCAAACATGGAAATGCCGAGTCCGCACCCAAACTCGAAGCTCTGCTGAGAACGCATAACGTCCGCGCCATCGCCATCGGCAACGGGACGGCATCACGAGAGACGGATGCGTTTGTGCGGGAGTTTCTGCGGGACAAAAAGATCGACGGAATTTTTTCGGCGACGGTGAGTGAATCGGGCGCAAGTGTCTATTCGGCTTCGCCAGTTGCGCGCCAGGAATTTCCCGATCTCGACCTTACGGTGCGCGGCGCAATCTCGATTGCTCGCCGTCTGCAAGACCCGTTGTCGGAGCTTGTGAAAGTCGATCCGAAGTCGATCGGCGTGGGCCAGTACCAACATGACGTCGATCAGCGCCAGCTTCAGGAGTCGCTCGAAACAGTGATCGAAAGCTGCGTCAACAAAGTCGGCGTGGATCTGAATACCTCCTCGTGGACGCTGTTGCGATTTGTGGCCGGAATCACTGAGCGCACTGCACTGAACATCGTGAGTTTTCGCAATGAGAAGGGCAGCTTTCGTTCGCGCACGCAGGTGCTGGAGGTGCCCGGCATCGGCCCCAAGACATTCGAGCAGGCTGCTGGATTTCTGCGCATTCGCAATGGCGACAACCCACTGGATATGACCGCTGTGCATCCCGAGTCGTATCCGGTGGTCGAGCAAATTGCGGCTTCACTCAAGACTTCAGTGAAGGCGATCATCGAACAGCCGAAGTTGCTTGAGAATGTGGATCGCAGCCAGCTCTCCGCAGGCACTTACACTGTAAGCGATATTCTCGCCGAGTTGCGCAAGCCCGGACGAGATCCGCGGGATCAGTTCGTGGCGCCCAGCTTTCGCGACGAGGTCCGCGAAATCGCAGACGTCGAGGCCGGAATGGTGCTGGAAGGCGTCGTCACAAACGTTACCAAGTTCGGCGCCTTCGTCGATATCGGCGTGCATCAGGATGGCTTGGTGCACATCAGCGAACTCTCGAACCGCTTCATCAAGGAGCCGTCGGAGGCCGTCAAAACAGGCCAGATCGTCAAGGTGAAAGTGCTGACTGTGGATGCTAAGGCCAAGCGCATCGCGCTCTCGATCAAGGCTCTTTCAGCGCCCGCCGCGCGCCCCGCCGCAAAGCCAGGCAAAGCTGTTGTAAAACCCGAACTCTCGATGGAAGGCAAGCTCGCCGCGCTCTCGATGAAGTGGAAGTCGCGGTAGCACGGCGAAGCAAAAGAGGACACCAGCGTCGTTGTCCGCAAAAAGAATCCCACTGTTGCGAGTTTTGGAACTATGATTGTCCAACAGCAAACCTTGTGAATATTCAGATCTGCACAAGGGCCAGCCGGAGCAGGACCAGCCGAAAGCCAGACCGGTGTCTGCAAAGAGGCTGCCCTGCTGGGTGGAAGGAGATCGAATGAAAGACAAGCACAAAAAGAAGCACGCGGAGAGTGAGCTGGGAGAAACACCCGCAAATGGCAAACAGAAGCATGGAGACCTGCCGGCTCCGGTGCTGGGCAATGCAACTACCCTCCACCTGGGAAAGGATTGCGACTATGTGAAGGAAATGATCCGGCTGCAAATCGAGCTCGTCAAACTCCAGGAGTGGGTTAAGCAGGAAGGCCTGCGGGTTGTGATTCTGTTTGAGGGCCGCGATGCGGCAGGCAAAGGCGGAGCCATCAAACGAATCACTGAATCGCTTAATCCGCGCGTCTGCCGCGTGGTAGCGCTGGGCACGCCCACTGAGCGCGAAAAGACGCAATGGTACTTCCAAAGATATGTTCCCCACCTGCCCGCTGCAGGTGAGATGGTGCTCTTTGATCGCAGTTGGTATAACCGGGCGGGCGTTGAACGCGTAATGGGCTTCTGCACCGATGCACAGTACCAGGAGTTCATGCAGAGCTGCCCTGAGTTTGAGCGGATGTTGCAGCGCTCGGGGATTCGCCTCATCAAGTATTGGTTTTCCGTCAGCGACGAGGAGCAGGAGCGGCGCTTTCAGGACCGCATGAAGAACCCTACAAAGCGCTGGAAGCTGAGTCCGATGGATCTTGAATCGCGCAAGCACTGGGCCGAGTATTCGCGCGCCAAAGACGAGATGTTCGCGGTGACCGACACCAAGTTGTCTCCGTGGTATGTGGTGAACGCGGAAAACAAGAAATGCGCCCGGCTGAACGTGATCAGGCATCTTCTGTCGATGTTCGTCTATCGCGATCTGACGCCTGCGCCTCTCGAACTGCCCAAGCTTGAAAAGTCGAAGTACGTACGCCCGCCCATCCAGGAGCAGAACTTCATTCCGCAGGTCTACGTTTAGCTACATTTGCTTGAGAAGTGCGACGAGGCGAGTGAAGCCTTGTTCGCGAGCGGTCTTGTTGCCGGGGACGGTGTTTGCCGGGTCTTCTCCAGCACGCATGAATCCGTGGCCGGCGCCATCGAAGGTTACTGGCTCGTACTTCTTGCCGGCTGCCTTCATTGCTGCAGTGGTTGCCGGTACAGTTGCGCCGATACGGGCGTCGTTGCCAGCGTAAAAGGCGTAGACCGGAGCGGTAATCGTAGACACATCAGCAGGCCCAGGACCATAGAAGACAAAGGCCGCCGAGATGTCTTTGCGGTGAGCGGCGAAGGCGAAGGACTTGCCGCCGCCCCAACAGAAACCAACCGGGGCAACTTTGCCGTTGGCAGCGGGAATGTGGCGCGCGTAATCGGCCGCGGCGTCCAGGTCGGCGTTTACCACATCCGCATCGAGAGCCGAGACGGCTTTGACCGCTGCGTCCTGGCTGGGGAATTCGCTTGTGCCTCCGCCGCCTGGGCCGAAGCCCGACAGCAGATCCGGCGCGACGACGATGAAGCCCTGCGCGGCCAGTTCGTCGGCCATCTCCTTGGCCCAATCCGTGAGGCCAAAGATCTCGTGAATGAGCAGGACGACCGGCGCTTTCTCTTTGACCTCCGGATAGACGACGAAGGCCTGAAGGGTGCGGCTGCCGTGGTGGAGGGCAACGTATTCGTGATGGCGCGGCGACGCTTCGAGACGGCTTTTCGCCCACTCCTGCGCCTGGATGGGCGCAGTGAGCAAGACCAGAACGGCTACGCAGGCGATGAGATTGAAGGAACAGGGAAGCTTCTTCATCATGGCCAGAATTCTACTTGCATCGGATAGACCGCCGCAAGACTTTGCGGCATTTGGCAGTGGTGCGGTTTCCGAATAGGTGACACATGACCGGAATCGTCAAAACTGATGCAAATTGCCGAAGATTGATTAGCCAGGAAAAAGCCCTCCGTCAATCCCGCTAACATTGCGAACGGCTCTATCGCTTGCAACTCATCAACTCGGAAGGTGCCAATGTCAATTTCACTGTTCGAGTCTTTTTTTGATTCACCTCGTTAGCGCCAACCGATACGGTTAGTTGTCGAGCCAGCGCGTCCCAAGTCACATCATCAACCATATAGTCGCCAAAGACCTCGCCCAAATCTGGTGCCGCCCTCCCAAACTTCTTTTTCCAAGCTGATTCTGTACTCTTAAAGATATTGATGCATTCGTAGTGACCATCCTTTGGTAAGAACCACAACAGGCGTTGACCTGTGTCATCGCCGCCATACCAAACATAAGAGGGAATCCCGTCGCCGGTTGCATCTTTTTCCCCAATGATGCCGTAGTTCCAATCGCTAACCAATTGTTCCTTGTTATATGACCCGATATCTACCCGGAATGCCTCATGCGTCCTCTGGCCTCGATGGTAAAACACTTGATACAAAACGGCACCGACACGCTGCTCTGACGAAACTAAACTCGTTGTGTTCTTTCGAGGCTTTACGTCGCTAGGATAGAGCTTCGTCTTGCTCGGTGTCTGCGCAAAACACAATGGCGAAATCGCAAAGAAAATGCACAGCGTTCGGATAATTAAACGGATCATAGACGTACGCAACTATACAATAACCAATAGCTCTTTGAAAAACCGGTATTGAGACGGTTTCTCTGGTTCTCGGCAATGCTCCGGTTAAATTTCCTGCCAACCTAGAACTGCACTACCGCCAGGCGTCTGCATATGGCCTATCTGATTGAGAATGCCGTTCAGTATGGTCTCATTGGCGACTAAGGACTTATCCGTAAGTTGAGAAAAGAATGTAGCGCCGGTCTCCAGACCGGCTGTACTGGCGGCGTCCACGCCTCCAGACGTCGTCTGTGGGTCTGGAGACCCACAGGACAGCCGACCTGGAGGTCGGCGCTACCGATTTACGGATTCGCTCTAA
>Ga0181535_10007868_pt1 | contig 10600 bp, 10 predicted proteins | sample PEATcosm2014_Bin_44_FD_119774 | JGI IMG/M metagenome (GOLD analysis project Ga0181535, IMG submission 119774) | Peatland microbial communities from MTU Mesocosm Facility, Houghton, MI, USA - PEATcosm2014_Bin17_30_metaG | ecosystem: Environmental > Terrestrial > Soil > Wetlands > Peat | place...
AACCTCATCGCCATGTTCGGCGGTCGCCATAATCAAGATCGCTTCGTCCTCAGCGGAAAGCCCCACCATCATATTCGGGCGCGCATTCTGATGCCAGTATTCGGTCTCGATAAAGGGGATGGGGCCGCGGCCAGTTCGGTCAAGGTAGTCGCCGAGGGCGTCCACCACCAGGTAGTGAGTCCCAATGTGCGTCGTGTTGAAATCGACTGCGTGCGGGGCAAAGACCACGTCCGGTTTCTCCTGCTCCAGCACTTGGCTGAGCACGCTCACTTTGGCAGCCCAGTCATGCGGTTGATTTTTGCGGCTATCGAGATTGATATGCTCGAAGCCTCCGGGCGGGCTGGCCAACTGAAGCTCGAACCCCAGGGCCAGGCACGCAGCTTTCAGTTCGCGCAGACGGCGCTCGCGCTGCCCAGGATTGCTCCCCAAAGTGATGGCGCAATTCGTGACCTTCGCCCCACATTCCCGGTGAAGGCGCAGGGGAAGAGCACCGACGAGCGCCTCATCATCGGGATGAGGAGAACAGACCACCACTTTCAGGGGCACACCCACGCCGGCCTTCACTGCGGGCGCTTGTAGCGGCTTGGCCGAAGGTCCAAGGGGAATCGACTTCCCTGCTTTCATCGCATTGATATTCGCTTGCACAAATCGCAGCCAGCGTTGATGCCGAACCTTCCAGGCTGCGGATAAATCTTTGGGCACGTAACTACCTCCTCCGAAAGATACAAACAGAAACCCGATATCCTACGACATTGTGGGAAAATTCCCAAGGGGAAACAGCGTGCTGGGACCGCGGGCATCCTGCCCGCTCTGGCATGGACGTCTCGCCGGCTTTAGCATTTTCGTCCCCCCCGTGTGATCCTCCTTCGGACCCACCTTGGTCGCTCCCGCCTCTGGGTTAGGTCGAAGGGTGGGATAAGACACGCTCCCGCTAGAGCGGGCAAGATGCCCGCGCTCCCAGGCAGCCCAATGGATTTTATCTCCTATTTGCGACTCCGGATGTGTACAATGGCAGGCTTTATGAAATTCATCATCAACTCGACGAGGTCAAAAACATGAATCGACGCATCATTCTGGCAGTTCTCTTTTTGGCGTTCGCGTTTTGCCCGAGCCGCACCGTGGCCGCCGAATGGAAACAACTCTTCAACGGGAAAGACATGACCGGTTGGCAACACGTGGGGCCCGGAGACTTCATCCTCGAGAACGGATTGCTCAAGAGCGAAGGGGGAATGGGCCTGCTCTGGTACACGGGTGAAAAGATCGGCAACGCAAAAATCCGGGTTGTCTACAAGCTGATGCAAAAGGAAACCAACTCCGGGTTCTATATCCGCATTCCCGAAAAACCCACCGAGCCCTGGATGCCCGTCAACAAAGGGAATGAAGTGCAAATTCTCAATACGGGGGACGACTACCACTGCACGGGGACCATCTACTCTTTCAGCAAAGCGCTGGCGCGGCCCTACAAGCCCGTAGGCGAATGGAACACCATGGAAATTACTCTGGACGGCTCGCGCACCATCGTTACCGTCAATGGGGTCAAAACCACCGATTACGTCCAGGGCCAGCCCGATCCCCCCAACCGGCACGAGGGCGATCCCGCCACCGGCGTGCGACCCAACTCCGGGTACATGGGCCTGCAGAATCACAATACGGAATCCGTGGTCTATTTCCGCGAGGTGGCGGTTCAACCGCTGCACTGAGAGATTCCTGAATATTAGCATTGCCAAGCCGTTTCTTAGGGAGGCAATATGGAAAACGTTGTACCTCGCCGGGACTTTTTACAGTCCCTGGGACTTGCCGCCGCCGGCTCACTTGTAGCCGGCGCCGGCCCGCGAGTGAGCGCCGGCCAAGCCGAGGGGAGCGCCAGCCCGCGCCCCCGGCTTCTGACCGGATGCTGTGCCTACTCGTACAGAAAGTATTTGGAGCCCGGCAAGATGCTCATGGAAGACTTTATTCTCAAGGCCGTGGAACTTGGGATCGTAGGCGTCGATATCACCACCTACTGGCTGAAATCCACAGAACCATCGTATCTTCTCAACCTGCGCCATCTGGCGTTCAAGCACGGCATCCCCTTTTCCGGCGCGGCCATTGGGACGGAAATGTGCCAGTCCGATCCCGACAAGCGCGCGGCGGAAATCGACAAGATCAAGAAATGGGTGGATGCCACGGACCTGCTGGGCGCCTCGCACCTGCGCGTGTTTGGAGGACCTCTCCCCAAGGGAGCCACCGACGAACAAGGGGTCGAGTGGACGGCGGAAACCATGAAACCCGCGTGCGAATACTCCGCACAAAAGGGTATTACCCTCGGTATTGAGAGTCATGGCGGAATCACCTCCAAGGCGACCAACATTCTCGCCATCCTCAAGAAGGTCGATTCGCCTTACGCGGGTTGCAACCTGGACATCAGTAACTTCGAGGAAGACCCGTACAACCAAGTGGAGTCGTTGGTTCCCTACGCCACGCACACTCACATCCGTGATTTCTACGGAGGAAAAAAACGCCTGCCCCTGGACCTCGAGCGCATGTGGAAGTTGTTCGCCAAAGGCGGATACGAGGGCTTCATGTCCGTCGAGTACGAAGGCGAAGAAGACCCCATGACCGGAGTTCCCAAGCTCATCGATCGGGTCAAAGCGCTGTGCAAGAAGTACTCGACAGTATGATCGCTTGGGGGGTTGTGGCCGAGGAAGGGTGAAGTGTAAAGTTTAAAGGGTAAAGGGTAAAGGATAAAGCACCTCCTTGCCTGCTTACCCTTTATCCTTTTCCCTTTTAAACTTTACACCTTCTTACCCCAGCCCCTAAAACCTAGTCCCCCGCCCTTGTAAACCTTCTCCTCGACTCCCCGTCTATACCAGTGAACACCGGCAGGAAACGATGGAGAGCGCTCTTACGACAACCGTGGACATGGCCGGCAGCCGGGGGCGCACGGAAGGCATCGCCGCCGGGGAATTCGACTCCATCGTGCGCTCGCACCAACGGCGGGTGTACCAGGTTCTGTTTTCGCTGGTCAGGGACCGCGACCTCGCCGACAACTTGACGCAGGATTGTTTTCTCCGCGCTTACCAGAGCCGCGCGACCTTCCGCGGCGAGGCAACGGTTGAAACCTGGCTCATCCGCATCGCCGTCAATCTGGCGCGCGATCACATCCGAAACCGGCGCCTGGCGTTTTGGCGGAACATCTTGCAACGCGGTTCCTCGTCGGAGGAGGAAGCCGAGGAGATCGATGTGCCCGATCCCGGTCCTTCCGCCGAGCGCGCCCTGCTGGCACGTGAGCAACTGGCGGCTGCGGAATCCGCTCTGGAAAAAGTCTCGCCGCAACAGCGCCTGGCTTTTTCCCTCCGCTTCTTCGAGGAAATGACGTTGGAGGAAATCGCAGTCTCCATGCAGTTGGAGGTCGGGACGGTGAAGGCACACCTGTTCCGCGCGGTGAGTGCGGTCAGGAATAAGCTGAAGGGGCAAAAGTGAACGGGCATTTGAGTGACGAACAATGGGCCGCGGCGGTTCTCAACGAGAACGACGAAGCGGTAGCAAAACATCTGGCGGATTGCGCCACCTGCCGCGGGGAAGTGCGATTCTTCCTGGCGGCGATGGGAACGGCTCATGTGCAGTCGCGCCAAGCGGTGGACAGGCCGGAAGGCTTTTGGCGGCAACAGCGCGAAGGCATCAACGCTCGCCTGGAGGCCCGGGATTTCACTCACCCATGGCGGCGATGGATCTGGGTTACCGCCACGATGGTGCTCATCTTGCTGGCCACCACGCTGCTCTCGCGGAATAATACCCCGCCCGCGCAGGCAGCGGCACAACCCGACCCCGACGACGCCCTGCTGCTCAGCGTGCAGCAGTCGATTCGAAGCGATTTACCGCAAGCTCTCAGACCGGCAGCTCTGCTGACCGCGGAGATTGACCGGGCACAGGCAGCACGTAGAAATCCCTAATTAATAAACAACCAGGAGGAAACCATGAAGCCGCTCATTCTCGTCGCACTTTTGTTTGTTACCCCGCTTGTCGTGAGGGCGCAAAGCGATCCTGATTCCGCCCCGCCTCCCGCCGAAGCGTTGCCCGACGTCGTCATCGCCCAGAAGATTCAACCGGATACCCTCCCCCCGCCCGCTACAACAGCCATGGTCAGGACCGGCGGCCGCATCGGCGGAGGACCGGGACCGGTCAGGTTTGAGCCCCTGGAGGGGGAGGAGTTCGGTCCCGGTGGCGCGTGGTGGAAGAACTCCGATGTCGCCCGCAAGGTGAACCTTTCTGACGAGCAGGTGAGAAAGATCTCTCAGACCTATCTCGACCATAAACTGAAACTCATCGATCTCCAGGCCGATCTGGAAAAGCAGGAACTGCGCTTGCAGCCTCTCATGGATGTTGACCAGCCCGACGAGACGAAGGTCGGATCGCAGATCGACCTGATCTCCGCGGCGCGAGGTAAGCTGGAGAAGGAAAATGCCTTGATGATGCTGGACATTCGCAGGTGGCTGTCTGTCGAGCAGTGGAAGAAGCTGAAGTCTCTCGAGCCTCCCGAGGAGGAAAGAGGGAAGGTTTTCTTCTTTCAGGGCGGCCCGCGAATCCGTCCAGACGGCCCCATGCCAGCGCCGGTCCCCGACGACATGCCGGTGACAAAAAATCACTAGACCGCGGCAGCGAGCAGGGAATTTAAGCCGAATGCGGATTTAAACTCCACGCCTTCTCTCAGGAAATGGCTATTTGGAAAGCCGCGGGTGGCCCGCCTCTACTCTCCAGGGTGTCACCCGCGACCCGGCACGGCCATAACGTCCGTGCCGCAGCAAAATAAATCGCGGCTCAGCGCCGATTGTGGTTAACAAGCTTTAATACATCTAGGTACAGTAATAGTATGATAGCTATACGCTTGAGCAGCGAGGCGCTTTTCCGAGGCGTCCCATTCAGCCAAAAGCGCTCCGGCTCCTCAGTTGGCGCAAGCTTGCGGGAATGACATTTTCACCTTTTATTTGCTAGGCGCAAGAGAATGCGCAACATGAAAAATGAAGGTTGCTCCTGAGATGTTGATGAAAACAAAGGACCGCACTCTGACAATTTGTCACCCATCCTGAGATGTTAGAGAAAATAAAGAAGTTATCAAAAACCCTGAGATGTTGCTCAAAACAAACCAGATAGCCGCATTAACCCGCCTCAGATCCCGCCGAGTGTGCACCGCCCTGAGATAGTATTGAAAACAAAGCAAGTTACCCGAACATCTTAGAATACGAGATCCTCTCCCTCGCGGAGGCCTTCGACCACTTCGATGTTCAGACCGTCCTGCGCGCCTAATTGCACTTTGCGGGATTCGACTCCGCTGGCTGTCTTGACGTGTACCGTTCCCACGCCCTCTTGAAATTCCACGCCCCGCAGCGGAATCACCAGCACATCGTCCTTCCGCGCGAGTTCGATGTAGACGTCCACTCGCAAGCCCACGCGCAACGGGCTGCCGGGATCGACTTCCACAAAACTTTCCAGAACGTCCATATCGATCTTTTCCGTGGGATTGTCGGTCTGAATTTTCTTCGGGCCGAGGCCGCCGCTGATGCGCACCACGTGCCCGGCAAAAGTCTGCCCGCGGAAAGCGTCGCAGCGAATTGACGCATGCTGACCGATCTGGATTTTGCCGATGTCGGTCTCATCGATCTCCGCGCGCACTCTCAGGCGCGTTGTATCCGAGACGGAGACGATGGGCTGATAGAGCGACTCATAGGAAATGGACTCGCCGGGATTCATGTAGCGCTTCACCACCGCGCCATCCACGGGCGAATGGACGAACGTGTTGTCGTAATTGTCCTGAGCCTGAGCGAGCTGGGCGCGCGCGAGCGCGAGATTCGCCTGGGCGGAGGCCACATCCTCCGAGCGTGGCGGCGCCATCACCAGCTTGTAGTTCTGCTGCGCGGATTCGAGGCGCGCTCGCGCCATCTTCGCGTCGCGCTCCGCTTGGTCCAGAACCGATTTGGAAATGATGCCGCCGTCCTGGAAGAGATTTTGCGAGCGCGTGTAGTTCTGCTGCGCATTGTCGGCGGCGGCTTGCGCCTCGTTCATGGCGGCGCGGGAGGCGGCCCGCTCCTCGGGCCTTGCTCCGTTCTGAAGCCTCTCGAGCGCGGCCTGCGCGTGCTGAACGTTGGCGCGCGCCTGGTCCACCTGCGCCAACAGGTCGTTGTTTTCCAGCACCGCCACCACTTGCCCCTTGCGGATCGGGTCGCCATCGTTCACCGACACTTCCTTCAGCCGGCCCACCACGCGCGACGCCAGCTTGATTTCCTGCGAGGTAGCGCCTTCCACGCGTCCACGCGCCGCGATGTGCGAATCAATCTTGCCGCGCAAGACCCACACCTCGTTGGCGAATCCCGAGGAATTGTGGGTAACCGAACGCACGAACATCAGCACAGGCACCACCACTATGACGCCCAGCACAGCGAACATGTAAACGTTGCGATGAGGCTTCGACATATAAAAGCAGGATACGGTAGACGGGATACGGCATACGGGGACGGTAGACAGCGAGTTCGTAGCCACGGTCAGTCCGTTTGTGACCGTGGGCTTTTCTCATGGCCCGAATCCGTACAAGAACCCACGGTCAGAAAAGCACTGACCGTGGCCTGTTCATTCCCGTCTACCGTCTACCCTTCCAGCACTCCATCTTCAATATTGAAAATCTCGTCGGCCAGCGCCGTGATTCTGGAATCGTGGCTGACCATGAAGACCAGCCGGCCTTCCTGGTGCGCGAGGTCGCGGAGAATCTCGGAAATGAGCCGTCCGGTTTTGGAATCGAGCATGCCGGTCGGCTCGTCGGCAAGGATGATGGGCGGATTCCCTGCCAGCGCCCGCGCCACCGCCACCCGCTGCTTTTCGCCTCCGCTCAGGTCTTCCGGCAGGTGGTGCATCCGATTCGTCAGGCCGACGCGTGACAGCAGATTCCGCGCCTCCGCGCGCCCTTCCTCGCCACGGTAGCCTTTCAGATTAAGCGTCGCTTCCACATTCTCCACCGCCGTCAGTGCGGGGAATAGATTGAAGCCTTGAAAGATGTACCCGATCCGATTCCGGCGCACGCGCGGCAGCCGCGATTCGGTCATCGCGCTAACCTCTTCATCGAAAATGTGGACCGATCCCGCGGTCGGCCGCAGCAGGCATCCCATCAACATCAGCAGCGTGGTTTTTCCGCTGCCCGAAGGCCCCATCAGAAAAATGAATTTCCCCGCGTCGAGGTCCATCGACACGTCGTGCACGGCTTCCACGCAAGATTCGCCCTCGCCATAAGTCTTGCTGACGTGGTCGAGGCGAAGAACAGTCTGAGTGGCAGTGGGCATGGGAATTATTGCTTTCACCTATCAGCGCTCAGCTTTCAGCTTCTAACTTCCCCCATGTTAGGTCTCCCATCGGTCGACGAACAGGTGAAGCGCATGATCCTCAGGCGCATATTCGAGCGGCCCTAGCTGATGGCTGAAAGCTGAGAGCTGACCGCTAACTCTTGAATACCAATGCCGGATCAATCCTCGTCACCTTCGATATCGACAACACGGACGACCGCAGGCACATCATCACGGTGAGCACAAAGATTCCCGCCAGGACCGGTGGCGAGAGAAGGATGGGAAGGTGCCCCCGCTTCATCAGTTGAATCACCAGGTAGCTCACCGCCATTCCCACGGCGAATCCGATTACTGAATTGATCAAGGCCTGCTCGATGATGATCTTGTAAAGGTCCCAATTCGAGGCACCAATGGCCTTGAGCGTGCCAAATTCCTTGATGTGCTCGGTGGTGGAAGTGTAGATCGTGTTGGCCACGATCACCGTTCCAATCACCACTCCCATCAGGGCAACGGCCAGCAGCGCCACTCCCGTACCGGTATTGACCATCCAGTAGTCCTCGGTCTTTTTGCTCAACTCGCGCGAGGTGTAAACGTCCACGTCGTTCACCGTCTCCTGAATGCGCCGCTTGACGTCCTGCACCGAATAGCCGGAAGCCACCCTCACCAGCACGTAGACGGTGTTCCCCTTGCTCAGGCGCGAAAGGCTCACAGCATTCTTATACGAAGTGAAGATGTAAGGGCTCTGGATGAACGAGCGTGCCCCCCGCACAACGCCCGCCACGCGCACGCGGTGGTCGTTAAGTTCCGTTTCCCCGCCAATGGGGATATTGCCCAGGCGGTTGGTCTCCGCTTCGTCAAAAAAAGACGGAGTTGAAATACTTCGCGTCCAGAGGATTGCCGCGAACGATGTCCCAGGGCGCACCCACCATGGTTTCAGGATCAAAGCCCACCATTTGCACCGTTTCCTGGCTTCCAGTCGGAGTCTTCCAATAACCGAAGGTCAGCATGTACTTGATCGCCCACATGACGCCCGGGACCTCTCGGACGTCGTAGAGTTTCTTTTCGCTGAAGGGGCGGCCGAAATCGAAATTCTCCAGGCCGCGGGCGGTAATCCAGATGTCCGCCTCCGTATGGTCGATCAGCACGCTCACGTTGGAACGGAAGGCCAGATAGACGCCGAGTTGCACGGTGATCAGCACGACGGCAAAGGAAATGCCGGCGAGGGCAACCGCGAATCGAACCTTGTCGTGAAAGAGGTTCTTGCGAGCAATGGAAACCATGGGTGGCTCGTCGTTAAGTACAGGATTCTATCATGTGGGGCGGGGGCAGGGGTTAGGGATTAGGGGTTAGGGGTTAGGGACTGGAACGAAGCGGCGCGGTCACGAGGGGGAATCAGATCGCAAATGAAAAGCGGGCGGAGCACGGCGGAGACCTCGCACCGTATTGAATTGCCACGGAGCCGGCAGGGGGGCTTGTTACTCCAGGCTGTAACATCCTTCTTCGCAGACTGTCAGCGCGCCCGGTGTCACAAATCGAACGTCGATCTTAGAAAGGTTAGTCTCGGGTACCTGGACTCCGTCGATGACTGGCAGGTTCAGTCGTGGCGAGGGGCGTTTTATTTCCGACACTTCATCGATGGCATCTATGACATCCTGATAGGAAGCACCTGGGTCTCCCCAAAGATACAAAACGCATTCATTTCGCGTCGCGTACATATTGGTGAGCAAGCTGACCAGAGCATTTTTTCCCACTGGGTTCTGGTTTAAGGCAAGCTCACCGTTCGCAGATACGCGCAATACAATAAGCGGGTCGCTAGAGCAAGCACATGTTTTGGAGGCGATTCCAACACAAAAACCCGAGGAGTGCTTGGGCCAAACGTGAAATACGATGAGGGATATCAACACCAGAAGCAGGGCCAAACGTGGTAGAGCGTTGCAAAGGATGCTTCGTTTCATGGCGTTTATCTCCGCCTAAAACATTTGACCCCGACTGACTGAGTAAAGTTCCAAAATCCTTCGAAGAGTCCCCAGTCGGCATGGAAAAGCCGCGGACCTAGAGAACAGGTCCGCGCTACTTTTCCAATTCCGCAATGCTGTCGGCCGGAATTTGGAAGCTTTTTGATTGCACCACGGTGCGGCGGAAGGCTTCGGGCTTATCTCCGGGCTGATAGAGAACACCGATCGCGTTCGGATGGGTCGCGAGGTACTGGCGGGACTTCTCCAAGCCGCCCACAAAGAATATCTTGGTCAGCGCCTCGGTTTCGATTCCCGTCGGAACGGCCGCCACAGTTGAGAGCATGTCCTGCACCGGCCAGCCGGTGTGCGGGTCCATGATGTGGCAGTAAATCTTGCCGTTAATCTTGAAGAACTTCTCGTAGTTGCCGGAAGTGGACAGGGCGAAGTTCTGGAGCCGGAAAACGTCCGCAGCTTTGTCGGCGTGGAAGGGATCGCGCACAGTGATCTTCCATCCGTGCTCGCCCGGCGGCGATCCCAGCGCGTAAATGCTGCTGGTACCGCTGGAAATGAGTGCCGCTGTAACTCCAGCGGTACGCATAATCTCCGCCGCTTGATCCACCGCATAGCCTTTGGCGATGCCCCCCAGGTCAAATTCCATTCCTGTCGCGTCAAAGCGAATCGTGCGGCGCGCGGCATCCATGTGCACGTGCTGATACCCGATTTTCCTTTGCACCTGAGCGATTTCGACAGCGGTGGGCAAGCGCCCCTGGCCGCGGAAGAATCCCCAAAGCTTCATCAGCGGCCCCACGGTAATGTCAAAGTCGCCGCCGGACGCCTGGCTGGCATTGAGCGAATACTGCAGGAGCCCGAAGAGTTGTGGCGAGACCGTCACGTCGTGCTGGGGGGCGTCGCGATTGATGGCGGAGAGTTCGCTCTCCGGCTTGTAATTGCTCATCTGCGCGTCGAGCTCATCGATCTCGGCAAAAACCTCGGTGACGACTTCGGAAAGGAAAGTCTGGTCGCGTCCGTAGGCAACCACAAAGTAAGTCGTCCCCATGGCCTCATGCGAGGCCTCGTAGCGGACCGGAGCATCCGCCGCGCGAGCCGCGCCCGCCAGAACGGCCAGCAGGACTATGAGCGAAACTGGTCTCATCATTTTCATGGAGATTTCAACCGAAGGTCAGGTAATAGAGGTTTGGAAGCGCCGAAGTGCAAAGCAAAGTGTAAGGTATAAATGATAAAAGGTAAATCGCGGCTTCCGCGACTTACCCTTTATCTCCTACCATTTACACTTTATATCTCTCTTTTGAAAGCACCCCAAAATGCGGCCTCAGTCACATG
>Ga0181535_10007869_pt1 | contig 10599 bp, 5 predicted proteins | sample PEATcosm2014_Bin_44_FD_119774 | JGI IMG/M metagenome (GOLD analysis project Ga0181535, IMG submission 119774) | Peatland microbial communities from MTU Mesocosm Facility, Houghton, MI, USA - PEATcosm2014_Bin17_30_metaG | ecosystem: Environmental > Terrestrial > Soil > Wetlands > Peat | place...
CGTGGAACCGCGCTGACATTCCTGCCTTCATGCAGCTCTATGAAAACTCGCCGGAGACCACCTTTATCGGCGCCACGCTTCACAAGGGTTACGGCCCTATTCTCGATCGTTATACAAAGGCTTATTCAACTCCTGAACAGATGGGCAAACTGACCTTCAGCAATCTTGAGGTTCGGCTGTTGCCAAGCAGTTGCAGTGCAGTTGAATTTGCTGTGGTCACTGGGAATTTCCACCTCGAACGTGCGGCCAAAGGCGAAGCAAAGAAGGACGACGGCATTTTCTCGCTGGTTTGGCGCAAAGGGCCGGAGGGCTGGAAGATCCTGCTTGATCACACCAGCTGATTTGTCCCGACCAGATCGGATCATGAATTGCGGGACGTCTTGCGATTGGTTGCGATGTCGAAACACCAGAGCAGATCGTCTGGATTTGCGTTTGGATCGTCTTCATCCGTAGACTGGGACGCGCGAGTGGGGCTTCGTGCAACTTGATGGCTTGCCCTGGGGAGCATTGAACGCATGTTGAAGACTGGCATCTTGAATCCGCAAATCAACTTCCTGCTGAGCCGCATCCGGCACACGAATACGCTGGTCATCGCCGATCGGGGATTCCCTTTCTGGCCGCAGATTGAGACGGTCGATATCGCACTGATTGACGACCTGCCGCGTGTTCTGGATGTGCTCAATGCAGTTCGGCCGAATTTTGAGATTGGTCATGCCTTTATGGCGGGGGAGTTTCGTAGCTGCAACGCACCGCAAACACGACAGCAGTTCAGGCGCGCACTCCGCGAAATTCCGCTTACCTTCGAACCGCATATCGAATTCAAGAAGCGCGTACCGCACGCGATTGGCCTGATTCGCACTGGAGACACGGTTCCTTATGCGAACATGATTCTCGAATCGGCCTGAATTGATCTGGCCTGTGCAGCCGGGCTGCAGGTCGATGCCGTTTGAGGAGGGCTTTTCCCAAATTGGCAAGTTGAGCGGTCACACGCGCAATCTGCGTTGCAGAACACTGACGGCCAATTGGCGACCCCGTACACTGGGCCCGTTATGAGCTGCTTATTTTGCAAGAGCATTTCAAGAAGCCTCGCCTCCGTCGCAATTATTTCTGACAAGTCTGGCTGCGCGGTTGCTGAGATCAATTGCGGCGGGTTAGTCCACGTGTTGATTGTGCCGCGCGCGATATCCCATTCCGGGGACGGCGGCGCATTGCCCCGAAGGAACATGGGTCAGTTGATGGGCATTGCGGAACAGATCGCCAACGCCAGGCATTTTTGTGAAGGCTACCGAATCTCAGTCAGTGCGTGAGAAGGGGACAATCAGGCCACCGATAACCTGCATCTCCATCTGATTGCTGGGCGTCTCGACAGAAATACCGGGCAAAGACTGCAATCACCCGCTTTGCTGGCGGAGATTGCGGAAAGCTCCAGGGCACCGGCGATCCACGCGCAGGCGAGATGGGGGCGGTTGGGATCCAAGTGGCCGAATTCGTCGCTTTGCACATGCTAGCCCACGTGTGTTCGACTTCACACCGGACGGTTCGCTCGAAGAGCCTTAATTGGGAGACAGGTTCCTGTACACTGGTTCCGCTATGAGTTGCATTTTTTGCAAGATCGTCGACGGCTCCATCCCCTCAACTTCGGTTTACCAGAATGAGTTCTGCTATGCATTCGCCGACCTGCACCCTCAGGCGCCGGTGCATGTGCTGATCGTACCGCGCAAGCATATCGGCTCACTTGGCGAAGCTGAATTGGAAGACGCCCCTCTTCTGGGCCAACTCATGGGGGCGGCGGCGGAGATTGCCAAAAGCAAGCAGCTTGGTAACGGCTATCGGGTGGTCATCAATACCGGTCCCGAGGGCGGCCAGACCGTTGATCATCTCCACTTGCACCTGCTCGGCGGCCGTTCTATGACCTGGCCACCGGGATAGATTCTGTAAATCCCGCAGCCGTTCAGGCTGGCGAATTTGCGTCAAAGCAGAAAGGCGTCCGCGATGACGGGCGCCTTTGGCATTGAACATTCATTCTGCCAAAATCACATGGGCTGTTGCGCGTATTCTTCCTCTTCATCCATCCCGTAGCGGCGAAGGAGATTCGGCAGGCTCTGCGAAAAGGCTGACCGCGGCATGACGGTATCGCATCCAGCTTCAATCGCCTTCATCTTCAAGTCTCCCTGTAAATGATTCAGGAACCCGATGATTGAGGTGGCCTTCTTCAGCTTTGCCTTGAATTTGGGAATCAGGGTGATGGGCTTGGCATTCAGGTTGTTCAGGTCGAACACCAGCAGCGTGGGGCGCTCCGCTTCCGGGGCTTCGGTCAACCTGGTGACGGACTCCTTGTCGCCACCCTTGATGAATTCCACCTTGACGCCCAGTTTGCGGGCTGTCTCCTGAATCTTGGCGAGGAAAAACAAATCTTCGATAAAGCAGAAGATGCGCGTTGGCGCATCTTCTCGGACGGCCACCGGGGGCTGAGCCACATAAACATCCTGGTAGTGGCTGTTGTGTCCGTTGCTGGTGATTTGGATGGTGGAAGCAGGTCCGTCTGAAATGTTGCCATTCACGGCGCGGTAGCTATGGTCCATGGGACCAACAAACTCCCTGGGACCCCGCTGCTTGGACTTGCGTTTGCCCTGCCCGGACCCCTGGCCAGAATAACCAGCGTTGTTGCCTGGCTGTGGAGGCGGAGCTGAACCCTTCTGGAAAAACTTTTTCTTCTTTCGCCCCTGACCAGGGCCCTGCTGTCCTTTGCCTTGCCGAGGCTGGCCATTGGACTGCGGTGGACTGCTCTCCCGGCTTTGCGTCGGGGGGGCCTTCGCTTCGGCAGGCAGCCCGTTGACCGGCTGTGCCTGTTGTGCCTGAGGCGCGCCCGCCTGGCTGGATTTATTCTTGCGGCGGCGCCTGCGGCGGCGATGGCCTTGCGATTGCCCTTGCCCATTGGCCGGAGCTGGAGCGGGCCCCAAATCGGACTGGGGCTGCGATGATTCTGTCGTCATGCTTGTACTTCCTGGCACTTTGCAATCTGGTGCATTGCGCTTCCCGGTGGTTTTTGCTTCCTGGTCTATTGCGCTTCCTGCTGTTTTTCGCTTCAGGTCCAGCCAGCGAATGGCCGATCCTGAGCGGAGCGCTAAGCTTCAGTCTTGCCTGCCGCCTGTCCAATTCTGGACGGGGAACGTGACGGCTGGCGGTTCAAACGTCGTAGATCGGCGGGCAAAATGCCAGGGAACGGATCTCAAATCGCAATGTACCACGATGCCCTAGAGCCCTTCCGCCATGCACTCAGAAACTACCGGAACCCTTGCGGCAAGTTCCTTCCTGACGCGCGCCCCGTTGAAGGGGGCCCTGGTCGATGCCTTTGCAGGGATCGATAGGGTGCGGTTCGTGCTTTCCCCCAGGTAATGCCCTTCCTATAGGAGTTTTCGTCGCTTGCCGTTTTTTAGTGGATTGAACCGGTGCGGCAAAACTTCCATGCTCAACGGCGAGCTCGCTCCACCCGTCCTGGGTGGCTCGCATCAGCCGCTTGATAGGCATTTCCGATACTACAGTGAAGCGCCATAGCTGGCAAGTGACCTTTGCGGGTACGGGAGTGCCCAATCCAGGGAAGAGCAGTCGGTTGGACGCCCAAACGCAAGAAACGCCACTCGCAAGGGGGTGGCGTTTCGCTGTCCTGCGCTGGTCACTGGCCTCCCAAATACCTTGTGGACGATGGATTTTCCACCGTGCCTACTACAGACTATCCCTGCCGGTTATTCCCGTTTTCAGGGCCGCTTTATTTGCGGATGCTCTTGCCGGGTGTCTGCTGTTATTTGGGCTGACCGGATTTGTCTCCAGCAGCCGGTACATCACTGGCACTTTAGTTGTAGCAATTCCTTTGCCGTTCCTATCGCTTATTTATTTCAACTACTTAGCGGCATGAATTGCGTTGATTCGTCTGCATTCTGGAAGGTCTGATGAGAATAAATTCAAAAAATCATAGAAAGGCGATCTAATGCTGGCAATTTGGGCAGAAATGGGTGCCCCTGCCAGCCACCAGGGTCCGCCGTATTGGAGTTTCGCAAATGACGCAAGGAAGACCGGTGCGCAGGTAGACGCAGTGCTCAAGCTGGAAAAACCCACGCACCCCATCGGCATCCACGTAGTCTGAGACCGACGAACCGCCCAGCCGAATTGCATGCTGCAGGACATCACAGAGACTGAGCCGCAGCCTTTCCAGTTCGGCCCGGCTTAGCCTCCCTGCACTCCTCTTCGGCCGGATGCGAGCACGAAACAAGCTTTCATCGGCATAGATGTTGCCCACGCCGGACAGTAATGACTGGTTGAGCAATGCGGCCTTGATGCAAAGCTTTCTGGAATGAAAGAGGCCTGCGAATTCCTCGGCGGCAATGGTCAGTGGCTCCGCACCGGGAGCCCTGAAGCTTGAGGCGTTTGCCAGATCGCGAAACTCGAGGCGCCCAAAACGACGCGGGTCAACAAATCGCAGTTCGCGCCCACTTGCCAGGCTCAACCGGGCGTGAGTATGAGCGGCAACTTCGCCGTCGGGGCTGGTCACCAGCAAGCGCCCGGTCATTCCCAGGTGGACAATCCATTGCGCCTCCGGCTTTGGAGTCTGAGGGCTCTTTCCATTTCGCCTGCCTTGAGCTTTGTTGGGTTTTGAGCCAGCGGCAGGATTGTTGAGCTTTGACCCCAACTCGCAAACTATGTGCTTGCCGTCGCGATGCACATTGATGATCATGCGACCCTCGAGCGCCTTGGCCTGCCGTGCGGGCGATGTTTTGAAGGGCTCTCGATGACTGCTGAACCAGGCTTGCGTGATGCGATCGCCACGAACTCGATCGTGAACACCACGGGCAATCGTCTCCACCTCAGGAAGCTCTGGCATCGATCTATTGTAGAGGCTCGCCGGAAAGCGCTCGCTACCTGTCCCGCTCAGGCTGTTGCACAATAACCATCCTTAGTCGAAACTGGGTGGGCCATGCCTCTCGCACGTTATCTTGTATCCGCATTTTGGGTCAGCTTACTGGCTTCGCTACCCGCAGGCGCGACGAATCTAGTGACTGGCAACGGCTTTGGATTTGCGGTGGTGTCGCCGCAGACAGGCACCTTGAGCAAGTTCTACGCGCATCCCTATAGCTTTGTGCGCCCAGATGCAACGAATCCGCTGAGCGAAGGCGTGGAGACCGCCAACTTCATCAGGGAGATTCGCTGGGACAGTGGAAACCCGCTAAGCGCATCCTCAGAATATGTAGACGATTCGCAGGTGATCCACACCAAAACGGATGATGGCGAGGGATTTTTTTTCATGCCTTTTGGCTTGCGGCAGGCAGCCTTGATCATCGGCTGGGAACCTGGTCCTCAAGAGGAGAGGACCGGCAGTCTGCATGTGGAATGGAGCCACCCGATCAAGTCTCAAAAGACTGCGCGGATACTTGGCGTTGAGATGAAACTGCTGAAATTCGACGGTGTTCAGGAGTCGTTGCTGCTGATTCCGATGGGCACGTTGCGGCCCGGGTCGGCGACGCCGGAGCAGGTTCTTGCTGCCAGTCATTCGTGGGCGCTTGTATCAATCGAAAACGACTGTGAACTGGAACAGGTGGCAAGCGCGGTTGAGCGCTGGCGAAGAGGGCTGGAGCCGCGCGCGTTAGCCAAGCGGGAAGTCGCAGAGATTGAGCGTTGGCGCGTGAAGCCGGCAGTCGATTTTAGAGACGAAGCGGAACGCCACGTATGGAGGCAAAGCGAGGTTGTCCTGCGCATGGCGCAGAGTCGCGAGCCCAATCGACCCTTACGAAACGGCAACGGACTGATCATCGCCAGTTTGCCTGACGGCGTCTGGTTCACTCCGTGGGTGCGCGATATGGCCTATGCGACGGTTGGGTTGGCGCGCATGGGACACAAAGAAGAAGCGCGGGCGGCGTTGCTGGCCTATTTCAACGCGCATCCCACAGGCAAGATGCGCGCGCAGACGCAGGGCGCGGATTACCAAATCTCTGTGGTGCGCTATTTCGGTAATGGTGCTGAAGAGCCATTCTTCACCATGGAGGGAAACACCAATATCGAGTTTGATGATTGGGGTCTTGCGCTGTGGGTGCTGGGCGAGTACGAGAAACAATACAGCGATTTCGCTTTTCTCCGGATTCCAACCTATCGCGGTAACGTCTACGAGAGCGCCAGAGACTTTGTGGTGAAACCGCTGATGGAGAACATGGAGAAGTACGATCATGGCTTGATCGTTGCGACAGATACGTCGATTTGGGAGGAGCACCAGGAAGATGCGAAGCATTTCGCCTTCTCCACGGCCGCGGCCATCGTGGGCTTGCGCAACTTTGCGGAGACAGCAAGACAGGCAGGTGACGAACCCGCGCGAACCGAGGTGCTGAAAGACGTTGATCTGCTGGAGGAGGGGTTCGATTCAGCCTTCATCCGCGGGGGAAAGCTTCATGGCACGCTGGAAGAAGGTGTCAAGAACGATATTGATGGAGCGTTGCTGGCGATCATCAACCTTGGAATCGTGACCGATCCTGCGACGGTCAGCGACACCATTGAACGGATGGAGCTCTTGAAGGTAGATTCCGGAGGCTACAAGCGCGTGCGCAGCACGTATACCGATCCGGCCATCTTCGAGTATTGGTACGAGAAGCAGGAGTTTTTGTTTGTCGATCTGAGCCTGGCTGAAGTGTTCAGGCGGCAGGGCAGGAATGCTGAGGCGGACGCGATTCTCAAACGCATCGTTGACAAGGCTGCAGTCGATCACAACCTGATCCCGGAAATGTATGTCGCAGTGCCATGCAGCCTGTTCCCAGGGAAGATGGGCGATCCGACGGGCGCCATGCCCATGGTTGGATACGGTGCGGGGGCTTACATCCTGCACGTCCTGGAGCGTCAGGAATTGCGGCACGGGCGTTGACTTTGCATCACTGCAGATGAACCAGCATGGAATGACTTCAAAGCGGACCAATGCAGGGCGCGAATCTATTGAACGGTGAAATTGACCATTGCGGTGGATGTGGTCACGCCTGAGGTGCCGGTCACCGTGATCGTGTAGGTTCCTACCGTTGTGCCCCCGGTCACGACGGTATTGCAAGCTTGGTCGCCGCCACCGCCGCCGCCGCAAGCGGCGACACCGCTGACGATCACGAGGAATAAGGCAAGCATTCCGAGGATGGCCCGCCACCTGCGCCGGTGCGCTGGAATGCCAAACAGCAATACGCAAGAGAGCACGGCCCCGCCTCCCTCGAACCACGGAAACCTTCTTGGGCTGGCATTGGCGCCGGAACAACTGGACGTTGGCGCAGTGGTGTTAATGGTGAGAGTGGCCGTGCCCGCAGTGCTTCCTGCGATGCTGACAGGGCTGGTGGAACCGAAGCTGAGCGTGGGCATGTCGATTGCACCGGTTGGACTGGAGGTAACGGCCGCGGTTAGTACGACGCTGCCTGTAAATCCCCCGCTGGGCGTGACGGTGATGGTGGAAGTGTTACCTGTCGCGACGCCGGGTCCTGAGATGACCACGCCCGATCCAGTAATAGTCAAACCTGGGGGCTGCACGGCTGTCACCGTGACGATTTCATTGTTGGTACCTGAAATGAAATTGGAGTCGCCGCCGTATGACGCGATCACCGTGTCGCTTCCGGCTGCCAGCGTGCCCGCTGGAATGGTGACGATTGCTGATCCGGCTGTTAACTGTGCGGGAGACGAGGTATAAGTCCCACTGGAAAGGCTGACCGTGCCTGTGGGTGTTCCAGCGCCCGCAGGACCGCTAACGGTGATGGTGCTAGTTAGAGGCTGGGCTGCGCTAATGGTTGGGTAGGATGGCGAGAATTCAATGATCGGAGATGCAATGACGGTGACAACTGCTTTCGCGCTCCCGCTGGAGTAGTTCGAGTCGCCAAGGTAATTAGCGGTGACGGTGTTCAGCCCGCCTGTGAGGCTGCTCGCCTGGTATGTGAAGGATGTTGAGCCGTTCACTAAGAATAAAGAATTCCCTGTGTAGGTAGTTGAGAGCTGAACCGTGCCGGTAGGAACCGGACTTCCAAAGGGGCCGCTGACGGTGACTCCAACGGTGATGGGATAATTCACTGTCGTAGTGGGCGCGTTTACAGTAACTGTCGGCTTCAAGGTACCTGAAGCGTTCACCGTGACGCCGGTGCTGCCATTACTCTGCGCATAGTTGGTGTCGCCACTATAGGCTGCCATAAACAAGTCGCTTCCGAGGGGTAGGATGTTCGCCGCGAAGGAGAAAGTGACTGTTCCACTTACCAGGTTCGCATTGCGGGTGGCGAGGCCGGTTGCGGAAAGCGTTACCGATCCCGTGGGCAATGGAAGGCCGGTTACCGCAGTCGGCGTAACCGTGATTTGCAGAGATTGATTCTCGAGAATAGACGTGGAAGAGGGCGTGACAACAAGCGGCGTGGTGTATGGACCCGTCGTGACGGATATCGAGGACGCTGTGGAGCCTGCATAATTTCCGTCTCCGCCATACATGGCCACAATGTTGTAGGTGCCACCCGGCAAACTTGCCGTTGAAAACGTGGCCGTACCGCCCGCAGGGGTAGAACCGGTGGCCGCTGTGCCAATCAGTGGCGCTGTGCCGACGGTGGTCGAACCGTTCATGAACGTGATTGTGCCGGTTGGCGCGACACCCAGGCTGTCGGTCGCAAGAGTGACAGCCAATGACACCGGAGTCGTTGAATGATTCAATTGCGTGCTCAGAGTTGTAACTGCCCGAGTCACCGTGAACGCATATGCCGCGCTTGTGTTCGCCTGGAAGCTTGGGTCACCTGGGAAGGATGCAGTGAGGCTGTTGACGCCGCCAGCGAGCAGTGAGGTCTGCAGCTCGGCGATGCCGTTGCTTGCCAGCACCGCGGTGCCCAATGTTGTGCCACCGCTCTTGAAGGTGATTATCCCCGTGGCTGCGCCATCAGGGCTTGAAGAGGAAGCACTGTTGCCATAGGGTTGCGCATCCACAAGATAGATAAAGCCGTAATTGGGTGTGGCTGCAGCTCTACCTGTGGCTGGGTCGTAGTAGCCCGCAACTCGCAGAGACGTGGAACTGCTTTCGGGGCCGACCGTGACGGGAATTGCATTGGAATCGCTGGCTGCAAAGATAGCGCTGCCGCCGTAGTGCGCAGAGACGTTATACGTTCCTCCTGGCAGGGAATTGGTGGTTCCTGATGCGCTCCCGCTGTTCAGGGCAAAATCGGCAATGCTTTGGTTGTTCGGCAAGAGTGCGGGGCTCAGGCTATCAACCAGCGCCACCTCGCCAGTTGGTGTGCCTCCACTGCTTGTGACACTGGTGGCCACCGTGACATTTTGGCCATGCGTAATGCTCAGAGCGCTGGTTGCGCCATTGAGTTGGAGAGAAGACGATGTCGCGGTGAAACTCGCACTCGGCCAGTCACTTACCATGTGGGTCGTTATTACGCTGCCCAGTCCGCTGGCCCGGTCATAGCCTGCGGTGGCGTTGTAACCGTTCATGAAGTAATAGCCAGCCGTATTTGCAGTGCAGCCGCCAGTTGAGGCTTGGCAATTGACCGAATTGTCACCCGATGTCACGTCATTGAATACGATGCTGTAGCTGGATTTGGCCAGGTCGTAAAGCGCATAGTCCGCCTGGCCAAGACGAGTGCCGGTCTTTTGCTTGACCAGCGCCAGCATGCCGGCAAAGGTGGGTGCGGCTGCTGAGGTACCTCCGACACCGGTGAGATTGAAGCTGTTGCCTGTCGCCCCAGCAGCACAGTCTGCTCCAACTGAATCCATATCAGTGCACAGGCCCCAGGCTGCTCCGTAAAACCCGTCCCCGGCCAGGAAGGCCACATCAGGCATATTGCGTCCGCTGCCCGACGCAAAGCTGGATTGCCACACCGGCACGGGGTAAACCGTGCTGATGCCTCCGCCTCCGGCCACAATGTCGTTGTCACTCTGATTTCCCGAGTAAGCTGACATTGGCTTGTTCTGGGCAATGCTGCTATTCGGATAGGTGGAATCGTTCCACGGCTCCTCAGGAATGTACTTGAGCGCGCTGCGATGGTTGGGCAATGTATTGCTGAGGTCCACATAGGTGGAGAAGCTGGTTGGGAAGTTGCTATACAGAACATCGAAATCCGTACCGCCTACTGAGATGTTGTACGGCGTGGAACCGAGGCCGTTGACAGCCAGGCCCTGGTAGGCAAGTTGCTGAGTGTTCTCGTTATCGCATCCGGCGGAGCCGCTATCACCCGACGAAACTGTCACCGTGATGCCCTGGGCGGCGGCCTGTTCCCACATGTTCATGATCTGCTGATTGCCGGCTGCGCCCTGACCCGCCTCGCATTCGCCAAAGCTCACGTTCAGAATGTCGGCCTGGTTGTCGTCGAGGGCGCGCTGGATCGCCAGGAACAGGCCCGGCTCGTACGTGGTATCAGATGCTGTATACAGGATTATGCTGGCATTCGGGGCTATTCCGCCGGCGACTTCAGTGTCGAGATATGCCTCAAGGGCATCGCTGTTTTCGCCGGGGTCAGCGCCGTCGACAACTACTGTGGTTGCTTTGGGAGCGAGACCAAAAGTGGCTCGATAGTTGGCATTCTGAGTGAGATTGATGTTGGAATCGCCCGCGATGCCGATGGTGAC
>Ga0181535_10007870_pt1 | contig 10598 bp, 8 predicted proteins | sample PEATcosm2014_Bin_44_FD_119774 | JGI IMG/M metagenome (GOLD analysis project Ga0181535, IMG submission 119774) | Peatland microbial communities from MTU Mesocosm Facility, Houghton, MI, USA - PEATcosm2014_Bin17_30_metaG | ecosystem: Environmental > Terrestrial > Soil > Wetlands > Peat | place...
CCTGCGAGGCGGCGGCGAGGGTGACGTCGGATTCGGTCACGCCGCCGACGCCGGCGTGGATGACGCGAGCGATGACCTCTTCGGTGCCGAGCTTCTCCAGCGCGGCGGTGATCGCCTCGACCGAGCCCTGCACGTCGCCCTTAACGACCAGCGCCACTTCCTTGCGACCCTGCGCCTTGAGGTTGGTCATCATGTCGCTGAGCGAGGTGCGCACCGACTGGCCGCGCGCGGCGAGCTTCTCGCGCCGCTGACGCTCGCGATATTCCGTGATCTCTCTCGCACGCGCTTCCGATTCCACCACCGCGACGCGGTCGCCCGCCTCCGGCGCGCCGGAGAAGCCGAGCACCTCGACCGGAGTCGACGGCGGCGCTTCTTCGACCGGTTCGCCCTTGTCGTCGACCAGCGCCCGGACGCGGCCCCATTGCGAGCCGGCGACGACGAGCGCGCCGACCTTGAGCGTGCCGCGCTGCACCAGTACGGTCGCCACCGGGCCGCGGCCACGGTCGAGTCGCGCCTCGATCACCGTGCCCTCGGCGCTGCGGTTAGGATCGGCGACCAGGTCGAGTAGTTCAGCCTGCAGCGCGATCGCTTCGAGCAACTTGTCGAGGTTCGTGCCCTTGGTCGCCGACACTTCGACGCTGAGCGTCTCGCCGCCGAACGCCTCGACCTGCACGTCGTATTGCAGCAACTCCTGCGTCACGCGCGCCGGATTGGCCTCCGGCTTGTCGATCTTGTTGATCGCGACGATGATCGGCGCGTTGGCTGCCTTGGCGTGGCGGATCGCCTCGATCGTCTGCGGCATCACGCCGTCGTCGGCGGCGACGACCAACACGACGATGTCGGTGACCTTGGCGCCGCGGGCGCGCATCGCCGTGAAGGCGGCGTGGCCGGGCGTATCGATGAAGGTGATCTTCGCGCCGTTGGGCGCAGTCACCTGATAGGCGCCGATGTGCTGGGTGATGCCGCCCGCCTCGCCGGCGACGACATTGGCGTGACGGATGGCGTCGAGCAGCGACGTCTTGCCGTGATCGACGTGGCCCATGATGGTGACGATCGGCGGCCGCGGCACGGCGGCGCCGTCGTCGTCGGGCGTGTCGAACAGACCCTCCTCGACGTCGGACTCGGCGACTCGCTTGACCGTATGGCCCAAATCTTCGGCGATGATTTCGGCCGTATCGGCGTCGAGCGTGTCGGTCAGAGTCACCATGCGGCCCTGACGCATCAAAATCTTGATGACGTCGACGGCGCGCTCGGACATGCGGTTGGCGAGCTCCTGGACGGTGATCGTCTCGGGCAGCACGATTTCGCGCGAGATCTTGTCCTTCGTCTCCTGCTGACCGTGGCCTTTGAGGCGCTGGGTGCGGCGACGGAACGCCGCCACCGAACGCATGCGCTCTTCCTCGCCGGAAGTGGCGCTGGCGACGGTGAGACGGCCGCGGTTGCGCTGTTCGCCGCTGCGGCTGGGCCGCGGGGTCGGCAGCATGATCTTGGCGGCGGGGGCCAGAACGGCGGGACGACGGACGACGCTGCGGCGGGCCTCCTCTTCCTCGGCGGCCGGGCGCGCGACCGGTGCGATCGTCGCCGCGGGCGTCGCAGTTGCGGCGGCGACGCTGACTTTCCGTGGCAACGCCGTCGCGGGAGTGGCGGCGGGCTCGCCGCCGCCGAGGCGACGGCGCGCCTCTTCTTCCGACTGGCGCTTGAAAGCGGCGTCCTGGGCGCGTCGCGTGTCTTCCTCGCGTCGGCGCGCTTCGGCGGCGTCGCGCTCGGCTCGCTCGCGCGCCTCGCGTTCGGCGCGCTCGCGCGCCTCGCCTTCCTGGCGGCGACGGTCTTCTTCTTCGCGCGCTCGCGCGTCGAGCAGCGCCCGCGCACGCGCCTCGACCTGCTCCTCCGTGAGGGTGCGCAGGACGACGCCGGTCTTGGGCGGCGCAACCGCTGCAGCGGCGGTCGGCCCGCGCGGCGCGACAACCGGCGTCGCCGCCACCGGGGCGGTGGTTGCAGTCGCGGGCTTGGCGGCGACGGGAGGCGCAGCCTGCGCCGGCGCCTCGCCTGGTCCGACGACGCGGCGCTTCACCTTCTCGACCACCACCGCCTTGCTGCGGCCGTGGGAGAAGCTCTGGCGCACCGTCCCCTGCTCGACCGGCCGCTTCAGGTGAAGCGTCGGCTTCGGCGGCGGGTTGGCGCTCAAAGTCTTGTCGCCACTGTTGTTCGTTTCACTCATGCGTCTTCCCGAAATCCCGGCTCGTCGTCGGTTTGGTCAAGCGGACGGGGCGGCGGCCGCGCCGGCGCCGGCGGAAGCGGCCGCCGGCGCCGAAGGCGTCGCGACGCCCGTCCGAAATTGCGTCAAACGCTCAGCTTTCGCGAGAAAGGCCACGCTGGCCTCGCCCGCGATGAGCGCTGCATGTATCACATTTGTCCTCCCCAGCGCCAAATCCAATTGGCGCGAGGCAAAGATATTGATCCGCGGCGCCGGCGCAGCCTCGCTTTCGAGGCTGCGCAACTGGCGATCGAGCTTGTGGGCCCCATCGGGCGACCCGTCGCTGGCGTGGATCAGGCCGACGACCTTGCCCGAGCCGATCGCCGCCTCGACCTTGAACGCGCCGGCGACAATCTGGCCCGCCTTGTTGACCAACGACAGAAACTGCAGCGCGTCGGCTTCGAGCAGGCGATCGACCTCGTCCGCCAGCCCCGACGCCGCCTCGGCTTTGGCGCGGAAGGCGCGGGCGAAGACCTGTCTGGCCGCCGCCTGGCGGACCGTCGCGGCGTCGAGCTTGATCCACACGCCGCGGCCGGGCAACCGCCGGCGGATGTCGGGCGTCACCACGCCGTCGCCGGACAGCGCGAAGCGCAGCATCGCCTCGGGCGGGCCTTTCCAGCCAGTCGCCGCGCAGGTGCGCTCCGGTCCGCTCTCTTCGCTGGCGTCGGGATTGATCAATCGCCGCCTCACTTCAAACTCAGTTCGCCGGCGCTTCGCCGCCCGCCTCGCCCGCTTCGCCTTCTTCGGGCGCCGCGACGGCCGCTTCGTCGACCCAGCCGGCGCGCACGCGCGCCGCCATGATCATCGCGTCGGCCTGCTCGCGAGACAGCCCGAATTCGCTGAGATAGCCGACAAACTTCTTCTCGCCGGCGTCGGTGCGCTCGCTCCAGCCGACCAGATCGTCGCTGGCGCAGCCGGCGAGGTCCTCGATCGACTTGACGCCGTTCTGGCCGAGCTTGACCAGCATCGGCGTCGTCAGGCCGTCGATATCCTTGAGGTCGTCGGCGACGCCGAGCGCCTTGCGCGCCTCGTCGTGCTCGGCCTCAATGCGCGCCAGATAGCCCTGCGCGCGCGCCTGGATTTCTTCGGCGGTCTCGGCGTCGAAGCCCTCGATGCCGGCGAGTTCGCGCGGGTCGACATAGGCGATTTCCTCGACGGTGCGGAAGCCTTCGGAAGCGAGCAATTGCGCCACCGTCTCGTCGACGTCGAGCGCCGCCATGAAGGCGCCGGTGCGCTCGTTGAACTCCCTCTGCCGACGCTCGGATTCCTCGGCCTCAGTCAGGATGTCGATGTCCCAGCCGGTGAGCTGCGAGGCGAGCCGCACATTCTGGCCGCGCCGGCCGATCGCCAGCGAAAGCTGGTCGTCGGGCACGACGACCTCGATTCGGGTCGAATCTTCGTCGAGCACCACCTTCATCACTTCGGCCGGCTGCAGCGCGTTGACGATGAAGGTCGCCGCGTCGGGCGACCACGGGATGATGTCGATCTTCTCGCCCTGCAGTTCGTTGACCACCGCCTGCACGCGCGAACCGCGCATGCCGACGCAGGCGCCGACCGGATCGATCGAGGAATCGTTGGAGACGACGGCGATCTTGGCGCGTGAGCCGGGGTCGCGCGCGACCGCCCTCACCTCGACGATGCCGTCGTAGATTTCCGGCACTTCCTGCGCAAACAGCTTGGCGGTGAACTGCGGGTGGGTGCGCGACAGGAAGATTTGCGGTCCGCGCGCCTCACGCCGCACGTCGTAGACGAAGGCGCGCAGCCTGTCGCCCGGACGGAACATCTCGCGCGGGATCAATTCGTCGCGCCGGACGACCGCCTCGCCGCCGGCCCCGCCGAGGTCGACGACGACATTGCCGTATTCGACCCGCTTGACCTGACCGTTGATGATCTCGCCGATCCGGTCCTTGAACACTTCGTACTGCTTGTCGCGTTCAGCCTCGCGGATCTTCTGCACCAGCACCTGCTTGGAGGCCTGGGCGGGAATGCGGCCGAAGTCGAACGGCGGCAGCGATTCGGCGATCCAGTCGCCGATCTGCGCCGAGGGGTTCTTCTTCTGCGCTTCGGAAAGGGTGATTTGGGTGGAGTCGTTCTCGACCTGATCGACCACCAGCAGCAAGCGCGAGAAGCGGATCTCGCCGGTCTTTGGGTTGATCTCGGTGCGCACTTCGGTCTCCTGACCGTAGCGCGAGCGCGCCGCTTTCTGCATCGCGTCTTCCATCGAGGCGAGCACGATCGATCGGTCGATCGACTTCTCGCGCGCGACGGCGTCAACGATCTGCAAGAGCTCGAGTCTATTGGCGCTAACGGCCATCGTCTTCTCCTTCAGTCCGGCCCGCGACGCTATCGGCCGCCGGGTCGCGGCGTTCCTTCGGTTTCGTTGGCGCGCCGTTCGGGCGCGGGATCCTTCGCGGCGCGCTTCGGCGCGGCCTTCGCCGCCGCGCCCGAGCGTTCCGCCTTGGCTTGCTTCTTCGCCGCCTTCTCACGCCTCAGCGTGGCGCGGATCAGATCTTCAGTCAGCGTCAACCGCGCTTCGCCGATGTCGGCGATCGCGAGATCGACGTTCGCCGCCTCGCCGTTGTCGTCGGGCGACAAGCGCAGCCGCACGACCGGCCCCGCGTCGCGCGGCTCGACGGCTTCCAGCACGCCACGGAAGCGCTTGCGGCCGTCGACTGCAACCGCCATCTCGATCCGCGCTTCATGCTCGAGGGCGCGACGAAAATCCGACACGCGCACCAGCGGCCGGTCGATGCCCGGCGAAGAAATCTCCAGCCGATAGGCGCCGGCGACAGGCTCGTCGACGTCGAACAGCGGCGACAAAGCGTCGCTGACGCGCTCGCAGTCGTCGATGGTCATCGTCCCGTCCGGCCGTTCGGCCATGATCTGCACCGTCGCGCTCTGGGCGGCCGAGACCTTGACCCGCACCAGGCGCAGGCCCAGCGTGCGCAGCGTCGGCTCGGCGCGGCGGCCGATCCTGAGCGCAAGGCCGCTCTCGGCGATCAGCCGCGGCTCGTCTAGCCCTTCGTCAGGCGCGGGCGCATGCGGCGCGGAGATTCGGTCCATGGGTCCTTGTGGCAACAAAAAAGAGCGGGTCCCGGCCGGGGCCCACTCTCAAAATCTCTCCTCATCATCGCTGATCAGGAGCTATGAGAATTCTTGCCTGCTTCATATAGGCGAAGACATGCGCGAATGCAACAGGAAACGAACGCCAGGCGCGGCCGTCCTCGCCGCCGCCGCATTCCTGCTGGCGACGGCGGCGGGCGCGGCGGGCGCCCAGGCCGGCGAAATCTTCGCCGGGCTCGAAGGCGCCTGGAGCGGCGGAGGTTCGGCGAAGTTCAGCGACGGCTCGAGCGCGCCGCTGCGCTGTCAAGCGAGTTACGCCGTCAGCGGCGGCGGCGACCATCTCGACCAAGCGCTCGACTGCGCCAGCCCGCGGCAGGCGTTCTCCTTCCGCATCGCGCTCGACCAGACCAACGGCGCAATCCTCGGCGCCTGGCGGGAGCTCACCCGCCAGGTTCAGGGCGGGGTCTCCGGCGCCGGCGGCCCTGGCAAGTTCGAACTCGTCGCGCGCGGCCAGGGTTTCTCCGTCCAGGCCTCCGTCGTCACCCGCGGCGCGCGCCAGTCGCTGGCGATCACCGCCGGCGGCGGCGGATTTTCCTCGGCCACAATCATCCTGCGCCGCGGCCGCTGAAGCGGCCGCTGCCGCGCCGGCGAACATGGCCGCCGCCGGCTCAGCCGGTCGGCAGCTTATAGTCCTTGAACGCTTCGCGCAGCCGCAGCTTGTTGATCTTGCCGGTGGCGGTGTGAGGGATTTCCTTCACCGTCTGCATGTCGTCTGGCATCCACCATTTGGCGATGCGGCCTTCGAGAAAACCGAGCACTTCGGCGGTGTTCGGATGCTTGCCTTCCTTCGGCACGACGATCAGCAGCGGCCGTTCGTCCCATTTCGGATGGGCGACGCCGATCACCGCCGCTTCGGCGACATCGGGATGGCCGACGGCGAGATTCTCGATATCGATCGACGAGATCCACTCGCCGCCGGACTTGATCACGTCCTTGGCGCGGTCGGTGATCTGCATATAGCCGTTGGGATCGATGGTGGCGACGTCGCCGGTGTCGAAGAAGCCGCCGCCGTCGACGATGCTGCGATCCTCCTTGTAATAGGCCTTGGCGACCGCCGGGCCGGCGACCTTGAGCCGGCCGAAGCGCTTGCCGTCCCACGGCAGTTCGTTGTTGTCGCCGTCGACGATCTTCATCTCGACGCCGAACGGCGCCCAGCCCTGCTTGACCTTGCAGGCGAAGACGTCGTCGCGAGTCGCGCCGGCTGGCATCGGCTTGATCGATCCGACCGAGCCGAGCGGGCTCATCTCGGTCATGCCCCAGGCATGGCGCACTTCGACGCCGTAGTCCTCTTCAAAGGCGCGGATCATCGACGGCGGGCACGCCGCGCCGCCGATCACCACCGTCTTGAGCGAAGAGAGTCTCTTGCCTTCCTTCTGCAGGTAGGCGAGCAGCATCAGCCAAACCGTCGGCACGGCGGCGGTGAAGTCGACTTGTTCGGTCTCCAGAAGCTCGTAGACCGAGGCGCCGTCGAGCCGCGCTCCCGGCATCACCAGCCTCGCGCCGCGCATCGGCGCGGTGAAGGCGAGGCCCCAGGAATTGGCGTGGAACATCGGCACGACCGGCATGACGGTCGAACTTGCGCCGACCGGCAGGCAGTCGAGACCGGCGCTGATCAGCGAATGCAACAGGTTCGAGCGGTGCGAATAGAGCACGCCCTTGGGATTGCCGGTGGTGCCGGAGGTGTAGCAGAGGCCGGCCGCGGTTCGCTCGTCGAATTCGGCCCAGCGGAAATCGCCGTCAACCTCCCCGATCCAGTCCTCGTAGGCGACGGCGTTCTTGAGCTTGGTCTCCGGCATGTGCGCCGCGTCGGTGAGGATGACATAGCGCTCGATCGTCGGCAGCCTCGGCGCCAGCGCTTCCATGAGCGGCACAAAGGTGAGATCGACGAACGCCAACCGATCCTCGGCGTGGTTCATGATCCACGCGATCTGGTCAGGGAAAAGGCGCGGATTGACGGTGTGGTAGATCGCGCCAAGTCCGGCGATCCCGTACCAGGCTTCAAGATGGCGGTGGTTGTTCCAGGCGAGCGTCGCGACGCGGTCGCCGAGCTTGACCCCGTCGCGCTCGAGCCGTTGCGCGACTTTGAGCGCGCGCGTGCGCAATTCGCTGTAGTTGGTGCGGTGGATCGGGCCTTCGACGAGGCGGCTGACGACCTCGCGCCGCGGGTGCTGCAGAGCGGCGAAATCGATGACTTTGTGAATCAGCAACGGCCAATCTTGCATCAGCCCGAGCATCGCAGTCCTCCCTTTTCGGCGCGCGTCCGCGGCGCGCGGCGCACGGTTATCCTTAGTTTCCATGCTATTAGCATGGCAGCCAGGGTGGGCGCCAGACGCGCCGGCGCGACTTAAGTCGAGGTCGTCCGCCAAATTGCCCGCCGAGGCGCGCCTCTGTAGTCTGGCGCCAGCGAATACCGGCGAAGCGCCGCCGGAGATGGAGACGCATGGCCGACAACGAATCGAATGATCGCGCAATCCGCGTCTGGTTTCGCTTCGTCAGGCTGGAGAGCCGCATCCAGTCGACCGTCGCCGAACGCTTGCGCGCGATCGGCCTGTCGGTGCCGCAATGCGACGTGTTGACCACGCTAACCGAGGCGGAGGGGATCAGCCAGCAGGAGCTCGCGCAGCGGCTCTACGTCACCAAGGGCAACATTTCCGGGCTGCTCGACCGGCTCGAACGGGCGGGTCTGGTCGAGCGCCGCTCCACCGCCGCCGACCGCCGACAATACGCGATCTATCTCACCCCGAAGGGGCGTTCGGCGGCGGGGCATGCGATCGCGGTCCAGCACGCGCTGATCGCCGCGACGCTCGGCCGACTGCCGTCGGAGAAGCTCGCTGAGTTCGAGACGCTGTTGATCGCCACGCGCGATCTGGTGCGCGCCCATCGCGAGCGCGAGACGCCGGGCGGCTCGGGCTGAGGCTCGGCCACACGATTTCCCCATTGCCGCCGCAAGAATCGCCGTCGGCCGTTTGCCCGCCGCCCTGCGTCGGGCTAGTCAGGAACCCGCGACGGGAGAGAGCCATTGAGCGCTGACAAAGCGGGGGGCGGACCCAGCAAAAGCGGACGGTCGCCGCGCGTGGCCGCGATCGTCGTCGCGATCGTCGCGCTGGTCGCCGTCGGCGTCTATCTCGCCGCCAGGCCGACGCGCAACCCGACGGCGCTGATCGGAGGGCCGTTTACGCTGCAAACCGCCGACGGCAAGACGGTCACCGACGCCGAATTCAAGGGCCATCCGTTCCTGGTCTATTTCGGCTACACGCATTGCCCCGACGTTTGCCCGTCGACGCTCGCCGACATCGCCGACGCCGTGCGCAAGATTCCCGACGCGCCGATCCGCGTGCTGTTCATCACCGTCGATCCCGAGCGCGACAGCCCAGCGGCGATGGCCGATTACGTCAGCAGTTTCGACGCGCGCTTCGTCGGCCTGTCAGGCTCGCCCGAACAGATTGCGGCGGCGGAGAAGGCCTACCGCGTCTATGCGCGCAAAGGGCCGCCGCAGAGCGACGGCGGCTACAGCATGGACCACTCGTCGGTCGTCTATCTGATGGACAAGAACGGCCTCTTCGTCGAGTCGCTCGACCTGCAGCGACCGCCCGAGGACACGGCGAAGGAGCTTTCGGCCTATTTGTAACGGCAGGCGGCTTACGGCGGCGGGCTCATCATGTCCGGGCTTGTCGCTGACGGCCGAGAGACGTCGAAGGCGCGGCAGTTCGTCGCTCAAACGAACCGCGCGCCGAGGCTTTCCATCAGCGGACGGAAATTGGGGAAGCTGGTGGCGATCATCGCCGCGTCGTCGACCGCCATCGGTTTCAGCGACGCCAGCCCCATCACCAGGAAGCTCATGGCGATGCGATGGTCGAGATGGGTGGCGACTCGGCCGCCGCCGGCCGCCGGCCGGCCGTCGCCGTGAACGATCAGATCGTCCCCGACGATCTCGTGCTCGACGCCGGCGGCGACGAGACCTGCGGCGACGGCGGCGAGGCGGTCGCTCTCCTTGACCCTCAGCTCGTGCAGGCCGTTCATCCGCGTCTCGCCGCTGGCGAAGGCGGCCGCGACCGCGAGGATCGGATATTCGTCGATCATCGAAGGCGCGCGCGAAGCCGGCGTCTCGACGCCCTTGAGTTCGCTCGCCCGCACACGCAGATCGGCGATCTCCTCGCCGCCCTCGCGCCGCCGGCCGAGCGCCTCGATCCGCGCCCCCATTTCCAGCAGCGTGACGATGAGGCCGCCGCGCAGCGGATTCATCATCACGCCTTCGACGACGACGTCGGAGCCCGGCGTCACCAGCGCGGCGACGATCGGAAAGGCGGCCGAAGACGGGTCGGCCGGCACGACGACCGGTCGCGGTCTGAGTTCGGGGCGACCGGTCAGAATGATCCGCCGTCCCTCGCCTTCCGGCTCGACGGCGACTTCGGCGCCGAAATGGCGGAGCATCTTTTCGGTATGGTCGCGCGAGGCTTCGCTCTCGACGACGGTCGTGCGGCCGCGCGCGTTCAGACCCGCAAGCAGCACGGCCGACTTGATCTGCGCCGAGGCGACCGGCGTGCGGTAGAAGATCGGCGCCGGATCGAGCGCGCCGCGCAGGGTAATCGGGCAGCGTCCGCCCTCCGCTTCCTTGACGATCTGCGCGCCCATCAGCAGCAGCGGATCGAGCACGCGCCGCATCGGCCGCTTGCGCAGCGACGCGTCGCCGTCGAAGGTCGCGACGATTCCGTGGCCGCCGACCACGCCCATCATCAATCGCGAGCCGGTGCCGGCGTTTCCGAAATCGAGCGCAGCGCGCGGCGCGAGAATCGCGCCGACGCCGAGGCCCGCGACGCGCCAGCGCCCTTCGCCGATTCGCTGGACGCGAGCGCCAAGCGCGCGGCAGGCTTCAGCGGTGCGCAGCACGTCGTCGCCTTCGAGCAGGCCCTCGATCGCCGTTTCGCCGCGGCTCAGCAGGCCGAGGATGAAGGCGCGATGCGAGATCGACTTGTCGCCGGGCGGACGGGCGCGCCCTCTGAGCGGGCCGCTGCGCTCGGCACTGAGCGGTTGGGCGGCGGCGGTCGGGGAAGCGGACATTCGGCTGACAAAACCTTGCGTCGCCGGCCGGTCGACCGGACTGGGGCTGGGCTCGTAACACCCTCTTTCGGCGCTGTCGACCGCGTCCGCCGAAACGCATTGACACAGGCGGCGCCGCCGACTAACGGGAGCGTCCGAACGACAGCCGCCTCAGCAGCAGGGA
>Ga0181535_10007874_pt1 | contig 10595 bp, 7 predicted proteins | sample PEATcosm2014_Bin_44_FD_119774 | JGI IMG/M metagenome (GOLD analysis project Ga0181535, IMG submission 119774) | Peatland microbial communities from MTU Mesocosm Facility, Houghton, MI, USA - PEATcosm2014_Bin17_30_metaG | ecosystem: Environmental > Terrestrial > Soil > Wetlands > Peat | place...
GACACCAAAGACAAAACCCGCCCCCTGCTTGTCTTTGCTCTGGTCCTGAATCTCTTCTACGGTTTTCTTCTAACCACCTTAATGAGCGGAGAGGGCAGCCTCTTCCCCTGGAAGTTCGACCATATTCTCTTCTGTGTCGACCAGTCGCTCGGCATTCAGGCCGCCGCCATCGCGCGTCCCTTGCAGGGCTTCATGCGCGTTCCCCTCTGGATCGCCTACCAGTCGATGGTCCCCATGATGATCGTCTGGTTCCTCGTCACCAGCTATCGCAAGCTGCGCGCATCCGTCGTTCTTGCCTATGTCGCCGAGCTCGTCACCGGCCCGCTCCTCTACGCTCTCTTTCCTGCCTGCGGTCCCATCTACGCCTTTGGCAAGCAATGGCTATCTCCGCCCCCCGTCCAGCCTGTCGCCATCCGCCTCGCCGGACTGCCCAATGCATTTCCATCTCTCCACATAGGCACGGCGTTTTTGTTCCTCCTATTTGCTCCGGGAAAACTCTGGAAAGCCGTCGCCCTCGCCTTTCTCGCTCTCACTTGCCTCGCGACACTTTCAACCGGCGAGCACTACGTCATCGATCTCATCGCCGGTCTCGCCTTCGGCGCCTTCGCCGCCGCCGTCGGATCGAAGGACCTCAAGCAGGCCTCGCTCTTTCTCTCTGTGACTCTCGCCTGGTCGCTCGTCATGCGCTTCGCCTCCTTCATTCTGATCGCGCACCCCTTCGTCACGCGCTCTTTCGCGGCCCTCACCATCGCCCTCGCCATCTACGCACTTTTCGAGCAATGGCGCGCCCAATCCTCATCCGCGCCTGAGCCCGCGCCTGCCTCCTGAAAACCACCGATGCCCTTTGCTTACTGAACTGTCATCCCGAGCAGCGCGAGGGATCTGCGGTTGCCTTTCTTGTCCCTTCACCCACCAAAAAAATGGGTGCCCCACCCTCGGCGCGTTTTTGTTTTTGCGCCTAGGGTGGGATGGCGCGAACCTCAATCCGTCTCATTCAAACTCCGCACGAACATGGGTGCAGCACGAACCTCAATCCGTCTCATTCAAACTCCGCACGAACCTGGGTGCCCCATCCAAGCTTTGCTTGGGTGGGATAGCACGAACTTCGCCTTTGGGGCGAGTCGAAGAACCTGCATTTGCTTTTCGTCCCTTCACCCACCAAAAAAATGGGTGCCCCACCCTCGGCGCGTTTTTGTTTTGCGCCTAGGGTGGGATGGCGCGAACCTCAACTTGTCACATTCCACCCAGCTGCGTGCCCCATCCAAGCTTTGCTTGGGTGGGACAGCACGAACTTCGATTTTGGGGCGAGTCGAAGAACCTGCGTTTGCTTTTCTGCCCTTCACCCACGCAAAAAATGGGTGCCCCACCCTCGGCGCGTTTTTGTTTTTGCGCCTAGGGTGGGATGGCGCGAACCTCAATCCGTCTCATTCAAACTCCGCACGAACACGGGTGCCCCATCCAAGCTCTGCTTGGGTGGGATAGCACGAACTTCGCCTTTGGGGCGAGTCGAAGAACCTGCATTTGCTTTTCGTCCCTTTACCCACCACAAAACCTGGGTGCCCCACCCTCGGCGCGTTTTTGTTTTTGCGCCTAGGGTGGGATGGCACGAACCTCAACTTGTCACATTCCACCCACCACGAGAAACGGGTGCCCCATCCAAGCTCTGCTTGGGTGGGATAGCACAAACCTCACCTTTGGGGCGAGTCGAAAAACCTGCATTTGCTTTTCGTCCCTTCACCCACCGCAAAACCTGGGTGCCCCATCCAAGCTTCGCTTGGGTGGGACAGCACGAACCTCAATCCGTCTCATTCAAACTCCGCACGAACCTGGGTGCCCCATCCAAGCTTCGCTTGGGTGGGATAGCACAAACCTCACCTTTGGGGCGAGTCGAAGAACCTGCATTTGCTTTTCTGCCCTTCACCCACGCAAAAAATGGGTGCCCCACCCTCGGCGCGTTTTTTGTTTTTGCGCCTAGGGTGGGATGGCGCGAACCTCAACTTGTCACATTCCACCCACCACGAGAAACGGGTGCCCCATCCAAGCTTTGCTTGGGTGGGATAGCACAAACTCCACCCTCGCGGTCCTTACCCCCACGCGCTGTCAAGACCTCACAGGCGCCAATCCTTACCGATCTCGCTCATTCCAAAAGAAATATAAATCTCCCCAAGTTTGCCGATTATTTCGCTGAAATCTGTAGCCTTAAAGAAGATGAAAGGAGATTCTTCATGGCATTCACTGCCTTAACGGCCACTCCGGCCGCCGCTGCGCTTCAACTCTCTTCAGACGTTTCCGGCAAACAAGCGATCGAGGTTTGCATGAGCGCGTGGAACCGCGCCCACGACCAGCAGGCAGAGCACAAGGGCTCATCCAATTGGGATTGCGAGAAAGCCGGCAACAAGGCCTATCTCAGGGCCGTGCCTTCACTCTCCGGCTATAAGAACATCTGCGACTTCATCGATTGCATCAACTACGCGTCGATGACCGGCGTCATCATCCACACCGATGCCGCGCACTACCTGGCCAATGCCCGGATCGCTTTATCCGCTATTTACCACCAGCCAAAGCCCATCGCTGAGGGCAATTCCGGCCGTCGGAAAGATGCCCGCAAAAAAGCCAAAAAAATAAAATAAAAAAAATGAGGGCTTTTCGCTAAATTTTCGCCATTTAACTCGTTTAGAATCAACACAACGGCTTCCGGGAAGGTCAGAAATGCGCACCAAATTACGCCGATTTGAGACAAACAACTCTTTTGGAATCAATACGCGATCGGCTCAAATCCACGAGGCGCGTTTTCACCCCATAACGATCTCATTCCATGACTCTTGTTTCACTTCTTCACCCGTCCACTCTTTCACCCACGATCCACGAACCGCTCGTTCCGCGCACACTCGCCAACTCGCTAACTCGCTAACTTGCTAACTCGCTAACTCGCTGACCTGCGGCCCTGCCACCTCTGCAATCTCCAGCCTGTCTCCGCGTTCGCTCTGCGTCTCGCGAATGGTTCCCGCCGGCAGTTCCAGAATGCTGTGCGCGGACAGGCATGCCGAAAGGCGCCATGGCCCTACTGCACTGCGCGCCTTCTTGATCCTTTTTTCGCGGTCCAGGTAGACCAGGTCGATGGGGAATCGCATGAAGAACGTGTGCACCGATTCGCATGGCGCAATCCACAATCCTTCGCCGGCCGCAAGGCCATCCCGGCCGAGCAGCCCTTTTCTTCGTTTTGCTCCTGTGTGTGCGGCCTCGAGCCGCGTTGCCAGCACCGTCCCGCGCGTCACGTTGGTGACCTGCAGCGGTCCCTGCGGCCCTGCCTGCGCGGGCGGCGATACAAACTCCACCACGCCCTTGGCGAACCTTTCAAACGGATTCATCCGCTTGCCCCTGGGTCTACTGCTGCGGAGCTGCCGTCCCCGAACCGGTGCTCGCGGCGCCTGAGTTAATCGCCCCGCCAGCAGCGCCGAATCCGCCCGTCGTGGTCTCGATCACCAACGGCTTCTCCGGCTTCATGCTTTGGATCAGCGTCTCCACCGGCAACGATGTTGGCGCGGGCGGCATCGTGTTCGCCGGCGTCTTCGCATCCGCCTGGTGCATCGGGATGTTCGAGTTTGCCGGCAGGAACGGCACCGGATAATGTAGCGCCGGAACAGGATCGCCCACCGCTGTCGGAGACACGATCTCCGGCGTCACAATCACGATCAGCTCCGAGTCGTTCTTGGTCCTCTGCTCCGATTGGAACAACTTCCCGATGATCGGAATATCCCCAATAAAGGGAATCTTGTCGAACGTGTCGCTTGTGCTCTTGTCCATCAGGCCGCCGATCATGAAGCTCTCGCCATCGGCCAGTTCCACTTCCGTATTCACTTTGCGCGACGTAATTCCCGGCACTTCGAACCCGGAGATGTTGACTTCGTTCGAGTAGTCCAGCGCGCTCACTTCCGGCGCCACTTGCAGCCGGATCGTCCCGCGGGGTGTGATCGTGGGAATAAAGTTCAGTCGAATGCCGTATTCCTTGAATTCAATAGTCACCGTCGTCAAGCCGCCGCTCGAGCCTTGCGCGACCGGATACGGATACTCTCCGCCCGCCAGGAAGCTGGCTTCCTTGCCGTCGGTCGCCATCAGGTTCGGCTCCGCCAACAACTGCACCACGCCCTTGTTCTCCAGCGCCGAAATGTCCGCGCCCACCCCCAGCCCGGGGAAAAAGGCAAGCAGATTATATTCATTGGAGAACGTCGCCGTCGCGCCGTTCGATGATACCCCGCTGCCGCCAGAGCCGGTGCTGGTTATGGATGGCGGCGTAAACTGCGTCGTGGTCACTCCACCAACGGCATTACCCAGCCCAAGGTTGAAGAGGTTAATGCCCAGTTGCCGCGCCTTGTTGCGGTCCACGCTGGCAAATCGCACCTTCAGCAGAATTTGCGGATCGGACTTCGGCACATCCACGTCCAGCAGGTTCACCACTTTCCCTGCCGCCGAAGCAATCTGCACCGCGCGCGATGAGCTCGTCAGATCGCTCACCGTGCCGCGCAGAAAAATGGCGTTGTTGCTGTAGCTCACCCGGATCGTCTGGCCCGGCAGTTCCGTCCTCAGCTCGCGCCGCACCGCATCCAGGCTGTCTCCGGTCACTGTCGCCTGCTGTCTCACCGTCACGTTGAAAAACTGCCGCCCGCCATGGATGTCCCAGATGATCAGGCTCGTTTCGCCCGGTGTCTTCCCGTCCACCATGATCTCTGTCGGGCTGATCGCGCTGGCTTCCGCAATGTCTCCGAGTCCGATGGCAACACGCTGGATGGGCTGCTGGCAATCGACAAGCACGGATTTTCCCACCGTCACTGAGAGCTCGTTCGTCGAGTCCTCGTAGGTTGATTCTGCTGCCGGCGGCTGGGCAGCCGGCGCCGCCTGAGCCGGGGCGCTATGAGCCCTCTCGGCTTGACCGGCGAACAATGCCAAGGCCAGCGCGCTCCAGGATACGATGGTGAACCCTGCCTTCGCTCTCAATGCTGTCCCTCAGGTGATCCAAACTTCTCGTCTGTGGTGTGGTTGCCGTTGATGATGGTCATCGAATACGGTTTCGCCGTGGGCTTGCGAGGACCCCTGTCAGCTTTCTCATGTGGCGGCGGGGTCGGGGTGCCGAAAAGATTGCTCATCGCCGTCTCCGGAACCTTCGTCGTCTGCGTATCCAGCGGATTCCGCAGTACAAGTTGAATCTTCAGCGAATTGGCCGCCAGGCTCAACAACTGGGCCTGCTCCGGCGTCACCAGAAGATTCACGACCTGCACTTGTTGCGGCTTGCCTTCCGCGTCTCTCTGAATGTCGGTGCCCGCTGAGAGCACTTGTATATCTTGCAGAATCGTCTCTGTGACCACGCCTTCGTTCCCACCACCCGGCGGATTGCCCGAAACCAGCACGTCCACGCGCATGCCCGGAATCACGAATCCGGCTACGCCCACCACTTCATCCACTCGCACTGCGCAGGCCCGCATGCCCTTTGGAATCGTCGGCGCCAATCCACCGCCAGAGCCGATACCGGCCAACTGGCTATCGAGAATCGGCTCACCCTGAGCGATTTGCGTAATCACGCCCCGGCCGATCGCATCTTCCTGCTTCAGAATCGCGCCCTTGGGTGGCGTGCCTCCCAAAGTCATCGTCGTCAGGTCTGCGGTTGTCAATACTGCGCCCAACGGAATGTCCTTCGCCGCCGCGATCACCTGCGTCGTCGACACAGGCTTCGTCGCATTCATCCTGCCGCTCACAAGGCGATAGACCCCCCAGCAGCAAAAGCCTGCAATCACCGCTGCGACTAGGAAGATCGTCATGAGTCTTCGATTCATTGCTGCTCCGATGGGGCCGGCTCTCGCCGGCTCCGCCCTTCGTTCCTGGCCATTCCCGCTGCGTCCGGCAAGGCCGCCTTCAATTTCTTTGCGCCGGCGCTTTCGGTATTCACGAGCCCTTTGTCTTGCATCCTCGTGTCGGGATCGGGCCGCTGAGAATCGTTCCAGTTTCGATTCCCATCTTCGAAAATGACGCGCACAACGCGCCCACTCCATTCATACTGATCGAGTTCGGCTCGCAGTGCGGTTTCAGTGTATTCCCTGAAAGCCTCTAAAATCGCATCAGAATCTCTCAGTTCTTTCGATGAGGTACCAAAAGTGCTATGGGGGAAAACGCCTCGATGAGCGATTCTGAATGAGGCAATCATCTGCTCCCGGAACGGATCAATCCGGCTTGCGCCGTACTCGTTTTCATGGGCCGTTCCTCGCTAAGTTTACCGTGATTTTACTCGGCAATCTGAGGTCGCGCTTGCATCTTCCGTGTTATATCCGCGCAAGATTTCGTGTGCCAAAGTGGGATGGTCCCCAGAAAAAATCTCCCCTGCGCGCGGTCCGAAAGTCATCACTTGTCCAGAGAATCTCAAGGGGGGGCTCGAGCCTTTGATGACGCCTGCTTATACGATGTCGCTCTTCAACGAGCGCACCGATCTTGGCCCCCGGCCCACCTCCATTGCGGTCTCCGCCCTTCTTCACGTCGTGGCCATAGCCGTGCTCTTGTTCGGTATTGCCTACAAGCCGCCGTATGCCAGGATTTCTACGGACCACTATCGTGTGCGGGAGCTCGACTTGAACATGCCCGACGAGCAGGCGCGCTTTTATCCCCCGAAGCTGCCGAAAGCTGCATCGAGTCCCGGAGCCCGCGCACCCCTTTCCGCAGGCAAGCCGTCGCTCAGCGTCCCCGCTTTGCGCGATGTTGCGCAAGCTCCGCCGGGGCCGCAGACGCTGCTCCAGCCTGACGTGGATAAGCCCATTACACTCCCCGTCCCGATCCCCGTTCCTCAGGTGGCCATTTGGTCGCCCAGCAAAGTCACGGTTAAGAAGGTCACTCCGCCTTTGCCGCAAAAACCCACTTCATCCGACGTCCAGCCTTCCGTCGAGCGGCCCAATGAAGAGCTCACTTTGGCCGACGTCAACGTCGCGTCTAGCTTTCACCCCACGTCCCATCCGATCGTCAATGCAAGTACGACCTCGCCGGTCAGGGTGCAAACGCAGCAGCCAGTCCAGTTGCCGCCCACGATGTCCTCGAAATCTCTCACCCGGCCCACGCCGGCTACGATCCTCTCTTTGTCGAACCTGCGCATGAAGGAAGGAACCGCGACCTTGCCGCCGGTCAATGAGAGTGTTGTGGTGCGTGGACCCGGTGTTCTGGCAGGTCAGGGGAAAGAGGCCTCGCCCGGTAGTCCCAGCTCTTCCGCCAAACCGGGTCAAGGAGGATCGAGCCCGGGGCCGGGCGGAAATCCCAAAAATGAAGGCGCCGGCCCCGGACAAGGTCTGGCATTTAAGATCTCCGGCCCTGGCGTATCGCCGTCAAACAGCGATCGCGAAATTGCTCAAACCGAATCGGGAAATGGACCCAACCGCGTTGACGATGGTCAGTCTTCAACCACCAACATCAAGGAGCCGCCGGACGGTAAATTCGGCTCCGTCATCATCGGAAACTCGATTCAGGACCAATATCCCGAAACCTCCGGCGTATGGAACGGCCGAATGGCCTATACGGTTTACCTGCACGTGGGATTATCGCGAAACTGGGTATTGCAGTATTCGCTGCCCAAGTCGGATGCGCCCCAGCCCGCCGCCCAAGCTCTTGAAGCTCCCTGGCCCTACAGCATCGTGCGACCTAACCTCGATCCGGGCTCAATCGACGCCGATGCGCTCATGATCCATGGATTCGTGAATCAATCGGGACACTTCGAGACCCTGTCCATCGTCTTCCCGCAGGCTTTTCCCCAGGCGCAGTTCGTCCTGGCAGCGCTTGAGAAATGGCAGTTCCGTCCCGCCACGCAGCAGGGACAGTCTGCCAAGGTTGAAGTGCTTTTGATTATTCCAGAGCAGGTCGAGTAGTCTTCTCCGAACCGTCGGCCGCGTTCTGCGGCCGATGGCTCGGAGCCTCATTCAAGGCCGGATCCCCAGTTCGTTGTAGGTCGAGCCTGCCGATATCGGCGTCACCACCGGTGTCGCTGCGCCCACAAACTCAGTCAGCGGGCCGACGTTGTCATCGCTCGTCACCCACACATTGCCGGATCCATCCACCGCGATCCCGTACGGCGAGAACATCAATTGGTTCACATATCCGTTGGCGCCTGAGATCGCGGTTCCACCTGAATTGAATTCACTAATGCTGTCGGCGTCGCCGCCATTGTTCGCGGCCCACACGTTGCCCGCGCCGTCGATGGCGATTCCATAGGGATTGTCCAGCCCGCCGCCGCTGTACCCGCTCGTCCCGGTGATGGCCGTCCCTGTCGAAGTGAATTCGCTAAGGCTGCCGGGGCCGCCACGGTTTGTCGCCCATACGTTCCCCGATGCATCGATGGCCACGCTGTACGGCGACTTCAGTCCTCCTCCGGTGTAAACAGTCACCGTAGGTGGCTGACCCGGCGAGTTGCTTGGCACGGCTTCCACAATGCCGCCCTTGGAGGCAATATAATTCTCCGTCCATACGTCGCCATTGGTGTCGGCGGCAATACCCGCGGGCCCGGCCAGAACCTGGTCGCCATAACCGCTGCCTGAGAGCGCCAGGCCGCCCGAGGCGTTTGATTCAAATTCGCTCAGAGTGTTCCCATTAAAGTTGGATGCCCAGGCGTTGCCTACGCTATCGATTGCGATTCCGTATGGCTCGTTGAGTCCGCCGCCAGTGAATCCAGGAGGTCCGGAGATCTTCTGTCCCGCTGAATTGAATTCGCTGATGTCATTTCCGTTGAAGTTTGCGACCCATGCGCTCCCGTATACGTCAATCGCCACACTGGTCGGATTATCCAGTCCGGCCGCGATATACGGCGAGCCCGTGGTTGGCTTTCCGTTGGAATTGAACTCGCTCACGCTGCTGGAGCCATAGTTCGGCACCCAAACGTTGCCGCCAGCGTCGATTGCAACGCCCTCCGGGGCAAATCCGGTGCCGTCCAGGCCTCCCCCTGTGTACGTGACCGCGATTGTGAAGTCATTCGGTATAGTCAGCAACGTCGGCTGGAACGGTAGATCCGTCGGCAGCAGACCATAAAGGGTTGCCACATTCGTACCCGGATTATGCGCGATGTTGATCGCTGCCGTCGCTGTTTCCGTGGGCTGCGTATTTCCATTCTTCGCGTTGCTGAATAGCATGCTGCACGGCGTTGATGACGGCCCGGCCGAATTCACGCAGGCCGCCAGAATGTCCGCCAACGTGTCGATCGTGGCTTGCGGCACCACTCCGTTGCCGTTCGGCGTTGTGGGCAGAGCTACGCCTCGGCCCAGCGATTCGAGGTTGGTCACCGTTGCGAATGCATTGGGCACGTCCGTCGCCGTCGCCAGCGGTGAGCTCGAGCTCGACACATGCGTTGAGTCCACGGCAAAGCCGGCAATGGCGTACGCCGTGGTAATCGTCGAAATCTCGTTGACGACGACATAGGGTTCAGACACGAGTGTGCCGCAGGTACCAAGGGCTGCTATCAGGCCAATGGCCGAGTTCGCCCCGTCCCCCAATCCCGGATCGCCGCCCACCGCATACAGGTACACCTGCGAACCTGCGTTGGGGCAGGTGAAATCGCCATTGATGTTGAAGGTGCCGCCAGACTGCGTCGGGTAATAGTAGTTGTGGTTAGTATCCTCGACGGTGCCCCCGCCGCTTTGCAGCAGTGAAACAGCCCCGTTGCCGTAGCCGGTCGTGTTGGCCGCATAGAGGTAGAGGTGCGCCCCGACAATCGGCTGTTGACCGCCATGCACCATACCGTGAACAGGCGCTCCCGGAACGGAACTGCCTGCGGTCTGTGTCGGCGAGGTTCCCGGCACTCCAGAGCAGCCGGAAAGGATGAGAACACACGTGGCCAGTACAATCGTCCAGGAAATACGCACGGGGGGAACTCCCTTCGTTCGATCGAGTCGCGTCGTTACCCGGTTTTCTCAGACGTTGTTACCGGATTCCCTGCAAGAAGTCAAGCCCACCTTCTATGTAGTGCCGCTGGGAATCAGCCGGGGCGAACTCATATTATCCACGATAGCGCGGAAGATCGCCGTCAGCTTGGTCAGGTTCTGGTTACTCGGCGCCGTCGCCTGGCAGCCCTGGCCGTCATCGGAGTAGAAGTTCACCGTGGACGATGCCATAGCCGCTAATGCCTGGCATGGCTGATCGCCCGGCCCCCAGCTTCCTCCACCCGTCGAAACGCTCGCGCTATACGTGTGATCGGAGGCGCACCCACCTGACGTTTCGGCGCCGTAACCGATCGTGTACACCGCCGTCCCCAAATTCGCCGCGGACTGTGCCGCCAGGACCGCCTGGCCGCACATCCCCAGTGCCGATGGGTAGGTGTACGACTGGTAGCCAGTGGGATTGCTGGTCTTGGTTCCTGTTCCGTTCAGCGTGCCCTCTGACGCCACAAGCTGGCTATTCGTGTTGCATGCGCCGGCCGCCGTGTTGGCATTCGAAGCGCACGCCGTCGCGTCGCCATCGGTCAGCAGAATAATGGCATTCTGCGAACCGGGGTTGGACGCCTGTTGCGCCGCAAGTGCCGTCTGCGCCGCGTAAATCACCTGCGCGTAATAGGTGCCCTCGCCGCCAGGCGCCTGAATCCCGGTGCA
>Ga0181535_10007875_pt1 | contig 10594 bp, 2 predicted proteins | sample PEATcosm2014_Bin_44_FD_119774 | JGI IMG/M metagenome (GOLD analysis project Ga0181535, IMG submission 119774) | Peatland microbial communities from MTU Mesocosm Facility, Houghton, MI, USA - PEATcosm2014_Bin17_30_metaG | ecosystem: Environmental > Terrestrial > Soil > Wetlands > Peat | place...
CAGCGTCAGGTCCTTGGTTATAGTGTCCTTGCCGTCGGTAACTGAGAAAGTGAGTGTATAGGTTTGGGCGGTTTGCTGACCCTGGGCTCCCGTAATTCTTCCAGATGCGGCATCAAGGGTAAGTCCCGGCGGCATGGTCACGGGGTTCGCTGCGGGCAGTATGTTGGTAAGCGTCCATTGGTAGCTGCCTGTTCCACCCGTTGCCTTCAAAGTTTGATCGTAGGTAGCATGCACCGAATCCCAATTCGGAAGCGACGTCGTCGTAATCTGGAGCTTGTTGCCGTCGCCATTGCCATCGATCTTGCCCGTGCGATCGTCCTTCGGCTTGAAAAGGGTGTCGAAAACCTCGCGAAGTTTCATGAAGGCCGTATCGGAGAACGCACCGGCAAGCGCCGCGATGGCGCAAATGCCAAACTTGTTGCCTGAATTGGCATCGCCGGCGCCCGTGAGAAAGCCTCCGCGAATAGCCAGATACATGATCAAAGCGATACCCGCGCCCTCGAATGGCTGAATGAGGTAATAGCAGGACCACGATGTATCGAACTTGTTGTCGCCTATATAGTCGGCAAGGGTTTTGAGCCCGTAGACACAACTGCCGAAGGCTCCCATCAGGAGCACGAGCAGCAAAAACAGCGTATCCGGGCTGATCTTCGGTTCCCCCGCCTGCCCTTTCACGATCTGAATCCTGCCGGTTCCGAAGTCGGTCTTCCCGTCATTGAGAGTAATAACATTCGTAGCTTCGGTCGCCAGATCGGGGGCGGTAAGGGAAATCGTCATGTGGTTGGCGTCGATGAAGGTCGGCTGCCGCACCGCTTTATCCAGCTTCACCACGGTATTCGTGGCGAAGCCCGATCCGACGATGGTGATTGTCGCCGCATTTCCGGTCACCGCATCAGGGACAATCCGCGAGAGATTCGGCGGCCCAGGTACGGGCTTCTCTCCCGGATTGGCCGGCAACGCGATCACCTGCGTGAAGTCGGGGTTCACGCCCCATAACTCGTACACACCCCAACCGGTAAAGACTACGAAGGTCGCCAGATAAACCGTAAGAAACATCGTCCAGAAAGTCTTCATGACCTTTCTCCAGTTGCATTGGGCCCATTTCCAGCCGAGAGTGAACCAGCTCATGGCAGTGTCCTCCTCAGGTACAGGAAGAAGGCAGACAGTTCCAGGGAAAGGCCGCGAAGCAAGAAACCGAAGAGCACAGCAACAAGAATTCGAGGGTCAACCGGAATATCAAAAGAACTTACTCTAAACGCCCTGACAAGTCGAGAACAAAGATATGCGGCAAAGAGTAATGCCGGCGGGAGCCACCAGATCGGGGGCAAGCGCGGGGAAAAGTGAGCGCCTGCGAACGCCTCAATTGAAAACACGGCCAGAAAGGCTGCCGCCAGCGGCCTTTCCCGCAGCCGTTTGGACAGGACACTCAACACCGCACGCGCCATTACGGAGAGTGTTATCGGCGATCGGGAAGGAGACACGCGCAGAGGCTACCACAGACCGCGACCGGTGAACGAACCAGAGACTCCTCTCCGCGATTCGGCTGGGGAGTACGCGGCGCCGGCTGAGCCGGCGGCCAACTGTGGTTTCGGCCAGACTGCGTTTGCTCGCTCTTAAAGGGTTTTGTCCACCAGGAACTGGGCCATTTGGAGTAACTGCTGTCTCTTTGCCATGGGCAGTGGGCCATTGGCGACGGGGGTGGCCGCATTCGCCGAGGCCAGCGTCTGCTCGATGCGATGGATGTCCAGCCCGCCCGCATTACTGTTTCTGAAGCGGTCCAGCACCTCTTTGGCCTTGTCGATCTGACCGGTCTGGAAGTAGAAGACACCCAGCATGGAGTAACTGCCGGCCCACTCGGGAAGCAAGTCCACGGCGTGTTCGAACTGATCCGCAGCCTGTGCGGTGTTTCCTTCCATGACAGAAGCGAGACCGAGGCCCCAGAGAATCTTTCCTGAGGCCGGCACGCGCGCCTGCCCCTGCAGGAGTGTCCGTTTTGCGTCGGCGGCGGCGTTCTCGCGAAACTCGAGCATGGCGAGGGAGAGGTAATTCTGATCGTTGTCGGGGCTGCGTTCGATTGCACTGCGATCGAGCTCAGTGGCGCGGGCCACGTCTCCGAGATGGGCATAGATATCGGCGAGCAGCCCCAGCCATGCATCGTCGCCGCGTTCAGTCTCCGAGACCTGTTGTGCCGCATCGAGGGCCTGGGTATACAGACCTTTGCGAAAAAGCGCGTTGGCCAGGTCGAACTTGGCGTCGTCGGAATCCTGATCGACCTGGAGCGCGGACTGAAACTGTGCGATAGCGTCGTCGTAGAGACGATAACGGGCCAGCAGAACGCCGGCTCCGGCCAGGGTTCTGGCGTCGCCTGCCTTCACCTGATCGAGTTGGGCAATGGCGCCGCGCGCATCCGCCACATCGCCGGCGCGCAAATAAGCCTGCGCCAGCATATATAACACCTCAGGCTGGCCGGGGTGTTTCTTCACCTGATCGAGGAGCTCCGAGAGGTCCTGCCGATCGCGGGCTCCGGAGGAAAGCTGTGAGCGCTGATCCAGGTAATGGAAAAGGTCCTCATAAAGATAGGAAGTTGTGGCGGCGTTTTTGGAAAGCGCCTGGAACTGAGCCAGATCCCGATTCGCTTCCGCCGTGTTGTGCAGCTTTCGTTCCACTACGGCGAGTTTGTAGTAGCCGGGCGCGGGATCGTGACTGACACGGATATATCTCCTGAGGAGCGCCTCGGCCTGGGAATACTGACTGGCTTCTATGCGAAGGCTGGCCAGCTCCAGCAATGCATCGGCGAAATCGGGATCGGAGTGGAGCACCTGCTCAAAGATAACCGCCGCACCGGCGGTGTCGCCCTGGCGCTCCGCGATGTAGCCGAGATAGAACCGGCAGAAACTGCTGTGGGGATCGAGCCCCAGACAATTCTGGAAATCCTGCTTCGCCGGATCGAAACGTCCAAGGTATGTATGCGAAAGACCCAGATAGGACCATGCCCGCGCCGATGGCTGGTTTGTGACAACCTTTTGGAATTCGTCTATGGCTTTGTCGATCTGATCGGCTTTGAAGTAGCTCTCGCCCAAAGCAGAACGGAGATCGGTTCGCTGAGGAGCGATCTCCAGACCTTTCTGCAGGAGGGGGATAGCATCTTCGAAGTAGCCCTGAGCGATACTGATTTGGGCCATGAGGAGGATGATTTCGATGTTATCGGGCGCCAGCTTGCGTGCGCGCACCAGCGCGTCAAGAGCATCCAGAGCCTGCGACTGTTTCCAGCGCGCCTGAGCAAGCAGGTAAAGTGCTTCAGCCGAATCGGGCTGCAGTGTGAGGGCTCGACTCAGCTGGAGCTGCGCTTTGGAGTACTGATCGTCGAGGAGATAGGCCTGGCCGAGGTTATAGCGAATCTCGAATGTGTTGGGTTGAAGAACATCGGCTTTCTGCAGCTCTAACAGAGCGGTCTTATTCTGACCCTGCGAGGCGAGCAGAACTCCCAGAGAAAAGTGCAGCTTTACGTCGGTCGGATTCTCCGAGGAGAGCGCGGCTGCGAGGCGCACAGCCTCCGCCGGGCGTTTGGCTTGTAGATACGCCCGGACCAGGTTGAAGCGTGTTTCACGATCGGCGGGGCGCACTCGTTCAAAGTGAGGGATGGCGTCGCCGGGGCGTCCGCGAGCGAGCAGCAGCACTCCCAGGTTGTAATTCGCATCGCGATTCTGAGGATCGAGGCGCAGACTGTTGCGGAATGCCTTTTCGGCAAGGTCGGGTTCTTTCTGAGCGAGCAGCGCGTCGCCGAGATTGTTATAGGTCTTTACCGAACCCGGAGCCAGGGCGAGGGCCTTCTGGAACGCGGCCTCGGCGTTGGGATAGTCCTGCTGTTTGCTTTCGATAATGCCGAGCAGGTTATAGGCTTCGACGCTGGAGGGGCTCTGCTGAAGCTCCGCGAGCACCGCCGATTTTGCGTCGTCAAGACGGCCCTCCTGCAGCAGAGCCTCCGCCGTCTGCAAGCGCCGTGACCCAGACGGGAAAGTCTGCTGAGCGCGAAGAGCGAGGCAGGGTGCGAGGCCCAACAGGAGGACGATTCCAGCTATACTCCGTGGGCGCCTGAAGTTAGAGGCAAAGCGCTGAAGAATGGTTGAAATTCCCATCTGGTACAAGCTTTCGGGCGCGGTCAGCGCGGTGATTGCAGCATTTGCAGTGCCTGGTTCGCCGCGGGGTTACCAGGCTGGACGCGCAGTAAGTCCTCCAGGACGCTTCTGGCCTGTTCGGCGTCGTTCTGCATCGAGTACAGGCTGGCAAGATTGAGATAGGACTGATCGAATCCGGGGACAAGGCGAATGCAGGTTCTGAACTGCGCCTCAGCTTTCGAATAATCCTGCATGTGGACGTAGAGAACGCCGAGGTTGTTCAGGGCTTCGGGATAGCCGGGCCGCAGGTCAATGGCTTTCTGGAGATATTCGATCGCCTTTTGCATCTGACTTTGCTGGGCAAAGAGCATTCCGAAGCTGTAATTGACTTCAGGATTGTCGGGTTCAAGGGCAAGAGCTTGACTCAGGCATTGTTCCGCCTTTTCGAAATCTTTCTGGCGGCGGTAGACGTTCCCAAGATTCAGTAAGGCAATGGCATAAGTCGGGCGCAGGAGCAAGGACTGCTGAAAATCACGAATGGCCTCGTCCGGCAGAGCCTGCTGAGCGGCTATCATGCCCAGATTGTTCCAGGCCTCTGGATAGTCCGGCCGCAGCTTGAGACTCTGTTCAAGGTAGTCGCGGGCGCCGGGGATATTATTCCTGTGCAAGTTGAGAGTGCCGAGGTTGTAATAAGCCTCCGGATCGTCCGGCTTCACGGCGATGACCTGTTGGAAGGATGCCTCCGCCTGATCGAAGTAACCGTGCTGAAACAGAGCCACTCCGTAAGTAAAGTCATTACGCTGAAAAGCGCCCTTGTAAAGCTTTCCTTCGAAGGGAAGGGCCCTCTTCATGCGATCGGCAGCGACGGACCGCATCGATCCGAGGTCCCGCAGGAGGCTGTCCGGCTCGACCGAACCCTGGCAGACCTTAACAATCATGCCCTCGGCGTCGAGCAGAAAGGACACGGGAATGGGAAGGTCCCTGTGGCGGTCGAACAGGTAACGATAGATGATGTTGTAGATTCCGGCCACTTCCTCGGTGGCGAGAAGAATGGGGAAGCTGAGGCGCTCGCGCGCGGCCAGGGTGCGGACGGCGGAGATGGCGCCGGCGTCGTCGACATTTACCGCCAGAATCCGCAAATGGCTTGCGGTGAATTCGGGCTGATATTTCTCGAACACTCTTAGTTGGCGGGGGCAGAGGGAACTGGCGGTCGCCCAGAAATAAAGAAGCATGGGGAAGCCCTGGGAGCTGCGGAGTTGGTGCTCATGGCCGTCGAGATCGGGCAGCGAAAATTCCGGGGCCTTCAGCGGGTCCAGGAGCCAGGTGTCGACCTGGGCTGGCAAAGGCTCCAGTTGCGGGGGCGGTCCAGCATGCGCCCAGGCCTGGGGCGGCGCGGAGAAAGGTTGAGCCACAAAAGAAGCGGAACCTTCCTCCAGCTCAACGCGATGGTTGGCCGGCAGTTTTTCGAATTTCTGAGTGAGGCCGCTGGGCCAGACGACCGTGGCGCGTATGCTGTCTGCCGGCGTGCCGAGACCGAAGAAGAGTTCTTTGGAGTGCTGCGCCAGAAAGCCGGATCCCGCCTGCAGGTACTTCGTCTGGCGAAGGCCGCCGGTCTCCACGGTGATCGAGGTTCCTATGGCATCGCGATTGCTGCGATGACCGCGCAGGCGAAAGGCGATGGACTGACCAATATCGCGCATCACGTTATGCAGAATTCGTAGCTGGGGAGCGTTCCGGTTCTTGAGTACGATCTCCAGCCTTCCGTCACGATCGAGATCGGCGAGGGCAAAGGAGCGGCTGTCGTCAACAATGTCCAGACCGGCGACCGCGGAGATTTCAGAGAATGTGCCATCGTGGTTGTTCGCGAACATGACGTTTCTCGCGTAACCGTGCCAGGTGTTATCGCTGCGGATGAGTTCGTTGATGGCGTTCCATCCATGTTCGTAGGCAGGCGCAGGCGTCGCGTCTTCGGGCGATTTCGCGACCACCTGCCGCCAGAAGAAACTCGCAAGGTCGTCGCGATTCAGCCCGGAAATATATCCATTGGCGACATACAGGTCGGAAAAGCCGTCATGGTCGAAATCGCAGAAATCGGAACACCACGACCAGCGCCCCATCTCCACTCCCGCTGTGTGGCCGAGGTTACGAAACGTGCCGTCTCCCTGATTGCGATAGAGCGCATTGCCGCGGGCATGGCGTTGATACAGGGCACGGATTCGTAGCGGAGCATCCTCGTGAAACTGCTTCTGCTGGGCAACGCGCTGGCCGGCTGCTTCCCACATGCTGGGAACATAAACGCTCTGGTGGCCGCTGTTGTCGTAGTCGCACCAGCAACAGCTCATCCCTGCTCCGACGTCTTCCACGTGCGCTTTCTCCGAAGCCACGGTGAAGGTTCCATCGCCGTTGTTGCGATACAACTGAGAGCTGCCGAAGTCGTTGGCGACGAAAAGATCGGGCAAGCCGTTGTTGTTCGAATCGCCCCAGGCGCAGGCGAAGCTATAGCGATTGTTGTCTGCATTCAGTCCGGCTGCTTCCGTTGTTTCGACGAAAGTTGCATTGCCTTCGTTATGCAGCAGGCAATTCGGCGGCCCGTTGCGGGCGTCGTAGTAGGGGACGGGATAGTGATATTGGTCCAGACCGAGGTAATACATATAAGTGCAGAAGTAGATATCGAGACGGCCGTCGCGATCGTAGTCGGCCAGCGCGGCGTGCGTAAACGATCCCCGCGGAGGCCGGGCAAATGTGAAGGCATCCCGCTTCAGCGAGAACGAACCATTCCCCTGGTTGAGGAAGAGCAAGGGCCCGGTACCGCAGACGACCAGCAGGTCCTGAAGTCCCTTATTCTCGAAGTCCGCGAACAAAGCGCACGCGGTGTTGTCGAGTACGCCGACGCCGGCCCGTTCCGTGAGGTCTTCGAAGGTGCCGTCTCCCCTGTTGCGGTAAAGCCGGTTGGGAAGACCAGCAGGCTGGCAGACATAGAGGTCGTCAAAGCCGTCGTTGTCGAAATCTCCCGCGGCAACTCCGGTGTTGTTGTACAGGTCAATCGCACAGGCGTTATCGAGAACCGTTCTCCAATAGTCGACCCCATGAAGCATCTGGGTCTTGTAAGAGGGCGTATGCCCGATCGCCTGAGCAGAGACGTCGACGAAAATCTGCTCGCGTCCGACGCTGAGAGTTTCCTCGCCAGCCTGCCAGAGCCGCGCCTTCCAGAGCCCGGAATCGAGGCGGGACCACTCGGTGTGCCAGGAGCCGACGCGCTCCTCACGCCGATCGCCGGGGCCGCTTTCGGCGATATCGTAGCGAATGTCGGCTTCGACCGTGAGGGGTGAGCTGCCGATCTCCTCGAGGGCATAGATCTCGAATTCCGCGGTCTCGACGCTTGCAATCGTTCCGAGCCAGTTCTGGACGGACTCGAGAAAGGGTTCGCGTCCCGAAGTTGGCGCGGCATCGAACCGGCGTCTGACGACGTCAATACCGTAACCGGAGCGCAGCGAGATTTCTTTGGAGGGAATCAGGGGGCTAGCCTGGATCGAGGCATCGAGCGACGCCGCGAGGGACGACAGATCGCGAGCCGAGGTCTTCAGGGACTCGCTCCATCGCCTGAGCTGCGACTCGATTTCGAAGGCGTACTTCTCGGTAGGGTAATTATCGGAGCCTGGGGGGACCAGACGAAGAATATCCGCTAAAGGAGACTGGGCCGGGTAGTGCGGAGTCAGACGGATGTCGGCGAACGAAAAGGCTGGATCGGTTGCGAACGGGCCTCCAGCGGATCCGAAGAGAAGAGAAACTCCCCGAAAGGGTGCCGGACGGAGGAGTAACGGCGCCAGGCCCATACCCTTGAGCAATCCTCGTCGGGAAATGGGTTGTCCTTCGTTTTTACGTCCGAACATAAGTGCGTGAATACCGCGAAAGCCGGTACAGAGATTGCAGGATAGCACCTCAGGCCGCCCGGTCCCGGCGCCCCTAGGGTCACCCCGGGTTGGTCGGGTGATCATCGACTTTTATCCGCAGATGGCGGTTTCTGCCGGGGGTGGAAAGGGAACTCAAACTATAGATTGACAAGAATTCAGCGGTTGTAGTAGATTTTCGCGGTTCCAGAAATGTAACCGTTTACGTTTTTATTTGCACACTCGCTCGCTCTACCTTGCTTAAGGGTTTATCGATTCAAGGCGGCAGGGCGAGATGAGAAGAAGATCGGGAAAAAGGCGTTCGAGGTACAGGGAGGATATTCGGATGGGCCTTACGCGCAATTCTATTCAGCGGTTCGTGAAGTCTGGCTTCGCAGTGCTCGCCTGCTTGCTCTTGTTTGCAGCGCAAAGCGCATTTAGCCAGGTGGATGAGGGAACCATCACAGGAGTCGTCCAGGATCAAACCGGTGCAGTTGTGCCAGGAGCGCAGGTGACGCTTCTGAATACGGACGTCGGCCTGGCTTTGCAGGCCACGACCAGCGGCGCCGGCGTCTACACATTCTCGCCGGTCAGAATCGGTAACTATCACGTCATCGTCGGGGCCAAAGGGTTCGCGACGACCACCCAGACCAACATCACGTTGACGGTCAACCAGACCCTGGAAGTGGACGTAAAGCTGAAGCCTGGCGCCGCAACGGAAACCGTTGAGGTCACCAGCGCGCCTCCGGTGCTGCAGACCGATGAGTCCTCCGTGGGCCAGACCATCGGCGCCCTGGAGGTGAACAACCTTCCTCTGAACGGACGCAACTTTACATTTCTGGCGCAGCTTGGCGCCGGCACGCAGACGCCCCAGGCGGATACGCGCGGCAATGCGTCGACGGGTGCGTTTTCGGCCAATGGATTGCGCCCCGCGCAGAACAACTACCTGCTGGATGGAATCGACAATAACTCCGACACCGTCGACTTCCTGAACGGGACGAACTTCATCGTTCTGCCACCGGTGGATGCGATTCAGGAATTCAAGGTCCAGACGGCGGACTTCAGCGCCGAGCTGGGACGCGCTGGCGGCGCGGTTCTGAACGCGACCATCAAGTCGGGCACCAACAATGTTCACGGAGCCATCTGGGAATTCTTCCGCAATCGGCAGCTCGATGCCGCCGACTGGTTTGAGAACTTCCACGGTATTCCCAAGGGCGCGCTGGAACAGAATCAGTTTGGAGCAGCCATCGGCGGCCCCATCGTGAAGAACAAAGTGTTCTTCTTCGGGGATTATGAGGGCCTGCGGCGCGTGTTGGGCACACCGCAAAACGGGACGGTGCCGACTGCGGCGGAGGTCAGCAGCGGATTCACGAATCTGTCCGACATTCTGACCAGCGGCTCGCAGAAGGACGACCTTGGGCGTACCTACTTACTGGGTACGGTCTTCGATCCGGCGACGACGCGCCTGGTCACCGCAGGCTCGCTGGACACGACTTCCGGCATCGTGGCGGTATCAACCGGATATGTGCGCGACCCGTTTGGCTGCGCAGCTTCCAACGCGGCCCCGACGACAGCCAATTGCCCGAACCTGAATCACATTCCGGCGGCACGGCTGGATCAGAATGCGATCAAATTGATGTCGCTGTTTCCAGGCCCGACCAACGCCAACGTCTCGTCGAATTTTGCATCCAACTTCAGCCTCTTCGAGCATCGCAACGCCTTCGATATCCGTGGCGATTACGATCCCTCGGCCAAGAACCAGGTTTTCTACCGCTTCAGCTACGTCGATGACCCGCAGTACATTCCGGGCATCTTCGGTGGCGTAGCGGATGGTGGCGCCTTCCAGCAGGGTATCCAAACGGCGAAGTCCGACCAGTCCGCGGGCGCATGGACGCACCTGTTTACTCCGAACGCCATCAACGTGGCGCGGGTAGGTTTCAATCACCTGCACACCACGCGCTTCGGTCCGGAAGGAAACAACCTGGGTCTTCCTGCCAGCTTCGGAATTCAGGGCATCCCTCAGACCTCGGAAAATGGCGGCCTTCCCGAATACGACATTGGTGGCCTCTCAACCCTGGGCAGCAACGCCTTCCTGCCCTCGGACGAGATCAGCCAAACGCTGCAGCTGACCGACGACTTTACGAAAATCTGGAAACAACACAGCTTTAAGATGGGCGTTGAATCGCAGCACATCAAGTTCGACACACTGCAGCCCGCGTTCTCCCGCGGCAACTTCGACTACAACGGTCAGTACACCGACGTTCCGCAGGAGAATAACGGCGGTACCGGGCGGGCCCAATTCCTGCTCAGTCCGACAACCGCGACTGTGCCGGGAGGGGTCAACTACTCCGGCGGGTCAGACTCCATCAATGCGTCGAACATCAACACCACCGACGACTATAAGACTTATACGGCGCTCTATCTGCAGGACGACTGGAAGGTATCTCCCAAGCTGACCCTGAACCTGGGTCTGCGCTGGGAGTACGGATCGCCTTACTCGGAGCGCAACAACGACCTCTCCAACTTCGATCCCACCACCGGCACCATGCTGACCCTGAACCCCGGCTACACGGGATCCAACTTCCTGACGAC
>Ga0181535_10007876_pt1 | contig 10593 bp, 15 predicted proteins | sample PEATcosm2014_Bin_44_FD_119774 | JGI IMG/M metagenome (GOLD analysis project Ga0181535, IMG submission 119774) | Peatland microbial communities from MTU Mesocosm Facility, Houghton, MI, USA - PEATcosm2014_Bin17_30_metaG | ecosystem: Environmental > Terrestrial > Soil > Wetlands > Peat | place...
ATTAAAGTTTTGGCCCATTCACCTACAAGCGCCAATTCTTCCAAAGTCGCGTCACTTTTCATAGTATTGGCCCTGTTGGATATAACCTGTATATTTTCCTTGGTATACCCTTTACGAGAATCAATTCTATCTAAACTAGGTGAACTAGAGGCTGGACCCCGCACGCCGTTAAGCCCGGTGTTGCGAGAAAGCCTGATGTTCAAAATTGGACAAAACTCAGGAATATGTATGTCACCTACCACAATGGTAAACTCTAGGCCGCGTTTCTTGGCCCTTTGTCGCGCCGACCAATACATCCAGTATTCAGGACAATTTTTTGTCTTATCTTTCTGCCATTTACTAGCTTGGCGGCGCTCTTTTTCACGAACCTCTGGCTTTGATCGGTAAGAATCTCGAACAGGTTTTTCATATGCAGACTTGCACGATTTACACCAATACTCTAGGCCATCCTTACGGGATCGATTTTTGCTAAAATCTGATATATTTTTATCAGCCTTACACTTTGAACAAACTTTAGCCATTGAACAAACTTCCTTAAGAACCCAAAGGCTTTGTGTTGCCAATGTTGATATTGACAACGGTACCAGTGTACTTTTTTGGGAGCGTTACATAGACAGCCAAACCAGCCCACGTAACCACTACATCACTCGGCCCATCGTGTACACTTGAATCATTGATAGGAACACCAATTGTTGCCGATGTTATCGTAGACTCGGTGTTTCCCATGCTGTCGGCACTACTGCCCACGCTCAACTGCCCAACCCCATCAAGGGTCGGACTTGAGGCGTAATCACTGCCGTTAATTGCCAACCAAATGTCCGCAGGGGTTGAACTGGAATACGAACCAACGTAAATAACAGGATAAACGGCCTCGATCACCGTTCCCTCTGGCCACATTGGTACCTTAAACCCATCCCACTGAATGTACACAACCTGACCCGGACCTGTTAAACACGTGCCGCTAAGACTTACCGTGCCCCCTGACAAATCACCTATACCAACACCAGACCACCCACCGCCCAAGCAACCGCCACTACTTTCGCCACTGCCAGAAAAATTAGTCGGCGTAAGAAACAAACAGGTTTGCCCGCTTGGCACAGTGAACGGGGGAGTTATTGTCGGCATAATCTACCCCCTTAAGACGTAACACCACTGAGTGTCATGCCAACGTTCGCCAATGTAGCATCAGGGGATGATTGACCAACTATCGTCAACACATCACCAGCGTCAAATGTGGCACCAGACGATGCAAACGTCGCAACACCACCGGTAGAAAATGTCACCGTGGCTACCTGTGTGCCATTCTTGTTGATAGTAAACACAGCGGAAGCTGTCGGATTAACCCCACATGCCGCGACACTAGGGGAGAAATTTGCAGAGAACTGAACTGTCCGTTCAAATGGCAGTAGCAACACCGTTTGGTTGGCGAGATACTGTCCCGGAAAAAATACACCAATGTCATACGTTGTGATGTTTCCTTGAAGCAAGTTCACAGATGCAGGAACCCACGCCGTAACACTAAACGGACTAGGTGAACTCAAAACCTGTTGCGCATTTGGACCCCATACCAGTTGGCCCGATGCCGTATATGCGGATACGGTATAAAAAGTATTGACCGGTGTTAGAACATCATTGGGCCAAATATACTGCGCCGGAGACGTAGCAATGTTGCCGTTTGAGTCCAAAAGAACTTTTATCTCTCGTCCAGCCGCAACCTGCACAGACCCACTAACAAGCCCGTCTTGACTAAGAACAAACAACAGGTATCCATTGGCCAGAACATTACCCGCGCAATCCTGAAAAGCGCCGCCCTCAAGTTGAACTTTCGTTGCTGCCATTCTTCACACCTTAGATGGTCACAAAATCAGGACCGGATACCTTCTCACCAAGAGATGTGTACGACGTTACCACGTACTGCACATCACTCGGTATAAGATCGGCGCACGCATAAACCTGCGGTACCGTTATCATTGTCCCCGTTCCATCGAGGGCAACATTAACTAATAGACCCCCGCACATCTGACCATTCGGGGACAACACATCTTCTGTAAGTGCAATCAACACGTAGCCATAGGCTAACGGTGCCCCCGATGGATCATAGAACACCGTAATTGGAAAAGCTACTTGCGACATTACTGGCCTCGCGCCTGATTGCCTTGCTGCTGCCTGATTGCGTTACCTATTGGCTGGCCGGTAAGGGCTTGCCAACTTGTCAGAAAAATGTTTCTCTTAGTCTCGTCTAAGCCTTCCGCAGTGGCAAGTAACTGAGCGACGAAACGTTGGTTTGCCATTTGCACGCGTGGATCATCGGCAAAGGCCCACATAAGCGCCAAAAATCCCCACGTATAAATGTGTTGATACTCGTCTGGAATCGGTGCCCACGTTTGATTTACCGAGATAAACGGGGTTGGTTTCTGCTGTAACGTCACCAGCACCGGATAGGCTATGTTTGGTGTCGGCATCAACCTGAACGTCACGTTACCGTTTCCATCGTCAGCCTGTACTGAAATAAACCGAGGCCGGGCCTGTGCTGAATCACGGGCCAAGTCAACCATGTTGGCAATCTGAAACCATTTTGCCGGGGTGTTGGTTGTATCCAAAACCGAGGCGTTCTCAACAAAACCAAGACTATACGTCTGCGAAACAGTGATGGCTTGTGAATTCGGTGTAGTTCCGAGAATGCGTCCCAAATTTGTCCACGTAACGCCACTGTCCGTTGTAGTCCCACCGGCAGTGTTGTTCCACGTGGGGGCGCTAGAACCACTGGTTCCGCCTGTCGTTACCTGTTGCGAGTTTCCGTAGTTGTCAACTGTAAACGTCCCAACAGCATATACCGTCGATGCTTGCCAGTTCACAACATAGTAATCCTGCTGTCCGGGAACGCATACAAAGCCAGTCACAACGCGGTTCCAATACCACGCAAACGGTGGACCAAGTACCGTCTGTAAAACCACGTTCGCACTTGTAAGGGCAGGTTCAAGAAAATTTCCAATAGCCGAACGACGACCAAAGTTCAACCTTTTTGCCCACTCCATTGTACGAAGCAATGTCACTGCTGAATTCGCCATTACAAACCTTCCTGCGTCATTTCTTTCATAGGCATGGGCCATTTAGTACGACATGCCCGCTCAAGCGCGTACAGCCACGCCTCGTGCTCACCCTTCAAAGATACAGGAGAGTACGCAGTGCGCTGGTCTTGAGAAACAATGTTCCATTCAACTTTTTTTCCTGTAAAGGCATTCATCGATTCCGTGCGAATAACCTTAGCATTTGGGAAAAAAGCCTTTACTACACACGGAACAGCATCCGGGCATATACCCTTGAACAATTGATAAACTTCCTCTCCAACTGTCATGGCAGTCCTTTACTTTTTCGCTCCGTATGACGCAGCCTCTTTAAGCTGCCCCACGGTAAAATTGAGAGACAGGGCGTACGGCATCCTATACTGATCGGCCACGTCTGCTGCATCACCGTGAACCTCGATACCGGCAACGACACCGATCACGTTTCCAAATTCATCAAAAATAGCCGCACCACTGTCACCCGGACCAACGTGGATGTCTACGAGAATTTCTGGTATGGACTCACCGCCGTTATCGTACGACTCCGCACCAGCAATGTATCCTTTTCTGAAAATCTCTGAGAATCCATGCGGGTTACCAATAACAAACACACCCTGACCAAGAGCCGCCCTATAATCAGGCTCAACCGTGGCAACATTGGTAAATGTATACCCGGCCAAATACGTAGGAGAAACGTAAAGGATCGTATGATCGTAACCATCCCGAACACGACGGTCAATTTTCAAATCTACGTCAGGCGAACCACCCTTACCTTGCAATGTAATCTCGTCAGTTCCGAGTTCACAATGCGTAGCTGTTAAGAGTGCCAACGGCCCTATGGCAGTAGCAGAACAAAAGCCTTCCTCAGCAACAGTAACCTGTGCTGTATGAAAAGTCTCATTGTATGCCTGTGAAATAACGGTGGGGCTTTGTGCCGAACTGTACACACTTGCGAAAAGAATCGCAGCGCCAAGTAATAGCCGCCTGAGTAAATTTTGCATCCATTCCTCCTAGTTAGTGTTCCATGCCCCGAACGGATAAGCCGGGTTGATCGGATTAACTGCAATTCCGGTTTCCATAATGGACATACCCGGATAGAAGCCCATATCATCCTGCTCACGGTCGGCCTGTTTAACTGACCGATCAAGAGCCTCAAGGAATAACTGGCGCTCCATCGTGTATTTATGCTGTATCTTTGGATCAGGATTGCGCCGATAGCACTCAGCAAAGAATCCCTGCTTGAAATACGTAGAGAAATCGTCCGGCACAGGCTCAAGATACTGAGACAATGCCGTAAAGCGTGGTGCCTTATACTGGCAAACTGGCTGAATCAACCAACAAATGCCGGTTTGGGGCGGAATTGGGTTCAATCGGAACGCCATGCCAGCCGGATTAACCGCCGTCCAGACAACCGTGCCGTCTGTAACCGTCGTGGCAACCGTGTTAGGACTGTTAAACGCCGGGAAAACGGGGTTGGTGGGCCAAGTAGGCTGCACACTGCCGCATGTTCCATAGGCCGTAAGAACCCAAAGGTTACCATTTGGGTCTTTGATGCACGTTGTAGCGTTAATTGGTTGATTCGGAATGCCAAGCGGGTTGGTATAGATCACACCGGGGCCGGGATTCTGAATTCCGCTTGGATTTGACCCTATAGAGGTCGTATCACCGGAGGGGTTACCAACGGTCGGACCAAGCGGGGCAGCACCCCACGTGCCAGTCTGAGCCACGCTATTGGGTATCCAGCATATCTTGCCGGGCCATCCAGTCTGGTCATACGTCACAAGAAGGTCTCGATGAACTTCAAGCTGTTGTTTTTGCTTCGGAATGGAGGTTTGATTGATGTTTGACGCCCACGCGCTCTCAATCCACCCAAGGTTCACAAGTCCCGGTATAAAGTTATCCTGTTGATAGCTGATAGTCGGAAACGCTGGTGCATTAAACCTGTTCCACTTCCAGTTGTAGGGTATGCCGCCCGGCCCGCCGTTAATCATGGCAGACATTACGTCGGTCGCCATAGAAAGGGCTGGCCCATCGGACACACCGCCAGTGGCAAGCGCCGGGGCAGTGTCACCTAAAGATGCTGCGTCATCGACCACGTCCTGTAAGCGCACGTTCGAGTTCATGGTTTATAAATCCTTTTGTTTCCTATGTTTAGCAGATTCGGACATCTTGTCTTTAGTTTCTTTTGACCAAGATTTTCCTTTATTCCACGGCTCTTTGCCAAGTCTGTAATTATTTCCCTTGGCCCTCAAACTTTGGGCAATCTTTCTCCCCTCTGCATAAACATACTTGGGAATGGGAACTTTTGTGAATACAAATTCGGTTGGGGTAGCGTTCGCAATGATATAGTCAATTGCTTTCTTAAGGAGTTCAGTAGAATCTTCAAATTGACCTATACCTAAATTACAACGACCACACAACAGCCCACGAACCCATTTGGTACGGTGATCGTGGTCTACATGAAGGCCGTTTACTTTCCACGTTAATGCACCAGAACAAATAGCACACAATCCTTTTTGTTCTTTGTACATCTCGTCAACAAACTCTGGCGTAACACCGTACTCTCTGCGTAAGCGAGATTGTCTACATATTTCTGCTCGTCGATCCTTGTTACGCTCAAGCCACGCTTGTTTGGATTCCCTTGATGGTTGTCCCATATAATGTTATCCTCACAAACGACAATAACCGGACCCAATAAATAGGTCCGGTTATCGGGTACAGCTTGTTACCGTAGATTGGTGCTTGCAGTTACCTCACGGAAATACTGCCCGCCGTCCGAGAAAGAGAACGCATAGGACGAAGAGGGAGAATTATTTGTTGGATAATCCTTCGCTGCCTCGTATTCGGCCACTGCCGCCTGATACTTCGCTTCGTCGGTAAACAGACTGCGCACCGGGGGTTTCCATGTCTTTCCGCAACGCATACAACGAATCCAAATGTCTCCGTTGAGCATACGATGCTTCATCAACGCGAACCAGAGCGAATCGCCCCTACCGGACATAACGCCCGCCGCGCCATTACCACCTTTACGGTGATTACAACGCCGCTGCGCTTGTTCCTGTTCCTTGGCAATAGCGTTCAAAGTTTGGCCATTGGTCACGCTCGTCATACGAACTGCCAAACGCCGATTTTTACGCTCGTCAAGACGCTCAGTCAAATCTTCAATGTTGGCCCTTTTCTCGATAATCTCAAGTTTCTTCAACTCAAGTTCGGCCTTTTCAAGTTCTGACTTCTCGGATTTCTTCGTTACCTTCTCAGTGGGAGCCTCGGCTTCGACCACAGGCGCACCTGTGGACACCGGGCTAACAAGATTGGCTACATCTGCTGCCATTTTTCTCTCCTCCATAAATCCGGCTAAACTACCTTGGCTTCCCTGTTTCTAATTGCATACAACGTAGCGTTGTAACGATTAGATGCTGGTCCTTGTGCCGGTCCAAACACTTTTTGTGCCAATTCTTCTGTGATGAATCCTTTCAAAATCATCTGCAAAAGAACGGTCCTCCAACCCCTGCGCCGGGTGTTAACCACAACGCCTTTGTCGTCAAAATTTACAAACTCATACTCTGGCATGAGTCCGTTAATCTGCACCCAAGCGGCGAACTTCTCCTCGCCTTGATGGATCACGTACAGTGTCGCCTTGTCGTCGTGCAAATGCTGGCGATAGTGACACCGTATTCCTGCTTTGCGGAGTTTAGTAATCAAGTCGGCATGACTCATCAACTTGCCAATTCGAGGACCATGATCTTTGTATTCTTCCTCACTCAACCATTGGTACTCTTTGGCAATTTCTTGATTGTTCTCGCGCTGCCGGTGCAATTCTTCCTTGTTCTGATTTGAAGATTCGCCGTCCTCGTATCGCCGCTCTGCGTATTCATCCACTGCGGCTTCGAGTTCCGGGGACATCCTCAAATCTAATTCGGAAGCGTACGTTTCCCAAGGTGCCTTCTCACTCAGACGGGTACCTTGGCCTGTTGCTAGTGCTTCCACGCAATCCTCCTTGAACGAAACACAGTCTGCATACGGCGATGTTCGGCCAACGAACGTTGCACGCAGTATGCAGTGGACCTACGCATCTGGCCGGATGGACATAGGGCCAACAAATGCTATCTTTACATCGTCAAAGTAATCCACCTTGACTATCTATGGATAGCATACAAACTTCTACTGGCTCAAAAGGTAACGTATGCCTCTTGCCAGTGTTTGCGGGTTATCCTTCGCGTAGCCAAGCATACAATTGCAAGTAGGGCACAAAATGCCTCTAACTTTTTTGCTTACGTGGTCATGGTCTACGTGCCACCCTGAATTGCTGTTCTTTTTACCGTTTACTGGTAACTCGAACATTGGCTCAAGTGTCCCACAAATGGCGCACTTATTTCCTTGTTTCAAAAGCAATTCATTAAACTCGCCAAGTGACATGCCATACAAAGCAACTAGCCGCCGCTCTCTGGCACGCTTGCGCACTTCATCTTTGGAATAGTTGGCCTTGTTTACGTCCCTAAAACATGACAGACACCAACTGTGTATTCCGCTTTTGTTGTGCTTCCTTTTGGCAAACTCCTCGACCGCCTTATTAGCAAGACACAGGCTGCAAACCTTATACCCGTTTTGTATCTTGAACTTTTCCACGGTACTCCCTCAAGGCTTCAAGACAGGTGCTAACAATTTGGTCATAATCTTCGGGATCAACTTGCGGCCCAAATACGTCGCTCTCCCATATTTCCCGCAGAGCTTCCTCTGCCCTCGGATTCGTCTGACACAGGGCTGTAAACAACTCATCAGAGTGCTCTTTTTCCTTGTTTACGCGAACCCGCAAAAGATGTGTAGTGCGGCGTAATACGCGATTGTGTTTACGTATTACGCCATGCACTTCATTTGGTTCATCGATGCTAACTTCATTGCTCATTACATCCTCCAATATAATGTTCTTGTTGTTAGACCACGACTGTTACGTTGACTTCCGCATAAATCTTGTTCTTGGGAAGCCCGTTCATTGGGTTGCTCGGACTGTAGATCGTTCCATCAGTGTTGCCGAACGTGGGATACGATACTTCCACAACTGATCCGCCCTCTGCAACCGCAGAGATAAGACCAGAGGAACTTACCGAAGCCACACCGGAACTGTAGGAAACGTACTCGACAGCTTGAACCGCACTTTGCACATTGCCCGCAACATCCTCAAGGACAGGAACGAGTTGAAATGTCTGAGGGTACACCGTACCCGACTTCGACAAAACAACAACGTTATATCCCGGAACAGTGCTATAAGCACTTTGAAACTGAACGTTACCCGGCACTGCAATCTTCGCGGCAACACCCAACCCTGTAGTTACATCATTTGCAGGATTATTTGCCATTTAGTTCTCCTTTCCAAATTGAAACGGCGCGAGAGGTTGAACCCTTACGCGCCGCCCAACTTGTTTTGGTTACGAGATTGCGGAAGCCGCGTCAATCTCACGAATACGGATCGTGGTATCCGGTCCAAGGCTCGTAGTGAAGTGAACCTTATACGAAGTCCATCCGGGGATGAGACCTTCGGGATCGGCAACCGTCGGCTCTGCATTCTGCACGATGTTGCAGTTGATGTTTTCCCACTCGCCGTCACCAAACTCAGTGTCGCCCTGCGCACCAAGTTTAATGCTGAAAATGCCATCGCGTCCGAAGATGTAGGTACGCAGCGCATACAGACCAGAAATTGCACCAGTGCCCGGATTGTAGTTCGGGGTGATGGTCACCTGATTGGTCTGGAAGAACTGAACACCAGAACTCGGAAACTCGATCATTTCAGTCAGATCAACGGACACCAAATCTTCCATCTTGGCAAGACCCACGGGGGTATGCTTCAAAATGTCGATAGGCGAATCGTTGGTCGAATCGGCAGTAACGTCACCAACCGCGAACGGGTGAATGACGCCGCAAAACGCCTTGGACGCTTCGTCAAACGGACGGACAGAACGGCCCGCAAGGCTCTGCACCGCATTACGAATCTGGTTGAGACTCTGAGTCGTAAAGCTAGTCAAACTTGCAGCGGGCAGTTTAATCAGCACGCTTGAATCAACGGCCACAGCGCCATCAGCGGTTGCGCGAACCAGCGCACTAAGCGACTCACCGAGGCGATACGACATTTCGCGGGCAACATTCTCAACCGTATTGTCAATGGCGGTAGCCAAGGACAGCGAAGAGAAGTTGGCGAAGTCGGCGTATTCACCGATGGTTGCAGTCGTGTTCAACACGGAAACCGTAATCGAACTGCCCACAGTGCCTTCCAAAGTCTGCGAGGTATTCGCAGCCAAAGGAACGTACATGAACATTTCCAAAGTTGTTAAACGTATATAAATATACGCTGACAGGTCATTTCTGCCTATCTCATACAGTTCCTATTCCTGTATGTTCGGACTATTGCATCCTATAAGAGTTGCTTACAGGCTCACTCGCTTAGTCTCTCAGCGTGCTTTTCAGCTTCGCCCTCGTTGGCATTTCAGCGTTCGAGTCAATCAGAGTAAGTTTATTTTTACAACCAGCACAAAATTTGTTCGATATACTGGTTACCGGCGTTACGCGGAAGGTCCAATCTTTCGGAACAAGCCACGAACGGAGTCTGCGCTTTGCATTTTTGTTTAGGCTGTCCCCATCACTGGGGTCGCACTCTGTATGTCACCACACAGATCGGACTCTATCTTTAGGGCGGAATTGCCCATGTCTTGCGTATTAGTCTCTGGGGATGCCCTTATGCTCTTCATGGCTTCAAAATACTTTTCACGTATTTTACTGTACGCAAACAGCTTTCGATTAAATGTTGAACACCTGTAAGCAAGGTCAAATCGCTTTCTATTCATGTCCCACGTATGCGGGAGCCTTAAGTATTCCAAAGCGAGTGATGCTTGATTCCTTTTCAAGAGCATATATGGTAAAATCTCTAGTAAGAAATCTTCGCGGGCCTTGCCCCGAGGAGCAGTCCATTGGTAACCGGGTCTAGTTGAATTCTTCATTGTGTGCTCATACGACTTTCCGCCGTAATGAAACAACAGCCAATCTATCAGAACCTTGTCGGCCTGATAAATCGAAATTTCTAAAACTGGCCTAAAGACGTGTTTATTTTGTCTTTTGTCCCATCTCTTAGAAATATAAATGGAGATGCAACCTTCGCCGTCCAGAATACCAGCCGTATAGCCATTATTCTTGGGCTGCATTGGTAGCCTTTCCTCCGTCTCCGCTCATTGAGCCTTTGACGGATATAGCAAGATTTTTAGTCAGAACCCAAAAGTCAGCTTAGGTTCTCACGGAATTTCTTCATTATTCCGATGACTAGCTACTGCACTACGACAAGAAATTTAAATTGAATCGTAGAACTTCACAGTAGACTGCGGAAGTTGTGCTTGGCCGTTTCCAGCAGGAGTATAAGCCATGTGTTTTTTTTTCCTTACACACAAGTACACCTTAACCTTCTCCTACTCCCATAAGATAGGTAGTGTTACCGCCCTCTATGTGTGCAGTTCGTACTGAGTAGTAATCCGACTACTAGCGTAACTGTCCG
>Ga0181535_10007878_pt1 | contig 10592 bp, 7 predicted proteins | sample PEATcosm2014_Bin_44_FD_119774 | JGI IMG/M metagenome (GOLD analysis project Ga0181535, IMG submission 119774) | Peatland microbial communities from MTU Mesocosm Facility, Houghton, MI, USA - PEATcosm2014_Bin17_30_metaG | ecosystem: Environmental > Terrestrial > Soil > Wetlands > Peat | place...
AGCGGAGGGCACGGGGCTCGAACCCGCAACCCCTTACGGGGCACCACATTTCCAGTGTGGCCGCTAACCATTCGCTTACCCTCCGGAGCGTTTCCTAACCCGTCTATTCCATTGACTTTCCGCCTCGCTACTGTTAGGATTCATACGCTGGTGTCAAAAACTACGCCCGAAACTACGCCTGACACCCGTTTTGACGCCTTCTTTGACACCCGCTACCTACCACTGACACCCGATACCTACGCCCGGCACCTGATTCCAGGAAACACCCGTGGCTAAACATAAGCATACCCCATCCGAACAACCATTCAAGCCGTGGCCGGACTTCCCTCTTTTCCCCCACAGCACGGGCCGTTGGGCGAAGAAGATGGCTGGCAAGCTGCACTACTTCGGTCCGTGGGATGACCCCAATGGTGCCTATCGTCGCTACCTGGCCCGGAAGGACGATCTGGCGACCAATGGGTCACCCAAAGCTGACGCGGCGGCCAGGAAGGGACCATCTCCCCGGCCAGATCGTCCCGTCAAGCCGTGGCCCGGCTTCCCGCTCTATGCCCATCCGTCCGGCCAATGGGCGAAGAAGATTCGCGGCAAGACGCATTATTTCGGCACGGAGGCAGAGGCCGCTTTCAAGCTCTACCAAGGGCAGAAGGATGCCCTGGAAGCTGGACGGACACCCAAGCCCCCGGACGATTATCGCCTGACCGTCAAGGACATGGCGAACTTGTGCTTGACGATGAAAGAGTCCAAGCTGCAATCGGGCGAGCTGCAACTGCGGACCTACAAGGAGTACAAGAGGTGCGGGAAACGGCTGCTGCGTGTCCTGGGTCGGGAGCGATTGGTGGAAGACTTGACTCCAACGGACTTTTTGAAAATCCGCCGTGATATGGCGAAGACTCTCAAAAGCCTGACCAGCATCAAAGCAGACCTCCGCAAGATGATGGTCTTCTTCAACTTCGCCTATAAAGAAGGCTATATCGACCGGCCGGTCAGGACCGGCGAGGCCTTCAAGAGCCCTTCTGCCGCCGCCCTTCGGCGCGAGCGGGAGCAAAAGCCCAAGCGAATGTTCCATGCCGAGCAGATTCGTGCGATGCTCGCAAAAGCGAAGCCACAGATGAAAGCCATGATCCTGCTGGGAATCAACTGTGCCTTCGGTGATACTGACTGCGTGCTCCTGACAAAGAATAAACTGGACTTGGCAGGCGGATGGGTTAACTTCGCCCGACCCAAGACGGGCGTGCGTAGGCACTGCCCGCTCTGGCCGGAGACGGTGGACGCCTTGAAGGTTGTGCTGGCCCAGAAAGAGTCGAAACATCCGGAGTACAAGAATCGGGTATTCATCATCGATAAGCGGAAGCCGACGGCCAACCATATCGACGACGGGCGGCGAGTTTCCAAATACTTACGGCTGCTGCTTGATTCCATTGGGGTGTCGGAAGACAGTCCGAACTTCTATGCCCTCCGCCACACCTTTGTCACGATCGCGTTGCAAAAACGGGATCGGGAAGCCATCCGCGCGATCACCGGGCACGGCACCAAGAGCGACGACATGCTGGATACTTACAACGAAGCGGAGGTGGCCGACGCTCGCCTGCTGACCGTCGCCAACCATGTCCGTCAGTGGCTGTTCACGACAGAATCTCCCGCATCGGCGGCCGATATCGGCCAGCAGGGCGTTTCGACGGGCTGACAGGCGCTCCGTCAGCTTCGCGGCCCGCTTCGCCTGGAATGCGACCAAAGCCTCGGCGCTGATTCGCCACTGTGGCTGCCCCGTCGATTTTGAGGCGACATTGAAAGCCGCTAGCTCACCAGCGCGAATCCAGCGTTGAATCTTCTCTGGTTTGACTCTCAGCACCTTAGCTAGTTCGGCCACACGGTAGTAAGTCACGGTGCTTTCCCGCTCCACACGCTCAGCCAGTATGTCTCGGCTTCAACATTCTCTTGCGCGCCTGTCTTTCAACAGATCGCATAAGTGTCGCCACGGCGGTTGCGTCCATTGTTCCACTCCTCGGCCGACTGCACACGCCCGATGCCTTGATATACCAATTGAATAGCGCTCGTGACGCCTGGACTAGCAGAGTTGCGCAGAGTCAACAGTGCTTGCCACAGCCGACACAACCAGTACAGTGGAAGATAGGACGGCCAACTGAACGATACTCAAGACGGGAGACGCGAGATGGGCACGACCTTCGGGGAACGTCTGGCAGTGTTGCAGAAGAAGTTCACGGAGGCGGAACATCGTTTCGCCGGCCTCAAGCTCGATTTGCTGGCGCCCTGGGCCTCGACCGCGGAGCCGATGACCCACAAGCGATGGAAGGCATTTCTTAGGGCGAAGGTGGAAGGGGCGTCACCGGATACCATCTGGGACCCTTTCCCAGATGGAAGGTTCCTTGGTCGGTTCTCAGGCAACCTTGAGGGTCTTCAGGAGTTCGAGGAGATCACGAGGGAAGCCTATCTTCTCTTTTGCGAGATCGATCCCACGCTCCACCGCAAGACAGATTATCGTGGGTGGTTGCACATCATCCACGACATCGCCTATTATTGCCCGACAACCGATGTCGACATCGAGGTGAGGCTGTGGGGCTACCGCAGGGTGTCCGGCGCGAAGAAGCCCATGGTCTTCAGTTCGGGCGTCGTGAGGTCGTATCCGATGGATTTCGTGGACCTCGTGCGGTTGGAAAACATCAAGGTCAAGGTGAGCCCCGGATGGGGATACCTGGTGGAAGCGGCTATTCCGCTGGCGACGCTCGGTCTTCGGCCGGCGGAAGGGCTTGTCCTGCGCGGCGATTTCGGCGTCACCCACGGCGACCGCGCCGGCGCGCGCACCCGCCTGCGGTCGTACTGGGCCAACCAGCACACCGGCATCGTGGACGACGCCGTCTTCGAGCTGAAGATGCAACCGAGGAATTGGGGCGAACTAACCTTCAAATAGCCGGCATCGGTCGTTGCCGGTGCAGGTTCGAGTTGCCGCCTTGCCTGCGGCGATCGACACCGAGGCGGCTTTCGCCCGAAATTGCCCACCGATTCGCGTGGGCGGGAAGAAGGCCGCCGCCGAGCCGGTTCGTTGACTTTCAAGCTGTGCGGCCTGCATTGTCCCGTGATCTATCCCACTTTCACCGGAGGCACCCATGAAACACTTTCCGAATCGTCCGACAACCCCGGCTTTGGTTGTGGTCGGCATTGTTTCGGTCCTTGTTGCGGCGGAATGCTTCGCCGCGGAGGCGGCCGCAGGCCGTAAGGTGCCGCCGGGGGCGGTCGCGCTCGGCTACACGAAATGCGTCATCGACGAACGCCCATCGGTGGCCGACATCGCGCCTGGCCCCACGGGCAACTTCAAATGGTTCAAGGGCCTGTGGTACGAGACCAACATGCCCGAAAGTAAATTCGAGATGGTCGATGGCGTGCTGGCGATGCATCTCCGCGGGGGGCTGGTGAGCACGCCACACGACTTCTCGCAACGGGGGCGTCTTCCCCTCCTGCCCGGAAAGGACGGATTTTACGCCGAGTTCGATATCCGCCTCGCGGACAACGACCGCGACCATTGGCCCGCGGTGTGGATCATGCCCGTCGAGTTCGACGGCACGCACGGAAGCCGCCTCCCAGGAGATCCCGCGAATTATTTGCGTTATATGGAACTCGACGTCGACGAGGGCGGCATGGGCCCCGGCATGGCGGGAACTGTGCACAACTGGCTCTGGGCCGGAGGCGCGGTGAAGCGGCATCGAGTGAACCCCAACAATATGATCTTTAAGCCGCTGGATCGAGCCAAAGTGCATACCTTCGGCGCCAGCTACGACCCCAAGAAAACGAACGTCACGTGGTGGCTCGACGGCAAGAAACAAATGAGCGCCACCACGCCGTACTGTCCGGAAATCGCGGCGAAACAGCACTTCTACCTGATCGTGAACAGCAATTTTCACTACAAGAAGGACCTGGACTACCTGATGTTCGTCAGCGGCGTGAGGGCATTCGTCCCGCCGACTTCTCCGTTGCCCGCCGCAGCCGAGGCGAAAGAGCTCAGGTCGAAACCATAGCGATGCCGGAGAGTTCCGCGTTCCGCAGAATGCCCTCGCGCCGAGCGCGCCACAACGGCGTGTGGCGGAAGGGCGTCCCGCTCGTGCCGGTCGGCGTTCCAGCAAGGGAGGCGGCGGAAAGGATGCGCATGGACGAGCTGGTGGAGGCGATCGTCGGTCCCTGCAACTGGAATCTGGCGGCTTGAGACGCACGGGAAGGGAGGATGCTGCGCGATACGACGTCGACAACAGAAGTCCCATTCCTCGACGTCTACGGCTCGATGACGACCGCGACGGAGTACCGGGACCTCGCAGGCACGAGGCGAACGCAAGTTCCTGACAGGGCTCCACAGGCCGGCGAGCTCGACGCGACCGACGCGCAGGGCGGATCGCCGTCGCTCAGAGAATTCGGTCGTTTTCTGGGACAATCGAGGATCGAGGAACACTTCCGCTCCGCGGCAGTTGACAACGCGGAGATCTTGGCAATTGGGCGTCTTTGGGCACCCGCTTCGATGTCTTCCGGTTCTTCAAACAGTGGATTCCGTCACCAAAGGGACCTGCTGCCGTGCGGGCCAAAACTCGATGGCCCAGCGCACCGTGATCTTCTTTCGTGCCGGGTAATAATACCAGAGCGAATCAACAAGCATCCGCAGCTTTGGGTCTCAGAATGCCTGTAGGACATCGAGCATTGCCCGATCGAGCTTGCGGCCATGCCACGTCTCGTACTTCACGTCCGCCCGGCCACTGTCGCAGACGCCGAAGCTGCCGGCGAAGTTCCATAGGGCCCAGCCCCAGCCGGCCTGCTTGTACAGACCAAGCATGTCTCGCATCCACGCCAGGGCCACCTTGTGCGGCGTGTGCTGGTAGACGCCCCACTCGCCGACGAACATGCCGACGCCCTTCTTTTCCAACTCCTGCCAAGGCGCGAACAGGGTGCGGCGAATCGTCTCGCGGTTCACGATCTTTCCGTCCCGCTCCTTGAGCGGCCAGACCGGCTCGGGCCAGCTCTCGTTCCAATGGACCCACGTCGCCTTGTAGTGCGTCAAGGGAATCGGATCGTACGAGTGGATGTCGGCCGCGACGTTCAGACCTAGCAACTCCGTGATTGGTGTGCGGGCCCAGTTGCGGCCGTCGACGATAATGAGCCGGTCGGGGTCCTTGGCACGGATCGCCATGACGAGCTTTTCCGTAACCCGGCGGAGATTCTCCGACTTCACCTTGTCGTCCGGTTCGTTGAACAGGTTGAAGCTGAGACGGCTGTTGGGCACGTCCTTGTACCGCTCAGCAAACACGGACCACTGGTACGCGCACTGTTGGGCCGGCTCAGGCTCGGTCCAGAGGTTCGTCCGCTCGGGCGGGTAAATCTGGCCCCAGCCCGGGGCGATGTGGAAGTCGAACAACAAGTGGATGCCGTACTGCTTTCCCTGCTCGACGGCCCGGTCGATCTGCTTCAGCACCGGCTCCTTGAGACGCTGTGGGGCATTGGGATCGGTCCAGTCCCGATAATTGAGCGCCACCCGCAGGAAATTGAATCCCAGATCGGCGACGTCAGCAAAGTCGCGCTCCTCGAACAGTTGTCTCCGTCGGCCTCGGTAGGCGACAGGCAGATTGAAGCCCGTCCAGTATGGCAGCTTTTGCGGCATGGCATCGGGCAACTCGCATTGCTTCTGGCCCGCCGTAAGCGTTCGGGTGATCGCACCGCTCAAACCGGCCGACGCCAACGCCATGCGAAGCACATCGCGACGGTTCATGACCTTGATTCCCTGATGCTCAAGCCCTCAATACAGACAGTGTCAGGTCTACTGATGCCTGTATTGGAAGTGGAACGAACAGTGTCGATTTCACCCATTTTACCAGCATTTCCAAGATTTTCCATAACCATCACAAACCATTACGGGCTACAACACAAATGGTGGCACAGTCCCGACTCGTCCGCTCTCCGATCTAGCCTGTAGCCATCGGGCATCACAACGCCTTCGGCAAACGGGACCGACCGATGCCCCGGCTGAGGGACTGCGCCTTGCTGTTCTGCCAGATTGGCCTCCATGAACGTTTCTCGGCACGCTGTGGGCACATTGGAAAACGTGTCCCGGATTGGGGTGGTTGTATGAACCTCAACCCCGACGGGGCCTCAACTACAACCCGTTCCGTACTGCGAGGCAGGGCAAACCCACGGCCTGCCTGCGTGGCTGATCAGTCCGCCGGTACGAGGCTTTTCCACCAGCTCGGATCGGGCTGCCAGTCGGGGTGGAGATACGCCGCGTGCGATTTCTCCAGGCGAGCCTTTGCTGCCTGCGCGGCCTTCTGATTCCGCTCGGCCCAGGCCGCTTGATACTTCGGGTTGGCTCGCGGCAGCTTGGCACCGGTCTCTTTGAGCCAGACCTGCAACTCCGTCCAGAGTTGTCTCGTGCGGGCCGCTTCCTGTTTCGCCAAATCGTGCTGTTCACCGGTGTCATCAGCCAGATGGTAAAGCTCGTTCCGGTTGTCTTCCCAATAATGAATAAGCTTCCAGCCGTTTTTGCGGATGACGGATGACGGTTCGCCGCCCTGGTTGCCGTAATGCGGATAGTGCCAGAAGAGCGACCGTGGGGCGATTTCGCCATCGGCAAGCAATGGCATCAGGCTGACTCCGTCGACGTGCTGCTGCGGCCGCAGGGGCAGACCTGCCAGTTGGAGGAGCGTGGGATAGAAATCGGTTCCAATCACCGGTGTGTCGCACGTACTGCCCGGCCGGGTAACGCCTGGGGCGCGAATGTAGAAGGGCACGCGCAGCCCGCCTTCCCATTGCCGCCCCTTGCCGCCGCGGTAAGGCAGCTCAGAAGAACTGTAAGAGTCGCCCGACGAAACGCCGCCATTGTCACTGGTGAAACAGACTATCGTACTGTTGGCCAAGCCCAGTTCGTCGAGACGCCGCAATACCCGGCCCACGGCAGCATCCATTTCTTCGATCAAGCCCGCATAGACAGGATTGTCCTGAACCTGGCGGACGGGCAGCGTGCGGTCGATCTTGAAGCGCTCCTTGGGGGCGGGCCGCTTTGAGGCCTTTTCCCGGTACTTGCTCCAGAGGGGCTTGGTGGTCTGGATTGGCCCATGGACCGCGTAGAACGACAGGTAGGCCAGAAACGGCTTGTCCTTGCTCTTCTCGATAAAAGAAATGGTTTCAGCGGCCAGACGTAGGGTGAGCGATTCGCCCCGCGGGCCGCTGGGCAGATTTGGATTCTGCCAGGGGGCATAGTAGCCGCCCATCGGGCTGCCGGCATCCCAACCGCCCTTGTTGACGTCGAAGCCGTGATCTTCCGGCCAGGAGCCCTTGCTGCCGAGATGCCATTTGCCCGCGAAGAACGTCGCATAACCGGCCTGCTTCATCGCCTCCGCCAGCGTGGTGTCTGCGGCCGGAAGGTTGCGGACATAGTCGGGTACGAGGAGTTTGACGTGTCGCTCCCTGGCGAAAACCTCGCCGACTGTGGCCCCGATGTAATCGGTAACGCCATGCCGCGCAGGATATTTGCCCAGCAAAATGCTTGCCCGCGACGGACTGCAGACCTGGCAAGCGGCGTAGCCGTTTGTGAATCGCATGCCGCTGCGGGTTAACGCGTCGATGTGGGGCGTCTCGTAATACGTGCTCCCCTCGATGCCGACATCCTTGATGCCGTAGTCATCCACCAGAATGAAAAGGATGTTGGGCCTTGCCGCTGGAATGCCGGTCGGCTCGGCGGCGTGTGAGCAAGTGATAAGCCCGAAAAGGACGAGAACACCAAGGGCTGATCGCTTCATTTAGACCTCAAGGTCAAACAACTGGGTGAAGGTAGGATCGTTAGCGGGCAGGCCGCCGCGTCTTAGACGCCTCGTGAGGACTTCGAGCGACGGTTCGATACTGTCGAGTTTGATTCTCGGTTGCCCCAGTGTCAACCACCCTGAAAGAGGTGCGTCGAGAAGCCTCCTCAGAACGGCGAAAACCGTTCCTTTGATCGGGTGCGCCGAAGGAGATCCGAGCCCGGCTCTTCCGGTTGTGCCCGATTCCGAGGAAAGGAATGGGTATTTGGAGCCTCCCCGAACGATTCATGGGTGGTATTGTGAAACTCTCGAAAGACTGAGTAAACGGGACGACCGCACGGAGGGGCATGCATGTCAGTGCCGGTTTGTCATATGATGGCTATTCTTCGGTCTAGACGAAAATAAGGTGCAATTGCGGTCGGGTCTGCGGTAACAATAGGATTTAGACTCCCATTTCCATGCGGTTCCCCGTATCCAAGGTATTCAAGCGCGCAATGAATCTTCGTAAATACTTAATTAGAGTGAGTTTGCTGATAGGCATGATCGTCGCGGTAACAATCGCTTCGGGCGAATCAAGTAAGGCGGATTTGCGTATCGGTTTGCGACGGCGATGCCATCGACCAGTTGCCGCTTCTCCGGCTCCCGCCCCGCTGGCGAGCGGCATTGAACAAGCGAATTTCGACAAATCGGTCCGTTTTCAGGATGATTTGTTTCGGGCGGTGAACGGTGCCTGGCTAGCCAAGACCGAGATTCCCCGCGACCGCTCCGACTACGGGGCATTCGCTACTCTCGCGGAAAAAGCCGAAAAAGACTGTCGCGAGATCATTGAGAGCTGCGCCGCGGCCAAGGATAACTCGCCCGGCTCGGAACGCCAGAAGGTGGGCGACCTATACGCGTCATTTATGGATGAAACCCGCCCGGAAGAACTGGGCATTCGGCCCATCGCCGCAAAGCTGGCGGAAGTCGATGCCATCCATGGCAAAACTGATCTTCTACGGACTTTGGCCGAGTTCTCGAAGATCGGCATCGCCGGCCCCCTGGCTTGCTACATCGGCACCGACGCGAAGAAGTCGGACGAGCACATACTTGAAATCAGCCAGGCGGGCTTGGGCTTGCCCGACCGCGATTACTACTGGGACCTCAAGTTCAAAGCCAAGCTAAATGCCTATCAAGCCTATGTCGAGCGCATGCTGACGCTGGCTGGGATCGGCGGCGCCAAGCAGGCTGCCGCTCAAATCGTAGCCTTGGAGGCTCAGATTGCCAAAGCACAGTGGTCCAAGGTCGAAAACCGAAACATCGACAAGACCTACAACAAGATGGGCATTGCCGAACTGGTCAAGCTGACGCCCGGCTTCGATTGGCCGCTCTATTTTCGGACGATCGGTGTCAAGCAGGTCAAGGATCTCGTCGTCGCGCAGCCGACATATCTGAGGTCGATGGCCAGCCTGCTCGACAAGATTCCGCTCTCGACCTGGAAGGCCTGGCTGAAGTTCAACATCATCCATCATTACGCGAGCTTTCTCAACAAGGAACTGGCGGACGCAGAATTCACCTTCTACGGCACAATCCTCCGTGGCGTACCGGAGAACCGTCCCCGGTGGAAGCGGGCGGTCGCCGTCGTGGAAGGGTGTCTTGGCGAAGCGGTGGGAAAACTGTACGTCGAGAAGCGATTCCCGCCGGAAGCCAAGCGGCGTATGGATCAGATGGTCAAGAATGTGCTCGATGCCTATCGGATCAGATTTGGGAAGGTGGACTGGATGAGCCTCGCGACCAAACAAAAGGCCTTGGCTAAACTGGCCTTGTTCACGCCCAAGATCGGCTATCCGAAGAAATGGCGAGACTATTCGGCATTGGAGATTCGCCGCAACGACCTGGTCGGTAATATCGAACGCCACGCGATCTACGAGTGGAACCGCGACCTAGCCAAGTTAGGACATCCGGTCGATCGCGACGAATGGCACATGACCCCGCAGACGATCAACGCCTACTACGACCCCAGCCAGAACGAGATCGTTTTTCCGGCTGCGATCCTGCAGCCGCCGTTCTTCAACCTGGCAGCTGATGACGCCGTGAACTACGGGGCCATCGGTGCTGTGATCGGCCACGAAACGGGGCATGGGTTCGACGACCAAGGTTCGAAGTGGGACGGCACCGGCAACCTTAACCAATGGTGGACTCCAACCGACCGTAAGGAATTCGACAAACGCGGCGATGCTCTGGCCGAGCAGTTCAGTCGATTCGAGCTCTTCCCCGGCTTCAAGGTCAACGGCCGCCTCACGCTGGGCGAAAACCTCGCCGACTTGGCCGGACTAACCATTGCCTACGAGGCCTACAAGCTTTCGCTGTGCGGCAAGCAGGCCCCGCTCATCGATGGCCTGACCGGCGATCAGCGGTTCTTCCTCGGCTATGCCCAAATCTGGCGCCGCAAGCATCGCGAAGCCGATTTGAAGAACCGTTTACTCGTTGACCCCCACTCTCCTGCGGAGTACCGAGTCAACGGCATCGTGCGCAATGTGCCAGCGTTCTATGCGGCGTTTGGCGTCAAGGAGGGCGATAAGCTCTATCTTCCGCGTGAGAAGCGAGTAAAGATCTGGTGACCTACTCCGATTGCGAACCGCTCCGCAACAGACCAATATTTTGGCTCCCCGGTGTCTCATCTAACCTTCGATTTTCGGCCAGAACGTTTTTCAGCAATTCCCGGCGGAGAACTGTTTTGGACCTTGGCCAGCCCGCCGAGAGCAATTGGGGCGGTGTCACGGCGGACTTGCTGGCAGAACGTGAGAGTGGGGAAGGCGGCGAATTTGCAGATCG
>Ga0181535_10007882_pt1 | contig 10590 bp, 4 predicted proteins | sample PEATcosm2014_Bin_44_FD_119774 | JGI IMG/M metagenome (GOLD analysis project Ga0181535, IMG submission 119774) | Peatland microbial communities from MTU Mesocosm Facility, Houghton, MI, USA - PEATcosm2014_Bin17_30_metaG | ecosystem: Environmental > Terrestrial > Soil > Wetlands > Peat | place...
CTGATAGCGCTCGGGGTCGCCGTAGACGGTGCGGGCCATGGAGGGCCAGGGCTTGCGGACGACGAGCAGGCCGCCGTGGCCGGGGGGTACGGGAACGCCCTCTTTGGTGACGACTTCGGGCTGGATGCCGAAGAAGGGGCGGGTGGCCGAGCCGGGCTTGGTGGGGACTGCGCCGGGGATGGGCGCGATAAGGATTGCGCCGGTTTCGGTTTGCCACCAGGTGTCGACGATGGGGCAGCGGTTGTGGCCGATCTTCTCGCGATACCACATCCACGCTTCAGGGTTGATGGGCTCGCCGACGGTGCCGAGGAGGCGAAGCGAGTCGAGCTTGAATTTTTCGACGTACTGATCGCCCCACTTGATGAAGGCGCGGATGGCGGTGGGCGCGGTGTAGAAGATGCTGACCTTGTGGTCGTCGATGATCTTCCAGAAGCGGGAGAAGTCGGGGAAGTTGGGCGCGCCTTCGTACATGAGGACGGTTGCGCCGTTCTGGAGCGGGCCGTAGACGACGTAGGAGTGGCCGGTGACCCAGCCGATGTCGGCCGTGCACCAGTAGACGTCTTCGTCGCGGAGATCGAAGACGTACTTGGTGGTGAGGTAGGTTTGGACGGAGTAGCCGCCGGTGGTGTGGACCAAGCCTTTGGGTTTGCCGGTGGTTCCGGAGGTGTAGAGGATATAGAGCGGGTCCTCCGAATCAAGATGTTCGGCGGGGCAGTCGGGGGAGGCCGAGGCGACGAGGTCGTGCCACCAGAGGTCGCGGCCTTCAACCATGTTGATGGGGGAACCGGTGCGGCGATAGACGACGACGTGCTTGACCGTGTGGCAGGCGGCCATGGCTTCGTCGACGGTGCGCTTGAGCTGGATCTCGGTGCCGCGGCGGTAGCTTGAGTCCTGGGTGAGAATGGCGACGCAGGAGGAGTCGTTGACGCGGTCGGCGATGGCGTTGGCGGCGAATCCGCCGAAGATGACGGAGTGGACGGCGCCGATGCGGGCGCAGGCGAGCAGGGCGATGGCCAGCTCGGGCGTCATGCCCATGTAGACGGCGACGCGGTCGCCCTTCTGGATGCCGAGAGACTTGAGGGCGTTGGCGAACTTTTGCACTTCGGCGTGCAGCTCGGCGTAGGTGAGGCGGCGGACTTCGCCGGGCTCACCTTCCCAGATGAGAGCGGTTTTGCTGGCACGGGTGCCGAGGGCGTGGCGGTCAACGCAGTTGTAGCAGAGATTGAGCTTGCCGCCGACGAACCACTTGGCCAAGGGAAGATTCCAGTCGAGGACTTTGTCCCAGCGCTTGAACCAGTGCAAGTCTTCGGCGGCTTCGGCCCAGAATTTTTCAGGATCTTCAATCGACTGCTTGTAGAGAGCCTCGTACTGCTCGAGGCTCTTGATGTGCGCCTTGGCGCTGAACTCGGGCGGCGGGGGGAAGAGGCGGTTTTCGCGCAGCGTGGAGTCGATGTCCTGATTGGCGACGGCGTTTACAGGCAAGGAAGACATGCAAAGTCCTTTGGAGAAGAGGAATGAACGCGGTGCGCGGCACTGTTGGGCTGCGCTCGTCCGCAAGATGCCCGTGGGTGACACTTTATCGAGGTAGACGCACAGTCGGCAAGTGGCAGGAGCTGTACGTTCAAGAGTGCATGCGCCCGATTATTGAAGGTCAGGATAGGTTCTGTAGGCGAGCAGCTCGGAGCTGAATGAAGTTCCACTGAGGCGAGTGGTCTTGAGAAGCACTTCGAAGTAGGGGAAACGGGTAGTGTGAAGCGTGGCTTGGAACTTCGCCATCTGCTCTTCTGAGGTAAGAAACTCGGCCGCGGAGTTGGTGGCGTCTGAATCGGTTCCAGCAAGAATGATCGCGCTGCCGGTTCCACTTGGATTGGGCAGATAGGCGATGGAACTGTAGCCGAACAGACTATTGGGCTCGAACGACACGGCATAGGTTGCCAGTTCCCCGGCTTTCGGATGTAGATTTCTAACAAACGCCTGCGAACGCTGGTCGTCGTAGTCGGTTACAAAGTTCACCTTGTCGTCGAAGAGGTGATCCCACGGCACGGCCTTCTTGCCGCCAATCAGCACCACATTGTTGCGCTTGATTTCGTCTGTCGTGTAATACCGTGCGAAGGCGACGTTGTGCGCGTCAGTGGTGGGGATTTCGTCAATGATGCGCTCGGCAGCGCGCACAGCGCCGAAAGTGACCAAGTTGTGATTGAGAATCTGGTAGAGATCGGCTTTTCGATCGGCGCTGCTGTCGGCGGACTGAATCCGCCGCAAATACTCGCGGCTCAGGTAATCCTGGAGCCCGATGGGCTGGCGCGTGATGTCTTCAATCATGCTGGTGGAGTCGTCGGACAGAACAATGTCAGTCTGCTGATTGTTGCGAAGAAATCCGCCCCAAAATGCGCCAAGTGCCGGTTTGTCCTCCCACGGGTGGATTGCCTTGTGCATGGCCCGATTTTGCTGAAAGAGCACTGTGCAAGCGATTGCGAGAAGCAGAGTGGCAATCGCCCAGAGAATATGACCAAGATGCCGGGAGAGGTGGCTGCGCTTTGCGGGCTCCTTGTTGTCGGTCGCGGCAGGGGCAAGCGGAAACTCGTCAACCGATGGGGGCGCCTCAACTGTGCCGGCAGGTTGCCTGCGGCGAAATACGGGCTTGTAGCTTCCGCGCGGAATATCGAGAATGAGCGGTTCGTGTGCGCCGACCGAGGCAAAGTAGGATTCGATGCGCTTTCGTAGTTCCGTCGCATTGACGCGGACAATATTGTCCTGGCTTCGGTCGTAAGACGCGGGTCTGCCAAAGACCTTGTGCCCGATCTCCTGCTCGTGGATCTCCGGGCCGCCGTCTTTAAGCGATTGCCTGCCCACGTAGAGGAGAAAATCGCGCAAGCGCGCAGAGCGGCTGAGTTGCTCGCTGCGCGCAACTCGGTCGATCAGGGCGCGCCTCTCCTCTGCGCTGGGCAGAACCTCTGAGTCTTCTGCCAGGTCTTCAGGAGCCGAATTATCGGAAATGAGAGCCACTTAATATTACCGTTGTACGATTCCAAGTCTAGCGCTCACGGCCCACCATCGGCAATGCGGAAGTTGTGCCTCTCGCAAACAGGTTTCAGCAGCCTTCTAACGGTTTAATAACGGACTTTCACTGTGGATGGTAAACGACAGCTATTGGATGACTTAACTACGGATTAGCGGTAAACGAAAGCCGCCTTCTTCCGGTAAATTAACTTGCCTGCCCTGCTTCGCATCTCGACAATCGAGAACTGGCTTTCTCTTGTGTTTGCGGAAGAGAGGGAAAATGCGCTGCACTCAGGTTGCCCTCAGATTGCACGCCTAAACTGGAGAGAGATAACTAACAAGTTCTGCACACAGCGAATGAGGAGAAATCAGCCAGGTTCTGTTCGCTGGTTTAATGACCCCAAATACCAATAGGTGGGTTCTTACGCTATTGGTCTTGGTCCAAAATCCTGGTAAGGTCAGCAGGTGGCTTTGCCATGCCAACCCAGAGTTTCAAGAGGAAATTTTCGAATGAAAAATTTAGCCAGTTGTTTTACGCGAACAGTGTATTGGTGCCTGATCCTTGTGGGGATCGTGGCGCTGAGTAGTTCACTGCATGCCCAGCGATATCTGGGCGGTATCGGGGGACAAGTCACCGATTCAACAGGAGCCAAGGTGGTAGGCGCAAATGTGACGGCTGTTGAAGCGGCCACGCACTTTGCCACCAGCGTTACTACGGGGGCCGACGGCTCTTACGTAATGCCCGCCCTGCAGCCCGGTACTTACTCAGTCACTGTGGCGGCTGCCGGCTTCCGCAAAGAATCGCGAACCAATGTCGTGCTCACCGCCGGTCAAACCGTCCAGGTGGATACGCTCCTGAAGCCCGGCGCGGTAAGCGAAACGGTCGAAGTCACCTCGGAGACCTCGCTCATCGACACCAGTTCGCCCACCCTAGCCACGACCTTAAGCACCCAAGAGGTTACCGACCTACCCAACGAGGGCCGCAACCCCTACGTGATGGTGGCCCTGGCCGCGGGCGTGAATATGGGCACCGGTAACTATTTCACGGCCAAGTCGAGCCAATACACCAACCCGTACAGCGGCGCGGCCGTGGCGGTGATCGCCGACGGCAACAGCGGCCACAACCGAATCACCATCGACGGTATTCCCGACGATGCGGCTGAGCGGTTCTCGGGCGCGAGCTACACCAACTTCGTGCCTTCACCGGAAGCCGTGCAGGAAGTGAAGATTGAAAACGGCATGTTTGACGCCCAGATCGGCCATGGCAACGGAACCGTGACCAATACCGTGATCCGCACCGGCAACAACAGCGTGCACGGCGCGGCCTATTATGTTTTCCAGAACACGTATCTGGACGCCAATACCTATGAAAAGGCGGCCAACAACCAGCCGCGCAATAACAATCAGGTAAGCCAGACGGGCCTGGTGATCGATGGCCCGGTCGAAATCCCGAAGCTCTATCACGGACGCGACAAGACCTTCTTCATGTTCTCGTTCGAGCGCTACGCTACGCACACGGCGATCAATTACAGCTCGCGCGTGCCCACCCCGGCAGAACTCTCCGGGGACTTTTCCGGCCTCTGCTCCGCGTTTAACGCCAGTGGTCTATGCACCTCGGGCGTTCAGCTCTACGTGCCCAATTCGCCGGTCGACGCCAACGGCAACCGCACGGCGTACTATGCGAACAACAATATCGCGTCGGTCATGAGCACCACTGGCAAGGACTTCGCGTCCTACCTGCCCAACTCCAACGTTGCCAACTCAACGGCTCTGACCAACCCGAACTACATCTCGACGCAGACCTCCTATCCCAGCACCTACCCGTCCTTTATCGCCCGGTTCGACCACAGCTTTGGGCAAAAGAACAAGATCAACTTCATCGGATTCCGGTCTGGGTTGACGCAGAACTATCCGCTGCAAGGGTTCCCCAAGGGCATTGGGCCGACCAACAGCAGTTCAGGTTACGGCTACAACGTCTTCCGCAACAATCGGGGCGGCAGCGTGGACGACGTGCATCAGTTCTCCTCGACCATGGTGCTGGACTCCCGTCTCGGGGTTGTCTACCACCCCTTTGGACTCGTCTATCCGGGCAACTCCAACTTCAACCTGAGCTCCCTGGGCATGACGACAAGTGGCCTTCCCTACAATACGTTTCCTGGCGAATACATGAACAGCGACGGGTATGCCGGCTTGGCCCCTGGCTCCGGCGGCCAGGTCAGCACAGACATGCTGGGCTCGTTCGAAGAGATTCTCTCCAAAGTGTGGGGACGCCATAACGTCCGCTTCGGTTTCGACGGCAACATGAGCCGCTACAATGTGCAGAATCCGCAGAGCGGCTTTGCCACCAACGCCCAAAGCGGCGCGGGATTCGTCTTCGACCGTGCGTTTACGCAGCATAATGTGAATGCCAACGTGGGCTCGGACGCCAGTTCGGGTGATCCTATGGCCTCCATGCTGCTCGGCTACTTCACAACTGCCAACTACAGCATCAACATCGCGTACGCCATGCAGCAGGTTTACATGGCCCCCTATGTGCAGGACGACTGGCGCGTGAACAACAAGCTGACCCTGAACCTGGGCGGCCGCTGGGACTACGAGTCGCCCTTCACTGAACGCTATAACCGCATGATCTCCAGCTTCTGCACCACGTGCTCCAATCCGCTGCAAAGCTCTGTCAGCGGCCTCACACTGAATGGCGGACTTCAATTCGTTAACTCCGGCAATCGCAACCCGTACCCGCGCGACCTGCACAACTGGCAGCCGCGATTGGGTGCGGCGTACTCGGTGAGCCCAACGACGGTGGTACGCGCCGGCTTTGGCATCATGTACTTCAACACCCTGGAAACGCCATACTCGTCCGGCTTCAGCCAGACCACCAGCTACACCTATGCCGCCAACGCCGCCGTGAACGGCGCCAGCGTCAACACCATGACGAATCCTTTCCCGACCGGCATCACGATGCCCACGGGAAACACGCTCGGGCTCGGAACAGCGCTTGGTCAAAGCGTTAACTTCAACGACCCGCACCACGTGCAACCAAGGACCGCGGATTACACCCTCAACGTTCAGCAGCAGTTTCCCGGCAATATTGCCTTGCAGATCAGCTATGTGGGTGCGCGGCCGACGCGCCTCGATGTCAGCCACAACATCAACTTCCTGCCCGCGCAGTATTACAACCTGGGCAGCTCCGAGGTTACCTACCTCAACAACAAAGTCGCCAATCCGATGGCTGGATTGATACCGAACAGCGCCACCCTGAACGCCGCAACGATCCAGCAGTATTTGCTCCTGCAACCTTATCCGGAGTTCGGCTCGGTGACGGAGAACAACTCCTCTATCGGCACGTCGCCCTACAATGCGTTGCAAGTCCAGGTGAGCCGGCCCATGAAGAATCACTTCTCGTTGCAGGGCAACCTAACCTGGGACAAGGTGATGCTGCATACGGCCTATCTCAATGCCTTCGATACCAAGCTGGAATCGGTCCAGGACTCGAACCCGACTATCCTAGCCAATGTTTTTGGTACTGTGGAACTGCCGAAGTTCAGCTCAAAACCGTACGCAGAGAGGCTGGCCCTCGGCGGCTGGAAGTTCAACAGCGTCTTTCGCGCCATCAACGGCCCCCTTCTCTCCGCGCCCGGCAATGTCAACATCATTGGCCAGGTGCAGCAGACCAATCCCACCGATGCCCGCTACATCAATACCTGCTACGAAAACACCAGTGGCGTGACGGTGGCGACAACCGCCTCAGCCCCTGGCTGCGACGCGCTCTCGCCCACCCCGGCTTATCAGCAGCGGCTGTCGTATAGCTCCCAGGCCAACAGCACCGTCATTGGTGTGCGGCAGAGAATTCATCCGCTGATGGACGCATCGCTCTTCAAGAAGTTTCAGGTTCGCGAGAACACCAGCTTCGAGATTCGCGGTGAGTTCTTCAACATTCTTAACACGCCCAACTTTGGTGGTCCGGGCACCAGTGTCGGCAGCTCCACCTTCGGAGTCGTGACGATGACCCAGATCAACGATCCGCGCATTGGTCAAATAACAGCTCGCATCAACTTCTGATGCCTTAACATTTCATCGCCACCTGGCGCGGGCTCCAGACGCGCGCGGGCGGCCGGTGAATCAACCAGGGGCCTCGGCGGGGAAACTCGCCGAGGTCTTTTTTGTCTATCACCGCTTCGCCGGCCAAGGACGGCGGGTGAAAGATCAAGGTCGTATGATGGGGAGTGGCCTGTTGTGCGCAATAATACGACGCCGTTCACAAACAGCGGTGCGATCAATGGAGATGAGAATGCGTTGGCTGTGCAAGACGCTGTGGGCCGCCGGTTCGACCGCGGTGTTGCTGGGAATTTTTATCGCGGTGCTGCTGGGGACATCGAGCGTGGGCTGTTTTGCGCAGACAATGAGCAACGAGCCAGCGGCGTCGGCAGGAGATCAGCCGAGCGACCCAGGGCCGCTCGCCACCGATCTTTCGCCGGCGCTGCACTCGAAGCCAATTCGCGCGGCGATGCGCAAGGTTGCCGACTGGGAGTTGCAGCGCGTGCAGGCGCAACCGCCTAGCCGTGCATGGGACTTCGGCACGCTCGATATTGGACTGATGGCGGCGGCGCGCACGCTACATGAGCCGCGGTATAGCCAGTACGTTGCATCGGTGGGCGACCACTTTGGCTGGAAGCTGGAACGGACAACCGACCCCGCCAACGATTTCGCAATTGCGCAGGCCTTTCTTGAGGTCTATCGCTCTTCGCATAACGAGGCGCAGTTAGCGCCGTTGCGCAGGCAGTTTGACGACGCCGTGGCTTTGCTGAACGATCCGGAAAAGCCGGCATGGGGTTGGTGCGATGCGCTGTTCATGGCTCCGCCGGCAGGGTCGGAGTTGTCCAACATCACCGGCGACCCCACCTACGATGCGTATGTCGATCGCGAATGGGGAAAGACCGGGAAGGTGCTCTACGACCGGCAGAAACATCTGTTTTCGCGCGACGCAGGTTCGCTGAACAAGCGGGAGAAGAACGGAGAAAAGTTTTTCTGGTCGCGCTCCAACGGCCTGGCGATGGCGGGAACGGTGCGCGTGCTGGCCGATTTGCCTTCGGACGATCCGCTGCGGCCGCAGTACATTGAGCTGCTGCGCGAGATGGCGGCCTCGGTTGCCGCGGCGCAGCAGAGCGACGGGCTGTGGCGGCCAGGTTTGCTCGATGCCAAGAGTTATCCGCTGCCCGAGGTGTCGGGTTCGGCGCTCTTCACTTACGCCATTGCGTGGGGCATCAATCACCGCATGTTGGATGCGGAGATTTACTTGCCAGTCGTTGAGAAAGCGTGGGCCGGGATGTTGACGCATGTCTATGCGGATGGGCGGCTGGGAGCGATTCAGCCCATCGGCGAAGCGCAGGCCGAGTACAAGCCGGGGTCGAGCTATAACTTCGGAGTAGGGGCGTTTCTGCTGGCCGGCTCGGAGATGGATGTGCTTTCAGAGCACAAGCACTGGTGAGAGCTGCGACCGGAGCCTGAAGCTAGCGGAGTCGAGCGTTTCGGTTGACGTGCGGTGAATTGTCGCGGTTTCTGTTGCAATAAAAACGCCCTGCTCGATTGAGCAGGGCGTTTTATTTGAGAGCAGTTGAACGGTGTAAGAACTCAGTGCTTGTCGGCGGCCGAGGCGATCTTGGCTTCGGCTTCGGAGATGACGCGGAGGGACTCGGTGTAAGCGTCTTCGCTTTCGCCGGCTTCCTTCCACATCTTGAGGCCGCGGTCCAGTTGCTGCTCGGCGCGGGGCACATCGATCTCCTCGGGCTTGAGGGCATCGGAGGCGAGGATGGTGACGCGGTCGGGAAGCACTTCGACAAAGCCCCAACTGACGTTGTAACGGGATGAGTTGTCAGTGTTGCCGTCTACTATATCGGTGCCGCAATGCACGATCACGTCGCCTGCGCCCAACTCGGCCACCAGCGGCGCATGTCCGTAGAGCACCTCGAAGTACCCGTTCTTCGCCGGCAACTCGACCGCGGTCGCCGCATGTTCGAAGAGCGTGCGCTCGGGAGTGACGAGCCGTACGCGAAGTTGATTTGTCTCGTCTGCCATAAAAATCCTTTCAGGATTTTTAGGGGTCAGGGGTCAGTTCAAGACGACTCATTGGTTCGTGAGCTTTTCTGATCCCTGATCCCTGCCTTTACACGCTCGCCTTGAGCTTCTCGGCGGTTTCGAGCACTTCCTCGATGGCGCCCTTCATGTAGAAAGCCTGTTCGGGGATGTCGTCGTACTTGCCGGCGATGATCTCCTTGAAGCTGCGCACGGTGTCGGCAACCTTCACATAGGCGCCAGGAATTCCGGTAAACGTCTCGGCCACGTGGAAGGGCTGGGACAGGAACTTCTGTACCTTGCGGGCGCGGGCGACGGTGAGCTTGTCTTCTTCAGAAAGCTCGTCGATGCCAAGAATGGCGATGATGTCCTGCAGGTCCTTGTAGCGCTGCAGAATACGCTTGACACCCTGAGCTACGTCGTAGTGCTCCTGGCCGACGATGCGCGCGGAGAGAATGCGCGAGGTGGAGGCCAGCGGGTCGACGGCGGGATAGATGCCAAGCTCGGAAAGAGGGCGGCTCAACACGGTGGTCGCGTCGAGGTGAGCAAAGGTGGTGGCCGGCGCGGGATCGGTCAAATCGTCGGCAGGCACGTAGACGGCCTGCACCGAGGTGACGGAACCCTTGCTGGTAGAAGTGATGCGCTCTTGCAGTTCGCCCATTTCCGTGGCCAGGTTGGGCTGGTAGCCCACGGCCGAAGGCATACGGCCGAGAAGGGTGGAAACCTCGGAGCCGGCCTGCGTAAAGCGGAAGATGTTGTCGATGAAGAGCAAGGTGTCAGAACCCTCGACGTCGCGGAAGTACTCGGCGACTGTGAGAGCGCTGAGGGCGACGCGCAGACGGGCTCCGGGCGGCTCGGTCATCTGGCCGTACACCAGAGCGCACTTGGAGTTGGCGAAGTCGCCGGGCTTGATGACGCCGGACTCCGTCATTTCGAGCCACAGATCGTTGCCCTCGCGGGTGCGTTCGCCCACGCCAGCAAAGACCGAGTAGCCGCCGTGGTTCTTGGCCACGTTGTTGATGAGTTCCATGATGACGACGGTTTTGCCGACGCCGGCGCCGCCGAAGAGGCCGATCTTGCCGCCCTTCAAAAACGGCTGGATGAGATCGATGACCTTGATGCCGGTCTCGAACATCTCCTCGTGGGTGGACTGCTCGTCGAACAGCGGCGCGGGCCGGTGAATGGGCATCCGCATCTTCTCGCCGATGGGGCCGAGGTTGTCGACCGAATCGCCGATGACGTTGATGACGCGGCCCAGCGTCTCTTTGCCCACCGGCACACTGATGGGCCCGCCGAGGTCGATGGCCTTCATGCCGCGGACCATGCCGTCGGTGGCTTCCATGGCCACGGTGCGGACGCGGCCTTCGCCGAGGTGCTGCTGGACCTCGAGGATGACGCTGATGGGCGTGGGCACGGTGAAGCCGTCGCTGACGACGCGCAACGCCTGATAGATGGGCGGCATCGTCGCTTCTTCAAACTGCACGTCTACGGCGGGGCCGGAGACCTGAATTACCTTGCCGA
>Ga0181535_10007884_pt1 | contig 10588 bp, 9 predicted proteins | sample PEATcosm2014_Bin_44_FD_119774 | JGI IMG/M metagenome (GOLD analysis project Ga0181535, IMG submission 119774) | Peatland microbial communities from MTU Mesocosm Facility, Houghton, MI, USA - PEATcosm2014_Bin17_30_metaG | ecosystem: Environmental > Terrestrial > Soil > Wetlands > Peat | place...
CGGGCGCCAGACCTTCGGCCAATCCGGACATTTTCGCTTGCTGTTTATGGGCGGACGTGCAATCCAGTCGGTTACGCGCACCAGTGGCGAGCCAAGCTGGATCGCTTACATCGGATTCCAACTCCTGCTGGGACCCAAGGAGAAGGAAACGCCGGGCAAGCAGCCGTGAGCGGTGCGGCCGTTCATGCCTGCATCGGCTCCACGGAGTCGATTCGTTTCCGGAAAACTGCGCCACAGATCAGCAGTCCAACCATGAAAAACGTGGTTGCGGCAATTCCAGCGTTGAGCCAGAAGTGGAGCAAGGGGCGAAATTCAATGGCCGGGATGCCGGCGTTGTTATACGACTTAAGCGCTCCTCCAATGAGCGCCAGTACCGGCACGACGATCGTGATGACGCGAATTTGCCCCCGCGAATAGGGCTTTGCGGTCGGCAATTCACCCGGCTCAGTCGCGCGATACCACATCCAGATCCACATCGCAACGACAGCAAGGCCGAACAGACTGCTGCCGTCCTGCAGCACCTTGTACATCTGCACATCCCCTTCAATGGGCAAGTGGACTGGCAGCCTGAGGAAGCTCAAATGTCGATACGGCCAATAGAACGGGTGGGTGAACGAGTCCCATAGAAGGTGCGTCGCTTCTCCAACCAGGATGGAGACTACGATCAATGCCAGCCGCGCGGGCGGCCAGAACGAGAAAGGTGTCGCACTGGGTTTCAGTCGCTCGCGAAACCCCTTCGGCAGGAGCATAGTGAAGGGCTGCTTTACGAAGGCATGAAAGAGCCAAAGCGCAGCGAGGCTCAGTGGCAAATCATACAGAAACATGCCGTGCAGTGAGTGGGCGCCGAGTCCGTGCGCGTTGAGAAAGAAAAAATAGGCGAAATCGGGCGCGAAGCTTCCGACGATAAGGGCCGACAGGACAAGACGCGTTCGTTGAAAAGGCCATATGGCGGCTGCATGAGAGAAAGTAAAAGGCATTGTCTCAAGTATCTCGCATGTCTCAGAAGGTTCTGTGTCGCTCGAAGATTCGGCGCCCCGTTGATGAGCTGTGTATCGGCAAGATACGATGACCGTGAATAGGTTTTCAGGAGATACCCGCCGTGCGTGCATTTTCATTTGTGCCTATTTGCGTTTTTGCTTTCGGATCCGTGACCGTTGCGGCGCAGGCCGCCCCGAAGACCGCGAAGAAAAGCGTCCCAGAGTCCGCAGCCACGCAGGTGGCGCTTACGCCCCCCATGGGCTGGAACAGCTGGAATTTCTTCGCCGGCCGCGTAACCGACAAGGACATTCGCAACGCCGCCGATCAGCTTGTTGCAACCGGCATGAAAGATGCCGGCTATGTCTACGTCAATATTGACGACACCTGGGAAGGCGAACGCGACGCTGATGGCGTGCTGCACACGAATGCAAAGTTCCCTGACATGAAAGCACTCGCCGACTACGTACACTCGAAGGGGCTTAAGCTTGGCATCTATTCGTCGCCTGGGCCAAAGACCTGCGCAGGTTTCGCAGGCTCACTCGATCATGAAGCGCAGGACGCGCAGCTTTACGCTTCATGGGGCGTCGACTACCTGAAGTACGACCTGTGCAGCTATCGCGAGTCGGTCATGTCGGTGCAGGCGCCCGACGACAAAGCCGCGCAGATGCGCATGATGATCGCGGCTTACGGCAAGATGGACAAGGCGCTGAAAGCGACCGGCCGTCCAATCGTTTATTCGCTGTGCCAGTACGGATGGGACGCGGTGTGGGAGTGGGGCCCGAACCTCGGCGCGAATCTGTGGCGCACCACAGGCGATATCCAGCCCTACTGGCAGAGCATCTACTCCATCCTGAACGAGCAGGCTGGACTCGCCCGATATGCCGGACCCGGCCACTGGAACGATCCCGACATGCTCGAAGTCGGCAACGGCAGGCTTTCGCTGGCGGAGAATCGCACGCACTTCTCCATGTGGGCCATGCTGGCCGCGCCGCTGCTCGCGGGCAACGACCTGCCCAACATGACGCCGGAAGTTCGCGCCATCCTCACCAATCGCGAGGTGATCGCGATCGATCAGGATCTCCTGGGCCGCGAAGCCATGCACGCCTACTCCGACGGTGAAGTGGACGTCTGGACGCGGCCTCTCTCCGGCGGAGCCATGGCCATCGCTGTCATCAACGCCGGATCCGACCGGTACTCCACCCATCCGTTTCACTTGAGCCTGGCCACGCTCGGTCTGCATGGCGCGCAAAAGGGCAAGGATCTGTGGACGGGCAAGGAGATCGTTCTGACCGACGGAATGCCAATTGAAATCGCGAGCCACGACATTCTGCTGGTGCGCATCAAGTCGCCAAAATAGGCCGAGGCAGCGCCCAGCCATACAGCCTTCTCATCGGGCCAACAATCTCCCTGCTGGAATCTCAGATTTTTATTTCTACTTGCGCGAAAACCGGTTAGAGTAATCCCCAACGGCTCCCTCCCGCCGCTCCATTTGTGACGCTTAGAACGCGCCGCCGTGGGGCTTGCTGTCCATTAGCGGCCTGATCTTTTTCCATCGTCCTTCAAGAGGCATTTCCATGAGCGACGTCAGATGCCCGCATTGCGGGGGGACCAACGATTCCAATGCTGCGTTCTGCGGAACCTGCGGAACGCCGCTTGCTACTCAACAACCGCAACCGCCTTCACCGCCCGCATCGAACCAGCCACAAACGCCGGGAGCCTATGCGCCGCCACCGCCGGGCGCGATTCCCGCGCCGCCCGGAGTCTATCCGCCGCCCCCTGGCGTCTATCCACCCATGGGCCCCGGCGCGAATGTGACGGGACAAAGCACCAAGTGGGCAATCGGGCTGGGCATCGCGGCCTTGTTCTGCTGCGGACCCTTTACGGCAATTCCGGGCCTTTTTCTTGCCAAGAAAGACATGGATGATTTTGCCTCAGGGCGCGCACCGTATTTGAACGAAAGCTCGGCCAAACTCGCCTTTTACCTAAACGTGGGTGCTTTGATTCTTTCGGCTATCGGGATCTTGTTCTTCTGGGGCAGGGGTTTTCGCGCTCTTTGAGTTCACTGGGAGGGCCAGCATGTACGGCCGCACCGACAAATCGGTTGCTATGGGACTGCTGGCTTTTGCCTGCTCAGTTCTTGCCATGGCGGCATGGCTCAAGCCCGCTGCGATCGGCTATGGAACGCATATGCAACTGGGTTTGCCCCCCTGCAATTTTCTGCGCCTCACGCATCTGCCCTGCCCGACGTGCGGAATGACGACGTGTTTTGCGTGGGCCATCCGCCTTCAATTCCGGAAAGCGTTCTTCGCCAATCCGTTCGGCGTCCTGGCATTTTTCGGCACGGTGTCGCTCATTCCGTTGACGATGGTTCTGCTTTGGCGCCGCATTTCATTTCGCCGGATTACAGACCACGCCTGGTTCAACAAGGCTGTCTACGCTTCAACTGCACTTTTGTTTGCGAGCTGGGTTTTCAAGTTGGCGGAGTTTCAGTTCGCGGGTTACTGATCTCTCCGCCTTTCAACCGGAAAAGGAGTTCCCATGGCAACCATCGCTCCTCCGCTGATTTGCCCGCAGGGACATGGGCCCGGAGTACCTGGTTCGCGGTTCTGCACGTTTTGTGGGGCCACTCTCGTAGCGCCGCTCGCCCCGGGACAGCCCATGCCCACAAATCCTGCGACGGCGGCGCCGCCAACCGCCGCCGGATGGCAACCGGTCAATACCGGGCCTGCTCAAGCGACGCCCGCAGTGCCGGTTCAAGCCACGGCCGCGCCGCAATGGCAGCCGGCGCCAGCAACGGCGGTCCAACCACCCCAGTGGCAACCCTCACCCGCAGCGCCTGTTCCGCAGCCCTCTTCGGGCCCAATTCTCGCGCCAGCGCCTGACGCAACCCAGGCGGCGCCGATCGTCGCAAATCAGCCGGTCCCCTGCAAAACGTGCGGTAACACCGGAACCGGGCTCAGCGAAAACGTGCTGGTCTGCCCGGAATGTAATTGGCTGCGTCCGTTGCTTCCCGGCTACAAGCTCGATCGCTCGGTTTTCATGTGGGCGCAGGACGGCCAGGCGATGACTCATCTGCAGAGCATCTCCGCGCTTCATGCGGCCGCGAGGTCCGTCTCGGAAAAGGTGGGTCGTCCTTGGATCGAATCGACATTTAATGGCATTCGCCTCGGCCCAAGGCAGTTCCCTGATATTTGGATTCGAGCCGTTCTGGCCGCGCGCATTCTCGGCCTGACCAGAATGCCAGATGTCTATATCTCGGGCGATTCGCAATGGAATACGTATACCTATGGCACCGACACAAGTGCGTTTATTGTTCTGGGCACTGCGATTCTCAACAACTTTCAGAATGACGATCTGGTCTTCGTTCTCGCGCGCGAGATGGGCCACTGCAAAGCGGGCCACGCCCTTTGGAAAACGGTGGCTCGTTTCCTTGTCGGCGACGATAGTGTGCGCAAAGGTTTGCTCTCCAGCGGAGTGTTGAACGCCATCAGCTTCAGCCCTACGAAATGGGTTCAGGATGCGGTGGACATACCGCTGATGGCGTGGTCGCGCCAGGCGGATATCACCGCGGACCGCGCAGCGCTGCTCACCATCGGTGACGAGGGACTCGCTCGCCGTGTGCTGCTCGCCTGGTCCATCCACTCCGCCAGGCTCCTCAAGCAGGTGAACATTGAGGAGTGGATGAAGCAGGAAGAGGCGAGCGACGATCAAATGACTCGCTTCTCAGAAATGACGACCACATCTTCGATGTACACAACGCGGCGTCTGCGGCTGCTCGGACAGTCAGCGCACGAGCCGGAGCTCATGCGATGGAGCCAGACCATCCAGCCGGTTCGCAAGCGCCTGACGCCTCCGCCACAGCCGCCAATATCGGGCCTGACGGCTGCCGCGCCTGGCGTCCGGCGTCCCCCAGTAGCTCAGGGCCCCGCGCCGGCACATGCGCCCGCGCTGGCGCAAGCTCCCGCACCACCGCCCTCTGACTCCGTCCGCGTCTTATGCAACAAGTGCCAGACCGCGATGCGCATTCCCCTTGCTGTTTTGCGCGGCAAACCGTCGCTGAACGTCCGGTGTCCAAAATGCCAGAACGTTTTTACGCTGCGGCCCAAGCCGGCTTCTCAGGCCCCGGCTCCTCCCGCCGCGGGAACCAAACCAGCTACCGCGCCGGTGTCCCCCTCCGCACCGGCAAAAACGGTCGCCCCCCCACCGTCCGCATCTCAACAGGCAAAGCCGGCGGGTACCGCCGGCGCAAAGCCAAAGCCGGTTGCCGCGCCCGCGCCTTCGAGTGCAAAAGCAAAACTGCCCTCCAAGCCGCAGGAGGCTGCTGCCGCGCATAAACAAGCCAGGTGACCCAAAAAGAAAAGAGAGGATAATGTATGCCAGACGATCCTAATGAAGTTGTCGTGATTGTCCCCGATGCGGCCGCGAATTCACCGGACGGCTCCACTCCTTCCGACGAACCAGTTGTTGTCGAAGTCTTCGACGCCGTCACCGACCCAACCGCAGGCACCGATCCCGAAGTAGTCGTGGTCGAAGCTGCGCCGGATGGCCAGGAAGAGGTTTTCGTCGTCGACCCTGACGCCATTGACCCAAGCGCTCAAACGGATTCCGGAACGGATCCTACAACAGATCCAACTGGCCAGACTGACCCGGGTAGCGATCCCATGGGCTCGGTCGATCCCATTTCGACCACTCCTGGAGACGGTTCAACTCCTGGCGACCAGGGACCCGAGGGTTCTATTGATCCCACTGGCAGCTATTCCGACCCCAGTGACTCGCCAACCATTGGATCCACCGGCGACACGGAACCGGAAGGGTCAGTAGATCCAATCAGCCCATCGTCCGATCCCGGAGACGGCTCGACGACGCCCGACGGCAGCGATCCAACCGACCCGACCGCCGGCAGCACCGACGACCCAACGGCGGGGGGAACGGTCGGCTCCGATCCCGACGCCACCAGCTCGACCGACCCCGATTCGACCAGCTCCACTGATCCGTCGCAGTTGACCTCCGATCAGGACACGCTCCAGCAGGACGAGCAACAGGAGGCTCAGGACGTCCAATCGGGCGACTACACGGCCGCATCCACCGATGCTCAAGACGCCTACCAGCAATCGGAGACCGTGGCGGGCGAAGGAGGTCCGGACAACACCGACGAGACCTGGACGGCGCAGCTCGATGAAAGCTACGCCGCATCGGACCAGCAGACCGCGCAAGAGGATGCGACAACCGCTGCAAGTTACGCCGACGACACTTCCGGCAATCCGGACATGGATGCAGCCGACGCGCAGCTCTATGGCGACGCTGCCGCAGGCGAGGAGCAGACTGCCGACAGCTCCGCTGATTCGGGCGAGTACGGGAGCTCAACCGGCGAGGAAATGGATACGCCAACGGATGATGTGCCCGCCGATGACGCTCCAGTGGATGACACGCCCGTCGACGATACGCCCGTCGATGATTCAACAGTCGACGACGATTCGTCGGCGAGTTAGAACTAGCTAGCCCGCCCGAGGCACACCGCAAACCAGCCACGCTCGTCGGTCCAGGTTGCCTCGGCGCGGAAGCCCGTCTTCGCAAGCAATGCTTCCGCCTGCCCCGGCCGGTATTTGTAGCTGTTCTCGGTGTGGATGGTCTCGCCGGCTGCGAACTCGACGGTCATATCCAGTTCGCCCACGAGCACCTGCTGGGCACAGCGGCTCACCAAGTGCATTTCCATGCGTGAATTTGCCTGGTTCCACACAGCGCGATGCTCGAATGCTTCCACATCGAACTCTGCATCCAATTCGCGGTTGACGCGCACCAGCATATTGCGATTAAAGGCCGCCGTCACGCCCTGCGCGTCATCGTACGCCGCGACCAGCGTTGATTTGTCTTTCACCAGATCGACACCCAGCAGCATCGAGTCGCCAATCTCCAGTCCGGCGCGCACGCGGTGTAGCAGACGCTCGGCTTCGGCCGGCTCAAAATTTCCGATGCTCGATCCGATGTAAAGCACGAGCCTTCTTTCGTCGGGGTCCATCGCTCCAAGATGAAACTTGTGGCCGTCGCCATCGGTGTAGTCCATTACGCGCGGCGTCACCGTCACGCCGGGAATCTCGCGCTGGATGCGTCGTCTCGCTCCATCGAGCGCGCTCGCTGACACATCGATTGGCTCATAGACAACGGCTCCAAGACGGTTGACCGCGGCGCGCAAAAGCAGCCGCGTCTTTTCTGCTGAGCCCGCGCCCAGCTCCGAAATGCGCAGCCGCTGTTCGGCGCTCGCCTGACGCACAATCTCTTTCGAGGCGCGAAGGAAAATGCCGCGCTCGGTGCGCGTCAGATAATACTCGTCGAGTTCGGTGATCGCATCGAACAGCCGCGAACCTGCGCGATCGTAAAACAACCATGCCGGAAGTCGTTTGGGCCGCGCAGTGAGTCCTTCGCGGACCGCCGTGGCGACGCGTTCGTCAAATTGCAGGGCTGGGGCAGGGGAAGCTGCTGCAGTCATGGGTTCTCAGTTAATTCGCCTTCAATTTCGATGCAGCTGGCGCGTTTATGTCGCCAGCCTGATGCCGGAAAATTGCCATCGTGTCTCGGGGGAGAAGAAATTTCGGTAGCTCGAGCGGATGTGCCGCGCCGGCGTCACGCACGATCCGCCGCGCAGAACCATTTGCCCGCTCATGAATTTGCCGTTGTACTCTCCCAGCGCGCCATCGAGCGGTTTGAAGCCCGGATAGCCCAGGTAAGCGCTACTCGTCCACACCCAGCAGTCCCCATAATAGTGCTTCGCACCGTCCTGGTTTTGGATGAGATCAGTAGAAGGAATTGGAGTGAGGTTTCCGGAATCGAGCAAATTACCCTCGATCGGCTGGCCCTCCACGGCGGTTTCCCACTCAAACTCCGTGGGCAGCCGACGGCCGGCCCACCGCGCGTAAGCGTCTGCCTCGTAATAACTTACGTGGCTCACAGGCACCGCTTTCAAGTCCTCGAGCGGAAGTTCTCCGCGCAAGGTAAACGCGCTCCATTCATGTTCTCCGCGGGCGCCATCACTTTCGGTCCAATAGAGCGGCGCTCTCCAGCCGTTCGCCTTCACCGCATCCCACCCAGCCGAGAGCCACAACTCCGGCTTGCGGTATCCGCCATCGGCCATAAACTCCGCGTACTCGCCGCAGGTAACAAGTCGGTCTGCCAGAGCAAACGGCTCCAGCCAAACGCGATGCCGCGGCATTTCGTTGTCGAAACAGAAACCGTCGCCCGCGTTGCCGGCCTCGTGCAATCCGCCCTCAAATTGGGTGAACTCAACCGGCTCCAGCCGCCCCCTTGCTCCCTTGCTTTCTTGCTCCCTGTACTTCGGCCTCAGCGGATTCGTGAAAAACGCATTCAGAATGTCGGTCAACAGCAATTCCTGATGCTGCTCTTCGTGGTTCGCACCCAGCTCGATGCGCCGCAGCGCTTCCGCCTCCGGCTCGCGCTCGAAAAGCCGTTGCATGGCTGCGTCCACATACTCGCGATAACATCGAATCTCTTCGAGTCCAGGCCGTGAAAACGACGACCGCAGCCGCTTCTCGGGAAATGCAGAGAAACCTTCGTAATAGCTGTTGAAGAGCCAGGGAAAGTCGGGGTTGAAGAGTTTGTAGCCGGGCAGAAACTCCCGCAGCACGAAGGCCTCAAAGAACCAAGCGGTGTGGGCCAAGTGCCACTTGACCGGCGAGGCCTCAGGGCACGACTGCACCATCATATCTTCGGCCGAAAGCGGCTCGCACAAGCCGACTGTGCTGCGCCGTACTTCATTGAAACGGTTGAGAATCGCCGACCCGGCGCCAGAAAAAGTGGTTGTGCTCACGGTCCCCCTCCCGCATCCGCTGAGTGTAGAACATTTTGATGCAATCCATCGCGATTTCGACGCCTTATCGTGCAGCGGCCACTCGTCCCGGGCACACCAAGGGGAGCCCATCCGTCCCATCACCTGGGGTGACCGCCCCATGACGGACCATCCGCCGTTAACTCCCGGCCTGGATAGGTCCATTTAACCGTTAATGGTAGTAGTGTGCTGGCATTTGACTGTGAATGGTGGTTTAATCCCTGCCAGAGAATCCTGAAAGACTCTTCATTCTCGGGTGGGATGGCAGGAGAAAGTATGTTGAGGTTCGGTCTACAGCGGATTCCAATTGCGGCACTGTTCGCGTTCTTTCTTGCGGTTCCGCGGAGTCTGCCAGCGCAGGCAAGCAGCCAGTCCCAGCCGTCGGCCGCTCCAACTGCGCCCGAAACCGTGTCCCCAGCCCACACCCCGCCGACTGCCGAGCAGCTTGGCGACTCGCTCACTGCCCGCCAGCACTACCAGGCTGCCATTGCGGCCTATTCGAAAGCGCCTGAAATGACCGCGCCGATCTGGAACAAGATGGGCATCGACTACCAGATGATGTTCAACTCCAAAGACGCCACTCGCTGCTACAAACAGTCTCTCCAGCTCGATCCGCGCAATTCTCAGGTTCTGAATAATCTCGCCACGGTCTATGCCTCGCAGAAGGAATACGGCCAGGCCGAACGCCTGTACCGCAAGGCGCTCAAAGTCGATCCCAAGTCCGCGCTGATCCTCAAGAATTTGGGCACCAACCTGCTGGCGGAACATAAGTACAACAAGGGCTGGGAGGCCTACCAGCAGGCTTTGACTATCGATCCGGAGATCTTTTCCAATCGCGGCACTCCTTCTGTGGACGATCCATCTTCGGTTCAGGAGCGGGGCGCAATGAATTACTACATGGCGGCAGGTTGCGCGCGTGCAGGCTACGCCGACTGCGCTCTGCAGTATCTGCGCATGGCGCTTGACGAGGGCTTTACCACGCGCAAGAAGGTCGCAAACGATATTGAATTCGCCAGCCTGCGCTCGAACCCCGCCTTCAAACAGCTGCTTGCGGAGCAGCAGCACAGTCAGTAAGCGGCTCAATCCGCGCCCACCTTGGGTCTATCGTCGTCTCCGGCCGCATCTCGGGCGTCTATCAAGTAGGTTGGCGCTCAGCCTTCCCTTGGAGACTCCGATGAAGAACCGCCTCTATCCGTCACTTGTGATTGCTCTCGCTTTCACAGCCGCCGCCTGCGCTCAGGACCCCGGCATCGCACCCCCGTCCGGCCAAAACTCAGGCCAGAATGGAAACTCAGGATGGGGCGGTGGTTACGGCCAGCGCGGTGGCCGTGGCGGCTTCGGAGGCGGGGGCGCGGGAATGATGATGGGCCGCGGCCTCATGGGCACCGTAACAGCAGTTGCCGCCGATCACTACACCATCAAAACCGATACAGGCGACGTCTACACCGTCCATTTCACCGCGGACACACGGATCTTCAAGCGCCAGGCCAGAACCGGAGGTTCGAGCGAGGGTCAGGGAGGCGGTCCGGGCGAAGGCGGCGAGCAGCCCGGAGGCGGACATCGCGGGATGGGCGGCGGCGGGAATCCTCCGCAGCAGATCAGCGCCACCGACATCAAAGCGGGCGACGTCATCAACGTCATGGGCGACACCGACGCCTCGGCAAAAAGCGTGAATGCGAGAGCCGTCGCCCTCATGGATCAGCAAACAGTCGACCAGATCCGCGCCATGGAAGCGAACTTTGGCAAGACCTGGCTGATGGGAAAGGTGACCGC
>Ga0181535_10007885_pt1 | contig 10588 bp, 7 predicted proteins | sample PEATcosm2014_Bin_44_FD_119774 | JGI IMG/M metagenome (GOLD analysis project Ga0181535, IMG submission 119774) | Peatland microbial communities from MTU Mesocosm Facility, Houghton, MI, USA - PEATcosm2014_Bin17_30_metaG | ecosystem: Environmental > Terrestrial > Soil > Wetlands > Peat | place...
ATCGCAGCCGTGCTGGCCGAGCCAACCGCCGCCGACGCGCTGGCCCGTTCGCTGGCGGCGCGCCGCACCCTCGCCCCGATCCGCCGCATGCTCGGCCTCGTCGCCCCCCGGCCCCGCCGGCCTCGCCCCCGCGTCCGGCCGCAGCCGCTCCCGACTCCCGCCGCCGCGCCACGCCCCACCCCGCCGCCGTGGCTCCGCGACCCCCCGCCCAGTCGCGCCGCCCGCCCCTGGTGGCTCCCGCCGCCCCGCCTGCGCTCCGGCTGATCCTGCCCGCCGAACCCGCCGTTTCGTCCGACCGCGCCGCATCGTGATGGCTATCTTTGCTGCGCGCGGTGGTTGTATTGTCATCGCCGGGACTCCTAACGGCATGGAAAGCAACCCCAGCGCCGATGACTGCACGTATCCTCATCGTTGACGACATGCCGGCGAACACGCGCCTGCTCGAGGCCAAGCTGTCCGCCGAGTACTACCAGGTCGCTACTGCCCAGGACGGGTTCGAGGCCCTTCGCCTTGCCCACGCCTGGCAGCCGGATTTGATCCTGCTCGACGTCATGATGCCGGAGATGGACGGCTACGAAACCTGCCGCCGGCTGAAGGACGACGCCGCCACCATCCATATTCCCGTCGTCATGGTCACTGCGCTGGGCGAGCCCAGCGAGCGGCTGCGCGGGCTGGAGGCGGGCGCGGACGACTTCCTCACCAAGCCGGTCGAGTACGACACGCTGCTGGCGCGGGTGCGCTCGCTGGTCCGGCTCAAGCGCCTGCTGGACGAATGGCGCCTGCGCGGCGAGACCGCCCGCGCGCTTGGCCTGACCGCCGAGGAAATGTCCCCGCCCTCGGTCGCCGGCGCCCGCGCGCTGGTGGTGGACGACTGGGATCTCGGCGCCCAGACCGTGCAGGATGCGCTGTCGCGTGAGGGCATCCTGCCCGGCCGCGCCAGCTCGGAGGCCGAAGCGCTGGCGCTTACCGCGGCGATTCCCTTCGACCTGGTGGTGCTCAGCCTGTCGATGACCGCGGAAGACCCGCTGCGGCTGGCCTCATGCCTGCGTGCCACCGATGGCACCCAGGACATTCCGCTGCTGCTGATCGCCGAACCCGAGCAGAAGGAACGCATCCTGCGCGGCTTCGACCTCGGCGCCAACGACTGGCTGCTGCGTCCGATCGACGAGAACGAGCTGCGCGCGCGCGCGCGCAACCAGATCCGCCGGAAATTCTACCAGGACCGCCTGCGCGCCGACCTCGGCACCGCGCTGGAGATGGCGCTGACCGATCCGCTCACCGGGTTCTACAACCAGCGGTACCTGATGCGGCATCTGCGCGGGCTGATGGCCACCGCCCAGGCCGGCGGCATCGCGGTGATGATGGTGGATGTCGATCACTTCAAGGTCGTCAACGACCTCTACGGCCACCCGGTGGGCGACCGGGCGCTGAAGGCGGTGGCCGACACGTTGCGCGGGCGCACCCGCGTCTTCGACAGCATCGCCCGCTACGGCGGCGAGGAGTTCGTGGTGGTGATGCCGGGGGCCGGCCCGCAGGACGCCATGGCGGCCGCCGAACGCCTGCGCACGGCCATCGAAAGCCTGGATTTCAGCCCCGAGCCCGGGGTGATCCACCCGATGACCATCAGTATCGGGGTCGCCTTCAGCAGCGGCCACAACCACAGCGCCGAGCTGCTGCTGCAGGCCGCGGATCAGGCCATGTACCAGGCCAAACGGACCGGCCGCAACCGGGTGGAACTGGCGGCGACGCCAGCGGCCTGACGCCGGGCGCTACTTGATCTTGGCTTCCTTGAACGCGACGTGCTTGCGCGCCACCGGGTCGTACTTGCGGAACTCCAGCTTGCCGGTCTGGGCGCGGGCGTTCTTTTTCGTCACATAGAAATAACCGGTGTCCGCGGTGGACACGAGCTTGATCTGAATCGTGTTGGTTTTCGCCATGACAGAAAATCCCTCGAAGGACCGCGCTCATCGCGCATTCGTGGGGGCGGCGTCAAGGGCGAACAACGACGCGGGGCTGCGTTACCGCGCCCCACCCAGCAATGCCGCCGCATAGGCCGCCGGAGTCTCGATCAGCGTGCGGGCCGCCGGCAGGTCGGTATCGCGGCCTTCGGCGGCCGGGCAGGCGTTGCGGATGTCCAGCATTTCCGCCGGCGGCAGCGGTGCCCGCGCCGAGCGGTGGCGAGCCAGCGCCTGCGTCATCAGGGACTCGCCCTGTTTCAGCGCCGCCAGTTGCCGGCTCAGCGCGTCGATGCCCAGGCTGGTGCAGACCTGCGGCAGCACGCCGAGGCCCTGGATCGGCCAGCCCAGCGGCGCCAGCACGCGGCTCCAGGTGATCAGCAGGTCGCCCCCGTCGGGCAGCGGGGCGATGGTCTGCACCAGCCCCTTGCCGAGGGTCGAGCTGCCCAGCACCACCGCGCGCCCCTGGTCGGCCAGGGCCGCGGCCAGGATCTCGGCGGCGCTGGCCGAACGGCCGTCCACCAGCACCACCACCGGCAGGCCGTGCGCCAGATCGGCGCCGCTGGCGCGGAACTCGTGCGCCGCGGCGGGGTCCCGGCCGACGGTCATCGCCACCACCCCGTTCGGGATCAACGTGTCGGCCGCCGCCGCCGCCTGGCGCAGCAGTCCGCCGCGGTTGCCGCGCAGATCCAGCACCAGGCCCCGCGGCGGCGGCGAGGCAGCCAGGCCACGCACGATCTCATGCGCCAGCCGCGCCCCGGTATCGCTGCTGAAGCTGCTGACCCGCAACAACAGAAGATCGCCCACCCGGCTTGCCCCCACCGTCTCCGGCGGCACCAGGGCGCGCATCATTGCCACGTTGCGCGTCTTGCCGTCGCGGCCGCGCAGCAACACCACCACGGGCGTTCCCGCCGGCCCCGCGAGCAGCGCGTTCACCGATTCGAGGTCGGCGCGCAGGGTGGCCTGCCCGTCCACGCCCAGCACGCGATCGCCGGCGCGGATGCCGGCCAGCGCCGCCGGCCCGTCGGCGGCGACATCCTGCACCACGAAGTCGCCGCCGCGATGCACCAGTTGCACCCCGATACCCGCCCGGCCGGCGCGGCGGGTCCGGTCCGCGGCCGCCTCGGCCGGCGGCGCATAGCGCGAATACGGGTCGAGGTGGTTGAACAACTCGTCGAAGAAGCTTCGCAGCACGCCCTGCGTGCCGGCGCGCCGCACCGCCTCGGAGGCGTCCCAACCCGCCCGCACCAGTTGTGCCGTCGCCTCGCCCCAGCCCGCGGCATCGTCCGGCCCGGGCGGCGCGCGGGTGACCACGGTGCGGCTGCCGGCGGTCAGCCGCAGCGCGCCCTCCCGCATTTCCACTGCCAGCCGCGCGTCGAGCGTGGTGAGGCCGCGCAGCCCCCACAGCGCGAGCTGCCAGACCGGCACCACATCCAGCGTTCGCGGCGCCATGAAGGCGAGCGCGCTGGCCGTGACCTGCGCCACCAGGCGCTCATCCAGCGCCTGACCCGGCACGAACGGCTCCGCCGCGGCCGGCAGCACGAAGCAAAGCACCAGCAGGAACGAGACGATCCTCACCGTCGCGGAGAGCGTCCCCTCCCGTACCCAGCGCCCGCGCCGGGGCCATCGAGGATGTGGAACACCAGCCCACCGGTCACCGGGCTCGCCTCCGCGAGCAGCACTTCGACCTCCTGTGTCAGATGGTAGGTGAAGCGCGTGCGGCGGCCCGACAGGGTCTGGGTCGCTTCGTCGTAAAACCAGAAATCGTCGTGCAGGGAAGTCACCGGGACGAGTCCGCTTGCGCCACTGGCGCCAACTGTGACGAAAAGACCGAACCGGGTCACGCCGGAAATGCGCGCGGCGAACACCGATCCGACCTTATCCGCCATGAACGCGGCCAGGTAGCGGTCGATGGCGTCGCGTTCGGCGAGCGCGGCGCGGCGTTCGGTCGCGGTAATGTGTTCGGCCCAGTCGGCCAGCGCGGGCACCTCGGCCTCGGCCAGGCCGCCCTCGCCCAGGTGGAGCCCGCGGATCAGGGCGCGGTGCACGAGCAGGTCGGCGTAGCGCCGGATCGGGCTGGTGAAGTGGGCATAGCGCGCCAGCGCCAGGCCGAAATGGCCGATATTCTCCACCGCGTAGGCGGCCTGCGACTGGCTGCGCAGCATCACCTCGTTGATCAGCGGCGCCGACTCGCTGCCGGCAACCTGCTTCAGCACCCGGTCGAGATCGCGCGGATGGAGCTGGTTGCCGGCGGCCAGCGTGATGTCGAGCGAGCGCAGGAAGCCGCGCAGCGCCTCCAGCTTTTCCTCCGACGGCGGGGCGTGCACCCGGTAGACGCAGGGCTGGTGCAACCGCTCCAGTTCCTCGGCGGCGGAGACGTTGGCCAGCACCATGAACTCCTCGATCAGCCGGTGGCTGTCGAGTCGCGGCCGCGGGGCCACCGAGGTCACCCGGCCCGCCTCGTCGAGCACGACCCGCCGCTCCGGCAGGTCGAGGTCGAGCGTGCCGCGGGCGTCGCGGGCGGCCAGCAGGGCGCGGAAGGCGGCGTAAAGGGCGGGCAACGGCAGCGTGGGATCGCCGTCGCCGGCCTCGTGGGCGGCCTGCACCTGTTCGTAGGTGAGGCGGGCGGCGCTGCGCATAAGGCCACGGCCGAACCGGTGCGCCGTCTTATGCCCGGCGGCATCGATGCGCATTTCGGCGTACAGGCAGCCCCGGTCCTCGCCGGGTCGCAGGCTGCACCACCCGTTCGACAGCGCTTCCGGCAGCATCGGCACGACGCGGTCGGGGAAATAGCAGGAATTGCCACGGGTGCGCGCCGAACGGTCGAGCGCCGAGTCGGGGCGGACGTAGTGCGCCACGTCGGCGATCGCCACCAGCAGGCGGAATCCGCTGCCCTCCGGGACGGCGAACACCGCGTCGTCGAAGTCGCGGGCGTCCTCGCCGTCGATGGTCACCAGCGGGATGTCGCGCAAATCAGTGCGCCCGTCCGGGCCGACGCCGCGGGCGTGCCCGGCCTCGGCCAGGGCGGCGGCGGGAAATTCCACCGGGATGTCGTGGGTGTGGATGACGATCAGGCTGACCGAGCGGGCGTCCCCCATGTTGCCCAGGCGTTCGACCACGCGGGCCGGCTTCAGCCCGAAGGCCGCGGAGGGCAGGGGGGCGGCCAGCACGATCTCGCCGGCCTTGGCCTCGGCCGCCTCGCCGGGCGGCACCACCCATTCGGCCTTCGAGCGCCGGTCGGTGGGCACGATGCGCCCGCCGCCGCCCGGGGTGGGGTGGAACACGCCGAGCACGCGGCCGGGTTCGTCGGTCAGCCGCTTCAGCGTGCGGCCCTCGTATTTGCCGGCACCGATCGGCCTCAGCCGCGCCAGCACGCGCTCGCCGGGCGCCAGCGCCGGCCGACCGCGCGGTTCGGGCGCCATCAGCACCAGGGGCGGCGGGCCGTCGCCTTGCCAGTCCACGGGTCGGGCGATGGCGTCGCCGTCCGGGTCGGTGCCGGTGATCCGCACGATCATGGCGTCGGGCAGGCGTCCCGGCGCGGCGACGCGGCGGCGGCCGGCCGGGGCCACTTCGCCCTCGTCGGCCATGTCCTTCAGCAGGTCGCGCAGGGCCAGGCGCTGTTGCGAGGTCAGGCCGAATTCGCGCGCGATTTCGCGTTTCCCGACCCGTCCGGGGGTTTCGCGCACGAAGCGGCGGATCGCTTCGCGGCTGGGCATGTCGGGCGGATCGCGGTGCTTGCGGGGCATGGGGTTGTCACGGTCACTTCGCTTTGCGCGCGGGCGCCTTCTTCGCCGCCGCTTTTTTCTTCGCGGGGGTTTTCTTTTTCGCTGCCGGCTTCGGCGCCGCTTTCTTCGCGGGCACCGTCGCTTTCTTCGCCGCCGCCTTAACGGGCGCCGCCTTCTTCGCCGCGGCCGGCTTTGCCGCGGGCACCGCCGCCTTCTTCGCCGCGCCCCTGCCGCCACGCGGCTTCAGCGCCTTTCCCTTCTCGGCCAGCAGCGCCACGGCCTGCGCGAGAGCGATCTCCTCCATGGCCACGTCCCGCGGCAGGTTGGCGACCCGGTTGCCGTGCTGGACATAGGGCCCGAACCGCCCCTTGCGCACCAGCACCGGCTCGCCGCCCGTCGGGTGCGGCCCCAGCGCACGCACGCTCGCCATCTTCTTGGCCAGCAGGTCCACCGCCCGGTTCAGCCCGATCACCAGCACGTTGTCGTCGCGCTCCAGGGACGCGAACATCCCGCCCATCCTGACGAACGGCCCGAACCGCCCGAGACCCGCCTCGACCGGCTCGCGGCTGTCGGGGTGGATGCCGACGAGGCGCGGCAGTGCCAGCAGCGCCAGCGCCTCCTCCAGGGTGATGCTGTCGCCGTCCAGGCCGCGCGGCAGGCTGGTGCGCTTCGGCTTGGTCTTGCTGCCCTCGATCTGCTCGCCCTGTTGGACATAGAGGCCGTACGGGCCGCGCCGCACCGTGATCTCCTCCCCGGTGTCGGGGTGGTGACCGAGCACGCGCATGCCTTCCTTAAGGGTGTCGCCGTTTTCCTCGCCGTTATCGATGGCGAGCCGGCGGGTGTACGGACAGGCCGGATAGTTCGAACAGCCGATGAAACTGCCGTGCCGGCCGAGTTTCAGCCCGAGCCTGCCGGTGGCGCAGGCCGGGCAGGCCCGCGCATCGCTGCCGTCATCGCGCGGCGGGAAAAAATGCGCGCCGAGGTCGCGGTCCAGGGCGGCGATCACGTCGCCGATCTTGAGGTCGCGGGTCTGCTCGACGGCGCGCGAGAATTCCTCCCAAAAAGTCCGCATCACCGCCCGCCAGTCCGCCCGTCCGTCGGAGATGTCGTCGAGCTGCTCTTCCATGTTGGCGGTGAAGCCGGTGTCGACGTAGCGGTTGAAGAAGCTCACCAGGAAGGCGGTGACCAGCCGGCCGCGATCCTCGGGAACGAAGCGCTTGCGCTCCAGCCGCACGTATTTGCGGGCCTGCAGCACTTCCAGGATGGAGGCGTAGGTGGAGGGCCGGCCGATGCCCAGCTCCTCCATCTTTTTCACCAGGCTGGCCTCCGAGTAGCGCGGCGGCGGCTGGGTGAAGTGCTGATCGGCGGCGACCCAGGCCTTGCCGGGCGGGTGCCGCAGCGCGTCGGGTTCGCGCATCGGCGGCAGCATGCGGTCGGCGTCGTCGTCGGAGGCGTCGTCCAGGTCCTCGCGGTAAAGCTTGAGAAAGCCGTCGAAGGCGAGGGTGGAACCGGTGGCGCGCAGCTGCGGTCCCTTCGGCCTGGCGTCCGCCACATCCACCGCCACCTGGTCGAACTCGGCCGACTGCATCTGGCTGGCGACCGCCCGCTTCCACACCAGTTCGTAGAGCCGGCGCTGGTCGTGGTTGAGGTGGTGGGCGATGCTGTCGGGCGTGCGGGCGACATCGGTGGGCCGGATCGCCTCGTGCGCTTCCTGGGCGTTCTTGATGCGGCTGATGTATTCGCGCGGGGCGGCCGGCAGGTATTTCGTCCCGTAGGCGCCCTGCACATGCTCGCGGATGGCGCTCACCGCCTCGCGCGCCATCTGCACGCCGTCGGTGCGCATGTAGGTGATCAGGCCGACCGTGTCGCCGTCGATGTCGGCGCCCTCGTAAAGCTGCTGCGCCAGTCGCATGGTCTGCTGGGCGCCGAAGCCGAGTTTCCGGGATGCCTCCTGCTGCAGGGTGGAGGTGGTGAAGGGCGCCGGCGGATTGCGCTTGACCCGTTTGCGCTCGACCGAGGCGACGCTGAACCTGCCGGCCTCGACGGCCGCTTTCGCCGCCAGCGCCAGGGTCTCGTTGGCCAGGTCGAACTGCTCAAGCCTGGTGCCGCCGAGATGCGTCAGCCGCGCCGTGAAGGGCGCGCCGGCCGGAGTGAGGAAGGCGGCGTCGACGGTCCAGTACTCGCGCGCCCGGAACGCCTCGATCTCGGCCTCGCGCTCGCAGACCAGGCGCAGCGCCACGGACTGCACGCGCCCGGCGCTGCGGCTGCCCGGCAGCTTGCGCCACAACACCGGCGACAGGGTGAACCCCACCAGGTAGTCGAGCGCACGGCGGGCCAGGTAGGCCTCGATCAGCGGCTGGTCGAGGTCGCGCGGGTGGGCCAGCGCGTAGCGAACGGCGCTGCGGGTGATTTCGTTGAAGGTGATCCGCCGCACCTCGACGCCCTTGAGCGCGCGCTGGGCGTCCAGCATGGCGCGCACGTGCCAGCTGATCGCCTCGCCCTCGCGGTCGGGGTCGGTGGCGAGGTAGAGGGTCTGGGCGCCCTTCAGGGCCTTGGCGATGGTGGCAACCTGGCGGCTGCCCCGATCGTCGGCTTCCCAATCCATCTCGAAGTTGTTGTCGGGACGCACGCTGCCGTCCTTGGGGGGAAGGTCGCGCACGTGACCGAAACTGGCCAGCACGGTGAACTTGCTGCCCAGGTACCTGTTGATGGTCTTCGCCTTGGCAGGCGATTCAACGACGACGACGTCCGTCATGCTGTCCTGTTCTTGGGGCGGCGGCGTTTGGGGGGCGCCTAATGACCGGGTTCGGCGAGCAATGCAACCATGTTCCCCGGCAGCATCTCCACACGGCCGGCTACTTCCAGCATCAGCAGCACGGCCATCACGACGCCGGGCAATAGCTGGGAACGACGGATGAGTTCGTCAACCAATGTCGCGGAAGGGCCGAGAAGATCAAGGATTTTCGTCACCGCCCGGGGGTTCGCCAGGGCTTCCTCCGGCGCCTGGGGCGGCGGTGAGGGCTGTTCCAGAAGCATGCCGGGCCGGCTGAATTGCAAACCGAGCACGGCCGCGGCGCCGGCGTGTTCCGGCAGGTCCGCCAGCACGTCGGCCGCCGTCTCGACCAGCCCGGCGCCCTGGCGGATCAGGTCGTTGGCGCCGCGGCAGCGCGGGTCGAGCGGCGATCCGGGCACCGCGTAGACCTCCCGCCCGGCCTCCTGGGCGTGCCGCACGGTGATCAGGCTGCCCGAGCGCAGCGCCGCCTCCACCACCACCACGCCCAGCGACAGGCCGGCGATGACACGGTTGCGACGCGGGAAATGGCGCGACTGCGGCGCGGTGCCGGGCGGCGCCTCGGCCACGACGGCGCCGGCCCCGGCGATCTCGGCCTGCAGGCCGGCGTGCTCGGGCGGGTAGGGCACGTCGATGCCGCCGGCGACGCAGGCCACCGTGGCGCCGCCGCGCAGCGCGCCCCGGTGCGCCGCCGCGTCGATGCCCCGGGCCATGCCGGAGACCACCACCAGCCCCGCCGCCGCCAGTTCCTCCGCCATGGCTTCCGCCACATGCTGGCCGTTCGCCGAGGCATTGCGGCTGCCGACCATCGCCACGGCGCGCCGGTCCAGGATCTCCGGCCTCCCCTGCACGGTGAGCACGGACGGCGCGTCGTCGAGCAGGCCGAGCAGCGCGGGGTAGCCCGGCGTATCGACGAACAGCAGGGCGGCGTGGGCGCGGCCGGCCTGTTCGAACTCGCGCTCGGCATCCTCGGGGCTGGGCATCGCCAGCGCGCCGTCCCGCCCGCCGGCCCGCGCCAGGCCTGGCAGCGCGGCCAGCGCCGCGGCGGCGCTGCCGAAGCGGCGCAGCAGGCGGCGGTAGGTGAGGGGGCCGACCCCGCCGGTGCGGGCCAGGCGGAGGCGGTCGAGGTCCTCGCTCATTTGCCGCCGCCGATGCGCGGTTCCGTGCCGGCGAGCAGGCGGCGGATATTGGCGTGGTGGCGGACGACCACCAACACGGCGGCGACGATCACCAGCGCCTCGACCAGCCGGGGCGCGCCGAGCAGGGCGGCGATCGCCGGGGCCGCCACGCAGGCCGCCAGCGCGCTGGCCGAGGAGATGCGGGTCGCCAGCGCCATGGCGAGCCAGACCAGGGCGGCGCACAGCGCGGCCAGCGGGGCCGCCGCCAGCATGACGCCGAAGCCGGTCGCCACCCCCTTGCCGCCCTTGAAGCCGATCCAGACCGGGAACTGGTGGCCGAGAAGGGCGCCCAGCCCGGCGGCGAAGGTACCGTCCTCACCGGCCAGCGCGGCGCCGATCAGCACCGCCGCCGCGCCCTTGGCCGCGTCCGCCGCCAATGTCGCCGCCGCCAATCCCTGGCGGCCGGTGCGCAGGACATTGGTGGCGCCGATATTGCCCGAGCCGATTTTCCGGATGTCGCCAAGGCCGGCGAGGCGCGTCAGCACCAGGCCGAACGGAATGGAGCCCAGCAGGTAGCCCAGCACGCCAAGAGAAATCAGGACGATCACGCGCCGAACACGCGCCGCCCGGCTTTCCAGGTGCCCAGCACGCGCCCTTCCAGCCCACGCCCGTCGAAGGGAGTGTTCTGCGCCTTGCCCGGCAGCACCCCGGCCTCGACCTGCCAGGATCGCTCAGGGTCGAACAGGCAGAGGTCGGCCAGCGCGCCGCGGGTGAGCGTGCCGGCCGCGCTGCCCAGCAGCCGTGCCGGGCACGCCGTCAGCAGGGCGATCGCGGCGGCGAGGCCGATTCCGCCGCCATGCACCTGCGCCAGCGTCACCGCCAGCAGCGTCACCAGGCCGCTGCCGCCGGCCGCGGCCTGGGCGAAGGGCAGACGCTTGTCGTCGGCATCGCGGGGCTGGTGGTCGCTGGCCACCGCGTCGATGGTGCCATCGGCCAGGG
>Ga0181535_10007886_pt1 | contig 10588 bp, 6 predicted proteins | sample PEATcosm2014_Bin_44_FD_119774 | JGI IMG/M metagenome (GOLD analysis project Ga0181535, IMG submission 119774) | Peatland microbial communities from MTU Mesocosm Facility, Houghton, MI, USA - PEATcosm2014_Bin17_30_metaG | ecosystem: Environmental > Terrestrial > Soil > Wetlands > Peat | place...
CGGCTACGACGCGGGGCTGGCCGAATCGAACCCGGTGCGGATGAAGGTGCGCGACGAGATCAACGGGGAGCTGGCCGACTCCGCCCCGGCACGCGACGCGCGCGACGCGCTGTGCCTCTTTATTCGCCAGCATGCGCTGGCCGACACCGGCCACGGCGTGGCGCAGTACATCTCGCTGGCACTGTACCTGACGCCCGCGCCGGAGCTTGCGCCGTCGGTGGACGCGAGCGATCTGCCGCCGGACGCGACACCGGTGGTGGAGGTGCTGCCGCTGCTGCGCGCCTTCGCGGCGGCGGTGCAACTGCACACGATCTGGGTCGAGCACAGGCCGGAGTACGAGGGCCTGATCGACCGCATCCATGACCCGCTGACCAAGATGGTGCTGGACACCAACATCTACCTGCGGCTGCCGGTGAGCAGCTACGACGGACGGCGGTTCCTGGTGCTGCTGGAGCCGATGCTGGCGCCGTCGGAGACCAACGCGCGGTACAACGGGGTGGATTCGGTGGTGGCGGTGTCGCCGCGCGCCGACCCGCCGGACGCGGTGCCGATGGAGCTGGTCCGGCATACCTACCTGCACTTCCTGGTGGAGCCGCTGGTGTATACGCGGGCCGCGTCGATGAGCCGGCTGCAACCGCTGCTGAAGCAGGTGCAGCGCGCGCCGCTGGAGTTTACCTACAAGAGCGACATTGCGGCGCTGCTGACGGAGTGCCTGATCAAGGCGATTGAGGCGCAGACCATGGACGTGGGCATCGCCGCGCCAGCCAGGCCCAGCGCCGGTCGACAGCGCGAAGACCAGGAGCGCTACGGCGCGCAGTTGGCCGTCTACAACCGCCAGGCCGAGGCCGTGCGGCGGCGCAAGGTCGATCTGGAGATGAGACAGGGATGGGTGCTGGTGGAGTACTTCTACGACCAACTGGGCAGGATGCAGCGGGAGGGCGGCAACCTGAAGGACAAGATGGGGGAGATGGTCTACGGCATGGATGTGGAGAGCGAAGCAGGCCACATCAAGCAGATCGTGTTCCTGCCGGAAGGCTCGGGCGGAGACGTGATGCGGCGCACGCCGCGGCCGCTGACGGGCCTGGAGCTGGCCGAGAACAAGCTGAGGCTGGGCGACCTGGACGGGGCCGTGGAGATTGCGGACGCCGCGCTGAAGGCCAACCCTGCCAACGCCGAGGCCCACTCCCTGCTGGGGCGCATCGAGCTGATGCAAGGCGACGCGGACGACGCGCTCGACCACCTGACGCAGACGGTCAAGCTCTCGCACGACCCGCGCACTGTGGCGTGGGCGCACATCTATCTGGGGCGGATGTACGACATTGCGCGCGACCCCGACGATCCAAGCGCGGTGAAGCCGCAGCGCGAGAAGGCGCTGGCGGAGTATCGCGCCGCACTGGCCAGCCGCGACAGCCAGCCCGACACCAAGGCCGCCGCCGAAAAAGGCATCCAGCAGCCCTTCGCCCTGCCCCGGCGCGCGGCAACTCCCGGCGATCAGCAGGACAACGCCGCTCCCGCGGACAGCGCGCCCCTGGACCCCACCGGCAAGGCGGAGAAGGAAGCCTACCGCCCCGCACCGTCGCAGTAAACCTCTCCGCCAAACAACTCCGGTAAACTGAAACTCAGAGTCCCAGATGCACGTCAAGGGAGTGCATTGACAACGCGCCAGCTCATTGCCGGGAACACCCGCAAGTCGCCGCGCCGGCGGCCGGCTGACCCTGTTGCCGGTTCCGATGGCGGCGCGAAAAAAGCCGAGGCCGCGGCTACCATCCCACCGGAGAACTCCGCCGCGCGCTTCTTCGGATACAAGTTCAAAGACCCAAGCCTGCTGACGCTTGCGCTGACGCACAGTTCGCTGGCCTACGAGAACAACCCCGAGGGCGCGCCCTACCCCGGAAGCGACAACGAGCGGCTGGAGTTCCTGGGCGACGCGGTGCTTGGCCTGGTGGTCGCCGAGGCGCTCTACCGCCGTCTTTCCACGCTGCGCGAGGGCGACCTGACGCGACTGCGCGCCTCGCTGGTCAGCAGCCACCACCTGGCGCAGGTGGCGCAGCGCATCCAGCTCGGCCCGATGCTTCTGCTGGGCCGCGGCGAGGCGCATAGCGGCGGACAGAAGAAGCCCGCGCTGCTGGCCAACGCGCTGGAGGCGGTGATTGCCGCGCTGTTTTTGGACGGAGGCCTGGCGACTGCGCGCGAGTTCATCCATCGCAACATTATCGAACCCGCCGAAGCCAGCCTCAGCGGAGTGCTGCAATCCAGCGAACCGCTCTCCGGCGCGGTGGGCGACTACAAGTCGGCGTTGCAGGAGCGGCTGCAGGCCAGCGGCCTGGGCCAGCCGCAGTACGTGCTGGCCGCACAGTCCGGCCCAGACCATCAGAAGCGCTTCCGCATCGAGGTGCGCGTGGCCGGCGCCGCTGGCACACCCCTGATCCTGGCCAGCGCCGACGGCACAACCAAGAAGCAGGCGCAGCAGGAGGCCGCGCGCCTGGCCTTCGCCAGCCTGCTCTCCAGCGCGCAGACGAACGAGGAAGGAAAGGCGCAATCGCAGGGAGGATCGAAGGCGAAGGCGACTTCCGCACCCGCCGCCGCCGCGCAACCAAAGGCCGCGCGATGACGCTCGCGGACAGGCCCGGCCAGGCCTCGCTGCAACGCCACAGCCTGCTGCAGGCCTTTCAATCGCTGCTCTATATTCTGGTGGTCGCGCTGTTTATTATGACGTTCACGGCGCAGCCGTTTCGGATTCCTTCCGCGTCGATGGAGCCAACGCTGCTGGTCGGCGACTTTCTGCTGGTCAATAAAGAAATCTCCGCCGGCCGCTTCCCTGCTCTGGCATCGGCGAGCCTCATCCGCCGTGGCGACCTCATCGTCTTCCACTATCCGGTCGATCCCAGCAAAGACCTGGTGAAGCGCGTGGTGGGCCTGCCGGGCGAGCGCCTGCGCCTGCGCGACGGTCGAGTTTTTATCGATGGGACGGCGTTCGACGAGCCGTACGCCTTCTACCGCACGGCGGCGGCAGACAGCTATCGCGACGACTTTCCGCGCGTGGATCGCGCCGACCCCGCCATCGATTCGCGCTGGTGGATTCAGATGCACTCGCTGGTCAGCAACGGCGAGCTGACGATTCCGCCCGGCAGCTACTTCGTGCTGGGAGACAACCGCAACGACAGCGAGGACAGCCGCTACTGGGGACTGGTGCCGCGCGAGGCGATTGTCGGCAAACCGTTCCTGATCTATCTCTCGCTGAGCGAACCGGGCGGACCGTTATTCCACTTTGCGCGCTGGGAGAGGACGCTTCGCATCCTGCGATGAGGAAGATTGTAGACGCGGAACTGAGATTCCCCCGGGGGCTAAAGCCCGGTTGGTTTTACGACTCTTACGGCGGGACTGAAGTCCCGCCCTTTCAAAACGTCCCCCACTTACCCACTACAACAGAAGAGGCGACCGCAATGGCCGCCTCTTCTGTCACTCACAACACGCAACTGTTTTATGCGACAACAGCCTCGGTGACGGGGACCTTGACCGGAGTGAGCCAGTCGTAGATGTCGGGCTTGATGCCGTTGACGATGGCGAAGAACTCGTCGTGGATGGCGGTGGTGATGGGGCCCATGGTTCCGTCGCCGACGAGGATCTTGTCGACCGAGCGCAGGTGGGTGACCTCGGCGGCGGTGCCGCTGAAGAAGGCCTCGTCGCTGATGTAGACCATCTCGCGGGGCAGCGCCTGCTCGACGACGGGAATGCCCAGCGATTTGGCGATGGCGATCACCGACATGCGGGTGACGCCGCTGAGCACCGAGTTGGCCAGCGGCGTGGTATGCAGCACGCCATCGCGCACCAGAAAGATGTTCTCGCCCGAACCCTCCGAGAGATAGCCATTTACATCCAGCGCGATGCCCTCTGAGTAGCCGTTGATCTCCGCCTCCATGCGGATGAGTTGCGAGTTCATGTAATTGGCGCCGGCCTTGGCCATGGACGGCATGGTGTTGGGCGCGAGCCGGTTCCAACTGGAGACGCAGACATCCGCGCCGCCAGTGCCGGAGACGTACTTGCCCCAGGGATAGTTGACGATGTAGACCTCCATGGGAGAGTTGAGCGGGTTGACGCCCACCTCGCCGTAGCCGCGAAAGGCGATGGGCCGGATGTAGCAGGGCGCGACGCCGTTGGCCTCGACCAGATCGACGGTCGCGGAACACAGCTCGTCGAGCGAATATCCCAGGGGCATGCGATAGATCTTGGCCGAGTCCAACATGCGGCGGATGTGGTCTTGCAGGCGGAAGATCGCCGCGCCCTTCGGCTGCGCATAACAGCGCAGCCCCTCGAAGACCGAAGAGCCATAGTGGACCACATGCGACATCACATGGATATGCGCCTTCTCCCAGGCAATCATTCGTCCGTTGTGCCAGATGTTCTTCGTTGACTCTAACGCCATCTCCACTCCTTCGCGTGCAGATTGAGGATTACAGCAAAATTAAACCGGTGAATTCACCATTATACCGGTGCGTCTTTCCAATCCCGGTTAATAACAGGGAACAACGATGCGACAATAGCTTCGTGGCCTTCGATCCACATCTCGTCTCGTTCTACGAATTGCAGCACTCGGCGTATGTGCGCTTTTCGGTGCTCGCGCTCAGCTCCATCTTCTTTCTGGTGGACCCGTTCGCCGCGCTGCCGACGTTTCTGGCCATCACCGAAGGCTCGGACGCGGCGCGGCGTCGCCGCATTGCGCGCAAGGGAGCGCTGACCACGCTGATTGTGCTGGCCACCTTCGCCTTCGCGGGCGAGGCCATCTTCCGCGTGCTGGGCATCACGCTGCCGGCATTCGAGATTGCCGGCGGAGTCGTCCTGCTGCTGATCGGCCTGGACATGCTACAGGCCCGGCGCTCGGCGACGCAGGAGGTCCCCGGCGACACCCTGGCCGCCGCGCAGAAGGAGGACGCCGGCGTCGTCCCGCTGGGCGTTCCCATGCTGGCCGGCCCTGGGGCCATCACCTCGGTGATGGTGCTGGTGGGGCAGGCGCAGACGCGCTGGCAGATGGCAGCCATCCTGATCGCGATCGCGATTACGGCGCTGGCCTGCTACCTGGTGCTGGGCCACTCGGACCGTGTGGTGCGGCTGCTGGGCGAGACCGGCATCCGCATCCTGGTGCGGGTGATGGGGCTGCTTCTGGTTGCGCTGGCCGCGCAGTACTTCGTCAACGGCCTCGCCGATCTCGGCGTCATCGCCCACCCCGCCGAGTAGGCCCTCCCAGCAAATAACTGGAAATCAATTGTCCCGCGCAGACGCGTCCGGTGGTAGATTGGTACCTCGACTCGGGCAATCGATTCCTTGTGGATTGCCCGCGCCCGCAATACAGTTTGCTGCACGCTATTGAGCCAACGGCCGCTGCCGATACAGACATAAGAGAACTCCCAGGGTCATCGCAGAGTAAACCTTGGAAGTTTCTCATCTCCTTCTGAACCGGCAGGGAACTCTGCCCTTCTCTGCGTCGATTCAACCGGCTTTCGCCGGCTGCATCCAGGGAGGATGCGGTTGGAGTCAGGCCCCACGCCATGCGCGCACAGAATCCGGCAGGGATTTGTCGAGGAACACAAGAGCTGCGAGCCGCGCGCTGGGCTGGGTGGGGCCGCGTGGCACTCCGGCTGGGAACCTGTATGGCGGTGCTGTGTCTACCCATTCGCACGCACAGCTTCGCGCAGCAGGCAAATCCACGGGCCATTCCGCAACTGAATCAACTGAACGCCGCGTGGCAGCCGGTGGGGCCAAACCAGATTGCCAGCCAGAGCTACGGCAATGTGACCGGACGCGTGACCGCGATTGCGATCGACCCGGCGGACGCGAGCGGCAACACGGTCTATCTGGGCACGACCGGCGGCGGGGTGTGGAAGTCGGTCAACGCGGCGGGCTCGGCAGCCAGCGCAACCTTCACTCCGTTGACCGACACGCTTCCGGTCTTCAGCGCGAATGCGGGAACGGCGGCGATTCCGTCGTTGAGCATCGGCGCTCTGAGCGTGAGCGAGGCGAGCGGGACCGACATTCTGCTGGCCGGAACGGGCGACCCCAATGGCGCAGCGGACTCCTACTACGGCGAGGGGATTCTGCGCTCGGCGGACGGCGGCAACACATGGACTCTGATTCAGGAGTCAAAGGACTCGCCGGCTGCAAATCATTCCTTCGTTGGCCTGAGCGTGGCCGGTTTCGCGTGGAGCAGCACGACACCAGGATTAGTGGTCGCAGCGTTCTCGCAGGCAACCGAGGGAGTTCTGGTCAACGCGCCGGACACGACCTACAGCGTCATGGGGCTTTACTACTCGCAGGACGCGGGGGTCACATGGCAGATGGCGATCATCGAGGACGGCAGCCAGTTTGTGCAGAGGGCCGCGACAGCGACGTATCCAGGCAACGCCGCGACCGCGGTGGTGTGGAATCCGGTGCGGCGGATGTTCTACGCGGCGGTGCGCTATCACGGATACTACCAGTCGCCCGACGGCATCGTCTGGACGCGCCTGAGCAACCAGCCGGGCACGGGGTTGACGCTGAGCAACTGCGCAACCTATTCCAGCCCGTCGATCAATCCGACCTGCCCCATCTTTCGCGGGGCGCTGGCGGTGCAGCCGATTACAGGCGACACATTCGCGCTGACCGTGGACGCGAACAACCTGGACCAGGGGCTGTGGCAGGACGTGTGCGCGCTGGCGGGATCGAGCTGCGCGAATCCTGCGATTGCATTCGGCAAAAGACTGACTTCGACTCCGCTGGAGGTGGGAAGCGGATCGACCGTGATTGCGCAGGGGGACTACAACCTGTCGCTGGCGGCGGTGGGAACGGGGGCAGGAGCAAGTCTGGACACTTTGATTTTTGCGGGCACGGTGGATCTCTATCGCTGCTCGCTTGCCGCCGGGTGCGCGCTGCGCAATACCACCAACGCAGAGAATGGATGCAACGCTCCGGCGATGGTCTCGCCGGCGCAGCACGCGATTGCCACGCTGGCGGGCGCGGGAACGGGAGGGCTGCCGCTGCTGTATGTGGGCAACGACGGCGGAGTGTGGCGCTCGCTCGACGGAGTGGACCAGCAGCAGACTCCCTGCTCGGCCGATGACGCAACCCACTTCCAGAACCTGAACTCCGGGCTGGGCTCGCTGGCCGAGGTGGTGAGTTTTGCCGAGCACCCAACCGATCCGGCGACGCTGCTGGCCGGGCTGGGCGCAAACGGGACCGCCGCAACGGGCGCGGCGACCACCAGCGCACCCTGGTCGCAGATTGCGGCGGGCGAGGGCGGAATGGTTGCCATCGATCCGGCCAACCCGCAGAACTGGTACGTGTCCACCGAGGCGGGCGTGAGCATTCGCGCCTGCGGCAATGGCAACGCGTGCGCGGCGGCGAACTTTACCGGCCAGCCGACCATCGGCGCCGCGCAGGTGGATGGCGACGCATCGCTGATCGACGCGCCGTTCCTGCTCGATCCGGCGCTGACGACGGACGTTCTAATCGGCACATGCAGAGTGTGGCGCGGAGTGGCTGACAACGCGCCGACGTGGCCGGGTTCGAACAACATCAGCCCCGCATTCGACGGATCGCACAATGCGGTCTGCGGATCGACCAACGCGATGGTGCGTTCGCTGGCCGCAGGCGGGCCGGCGAGCAATGCAAGCGCGGCGCAGGACGAGGGATCGACCGTGCTCTATGCGGGACTGGCGGGATCGCTGGATGGCGGAGCGAACTTCGGCGGACACATCTTTGCCAACTACGCGGCGGGAACCGCGAGCAGCAGCTCAACCTGGACGGACATCGCAAAGTCGGCGGTGAACAACGTAACGGGAGGAGTCTTCAATCCCGGCGGCTTCGATATTTCATCGGTGGTCGCCGACCCGCACGACGCCACGAGCAAGACGGTCTACGCGACCGTGATGGGCTTCGCCGGCAACGGAGTGAACGCGGCGCACGTCTATCAGTCGGCCAACGGAGGCGCGAGTTGGACCAACATCAGCAGCAACCTGCCCAATGCACCGGCCAACAGCGTGCTGGTGGATCCCAACGACGCCAACACGCTCTACGTGGCGATGGACACGGGCGTCTACGCGACCACTGCGGTGACGACCTGCGCGACCGCGACGGTGAGTTGCTGGAGCGTCTACGGGAGCGGCCTGCCCAACGCGCCGGTGGTTGCGCTGGCCGCGGCCGCAGGCATGGCCACCGGCGACGGCCGCACAGGCGAACTGCGCGCGGCAACCTACGGGCGCGGCATCTGGCAGATTCCGCTGCTGACCGCGGCGAGCGCGGCCGCACCCGCGATGACGCTGAATCCCGCCAGCCTGAGCTTCGCGACCGAGGCGGTTGCGACGGCCAGCGCGGCGCAGAGCATTACGGTTACAAATTCCGGCAACGCGCCGTTGACCGTCACGCAGGTTGCAGCGCCGGCCAACTTCAGCGAATCCGACAACTGCGTCGGCTCACCCATCGCTGTAGGATCGGCCTGCGCGGTGCAGGTCGAGTTTGTGCCCACGCAGACGGGAACGCTGGGCGGCGCGCTGACGATCTACGGCAACGTCGCGGGCGGACAGGCGACGGCGGCCCTCAGCGGCGTGGGCGCGCCTCCGCCAGCGATTGTTCTCAACCCCATCACGCTGAACTTTCCATCCACCAACGTCGGCTCGGACAGCTCGGCGCAGAGCATTACGATCTCCAACACCGGCGGCGTGACGGCTACGCTGGGAACTCCGTCAGTCACACCCGGCTTCGTCATCTCCGCGAACACTTGCACGGCGATACTGGCCTCCAACGTGGGATGCACGGTCTCCATCGAGTTCCAGCCGACGGCCTCCGGCACGCAGACCGGCAGCTTCAGCATCAGTGACAGCGTGGGGACGCAGACCACATCGCTGAGCGGCGTGGGCGTGCTGCCAGCGACGGATGCGCTGTCCCCGCTCAGCCTTCCCTTCGCGGCCCAGCAATTGAACACGGCGAGCGCAGCCCAGCAGGTGACGCTTACCAACACGGGCGATGCGACGCTGCTGCTGATCGCGGCGCAGATTGCCAGCGGCGATTTCACCGTGGTGAACGGATGCGGCAACTCGCTCGCCGGCCATTCGTCCTGCTCTCTGCTGGTCGCGTTTGTGCCCAAGAGCGTGGGCCCTGAAACCGGCGTCCTGACGGTCTCGGACCAGTACCGCAGCCAGACCGTGGCGTTGAGTGGGACCGGCGTCGCGCCTCCCGGCGTGTCGCTCTCGCCCTACTCTACAGTCGTTTTCGCACCCACCGGAGTGGGACTGATTGCGGCGGCGCAGACGGTGACGCTGACCAACAATGGAGGGCTTGCGCTCTCCGTGCTGAACATTGCGGCGACCGGCGACTTCGCCATCGTTGCGGGCGGCAATACCTGCGGACCAAGCCTGGCCGCGGGCGCGGCCTGTACGGTGCCGATTGTCTTTGCGCCCAATGCTGCCGCGGCGCGCACGGGCACCTTCACGGTGACCGACAATGCAGCGTCTTCGCCGCAGAGCTTGCAGTTGACAGGCACTGGCGTGGACTTTGCGCTGGCTGCGAACGGAAGTACCTCACAGACGATCCCAGCCGGCGGCGAGGCAGTTTTTCCGTTGCTGCTCTCCTCCCCTGCCGGTGTGCCGGGAACAGTCGCGTTTGCGTGTGCGCCGATACCGGCCCATGCAACGTGCGTGGTGAACCCGGCGACAGCCGCGCTGGGAGCGACAACGACGATCACCGTGACGGTTGCAACCAGCGTGGCAGGCGTGGAGCTGCATTGGCCAGACGCGCGGCAGTTAGTATGGTTCGCCGGCCTGCTGCCTCTGGGTCTGCTTGGCCTAAGGCGGCGGCGCGCGTTGCGGATGGGCGCGGTTGCTCTGCTGTGCTGTGTGTTGCCGATCGGCGGATGCAGCGTCACGCGGACAGTACCGGAGTCAAGCTCAATTAGCGGCGGAACAAACGCGACTCCAACGCCCAGCGGGAGCTATAACATCGTTGTCTCCGGAAGCAGCGCAGGCCTCACGCGCAGTGTCAACCTGACGCTCATCGTGCAATAGCGGCGCACCGATTTTGCAGGCTGCGCGGTCCATGCGAACAGACCGCACTGCCATCGAATTGAGACAGCGATCCAAGCCTGCCATACAACAATTACCGCCCGGATTGCATCGATTACATGGTAGGCCCGCGAGCAATACAGAACGGCTTTCGGGGCTGCGCGGACAGACACTCATACTCCAGTCCAGGCTTCGGATGTGCTGGGCCAGAGGATGACCCGCCCGGAAGCCGGTGCAGGCAAGAAGAACGCGGGGACAGCGAATATGGACCAGAATGCAGAGAAACCCAAGCCGGAGCAGCAGCCCAAGCCCGATTCAAAGCCCGGCTCCAAGGACGATCTGAAGTCTCTTCCCATGCCGGAGTTGCAGACAAAGCTGGAATCGTCCCCGAATGGACTCAGCCAGGCCGAGGCCACGAAGCGGCTCGCGCTATACGGCCCAAACGAGATCGCGGAAAAAAAGACGAATGAATTCCTGAAGTTCCTCTCCTACTTCTGGGGCCCCATTCCGTGGATGATTGAGGCCGCGGTGATTCTGTCGGGGGTTGTCCGGCACTGGATGGA
>Ga0181535_10007888_pt1 | contig 10587 bp, 15 predicted proteins | sample PEATcosm2014_Bin_44_FD_119774 | JGI IMG/M metagenome (GOLD analysis project Ga0181535, IMG submission 119774) | Peatland microbial communities from MTU Mesocosm Facility, Houghton, MI, USA - PEATcosm2014_Bin17_30_metaG | ecosystem: Environmental > Terrestrial > Soil > Wetlands > Peat | place...
CGACGCCCACGCCGACGCCGACTGCGACTGCCACGCCGACCGCCACGCCTACCGCGGCGCCCATTCCTCCCACCGGAGCTGGTACTGGCGGAACCGGATCCCCCATCGGGATGGGACTGATCCTGTTCCTGGTTGGACTAGCCCTTCTTGGATTCGGTGTCTTCAGTATCAGACACAACCAAGCAGGGAAGGTTGTCCAGCTATAACTAATTCCGTCTAACCCCAAACCAAAAGCACCTCCATACCCAGGGGACGTGGCAGCAGCCGCACTCGGACTTCGGTCTCGGAGCGGTTGTCTGCCACGTCCCCAGTCCCGGGAAGTCATATCGTTCAAGCAAATAAGGCTTTCTCTTAATACATGACTTAGCTATGTTTTAATCGAGAAAGTCTTTCCGAGCTGGTGATGGGTAATGTGTCGAGTTGGTTCATTTGAACTCAGTGCATTAACTTGCACCCCTCCACAACCCCAAAAACACCGCTCCCTTGCTACCCGAAACCATTTATCAACGACATTAAGACTAAGATAGATTTATAACTAGATAGATAATTCACCATTAGTAATTTTAGCGACTAATTTGGTAAATTGGCTGGCTTCAGAGGGATTTAATTTGCTCATAAGATAACCGGTCGGCCCGCATAATTCTTGAAGCAGGGCAGTGCGGATAGCCAGACCGCCATGCCTGATCTCCACCATTTTTAAACGGCGATCATCCGGATTCTCAAAACGGGCCACCAAACCTTTATGCTCCAGACCGTCAATGATGCCGGTAATATTAGACGGATCACAGTTAAAGACTTTACCTAAGGTATGCATCGGCCTCGGTTTATCCAGCAAGCAAAGGGTAATGGCTTGCATGCCAGTTAAACCATGTTTGATAGCCATCTCAAACACATGATGTTTGGATATCATCAAGAACTCGACGAAAGTTACATAGGATTTTTCCAGAGAGGGAAGGTCTGCTGTAGCCATATATATTGACAACCTCAATAATTGACATTTACAATCATTTGATAATTTCATTTTAGGATTTAGTTTATCAATTTTCAAGTAGGAGGGTATGAATGGCATCGGTAATCAATAGCAAACAGACCAATCATTGGATTATCTTAATTTTATTAGCTCTAGCTCAATTTATGGTGGTACTCGATATATCGATCGTTAATGTGGCGCTGCCGTCGATTCAAAGGGCTTTTTCCTTATCTAATACCAATCTCCAGTGGATTATCACCGCTTATACGCTGGCTTTCGGCGGCTTTTTGCTGCTGGGCGGGCGTAATGCCGATTACTTCGGGCGCCGTCTAACTTTCCTGGCCGGGATTACCGTCTTTTCGCTGGCTTCACTGGGTACCGGGCTTAGCCAATCCGGCACCATGATTATTGTCTTTCGGGCGATTCAGGGACTGGCCGCGGCCTACATGTCGCCGGCCGCATTATCAATCGTGCTGGTGACCTATAGGGAAGGCCAGGAGCGCAATGTCGCCCTAAGTGTCTGGGGTGCGGTGGCTTCCGGCGGGGCTGCCGTCGGGGTGCTGCTGGGCGGTATTATTACCCAGTACCTGTCTTGGCGCTGGAACTTTTTCATTAATGTGCCGGTGGGTATTTTTATTATCATTACATCTCTAAGAATATTAGATAAACATAAAACCGAAGCCGACCAAAAAAGCCTGGATCTTCCCGGAGCCATCTCGGCCACTGGAGGTTTAATGGCCCTGGTTTATGTCCTGACCGAGGGGCCGACGGTTGGTTGGGGTAGTCCCAGGATATTAATAATCTTAGCCCTGAGCATCATATTGCTGACTTTCTTTATTATCAACGAAAGACGGGCCCGGATTCCGATTATGCCGCTGCACATCTTCCGGATCCGCAATGTCTCGGGAGCCGATGGGCTGATGCTGTTTATGGCGGCCGGACTCTTTTCGGTCTTTTTCTTCACGACTCTTTATTTACAAAATATCTTGCATTATTCACCGGTTAAAACCGGACTTGATTTTCTAATCCTGCCCATCGTCATCGCTTTGGTCGCCACCAATGTGCCGCGCCTGATTAAACTGGTGGGGCATAAGCCGATCCTGGTAGTCGCTCCACTCCTAGTCAGTGGCGGCTTATTTTGGACATCGCATATTCCGGTGCACGGTAGTTACTGGGGGAATGTCGCTCCGGGACTGGTGCTGATGGGGATGGGCATGGGAGCTTTGTTTGTCAGTATTACCATTGCCGCGACCTCCGGTGTGCCCCATCATGAGGCTGGGCTGGCCTCGGGACTGCTCAATACCGCTCAGCAGATCGGCGGAGCGATTGGTCTAGCCGTTTTAACCGGTGTCCTAACCAGCACCACTGCCCATTATTTACAAACTCATGCTCATGCCGGATCGGCTCAAGTGATCACCGCCGCGACCGTGCATGGTTTTCAAAACGGCTATTTAGTAGCCAGCAGCTTCGGAGTCTTTGCATCACTGCTGGCTATCTTTGTGATTAGGATTCAAAAAGCCAAATCCGATCCCAGTCACCCGCAAACCGAAATCGAAGCCTTATCGATGTAAGGGTTTGAGCTCCAGAACGGTAAGCGCCCGGATCAGAAGTATGCCAAAGGCCAGCTGAAACAGTACCTGAGTCTGCAGCAGCGGCCCGCGGGTCCAGGGCAGAAAATAAAACGATGCGATACCGCTAAATATTTCCGCCATTACTAAACTGACATTCAGCCAGCTAAAGGCTAACCAGGCCACCAGACAGGTCGATAACAAAACTTCGAGCACAAATAATCCGGAGCCGAAAAACAGATGGATATCATAAACCGAATTACCGGGAGTAAGTAGCAGCCCGATAATTTGTACGATCATGATCCGAAATACCCAGGTAAAAATACGGTGCTGCCAGAGACTGCCGAACCTGATGGTCGAAACTTTCCATAAGCTCAAGGCGTAAAGCAGATACGCAATGGTATATGGAACAATGGTGGTTTTTAGCGTTCCGAAATAACTAAGCCCGTTATCAACATTAAGACTTTCGGGGCGCAGAATAATACAAAAGGTCAGTAAGACAATGGCAGCCGCCAGGCCATAAGTAATGTATCGTGAAGGGCGCTTGATATTGGACCGAATGATACTAAATGACCTCTGTAAGGTTAGGGCAGATCTTAAGGCCATGGCTATATTATAGACAGGTTCGGCAAGAAGTTTTGATTAATTTTAGTATTTAATTCTCGACACTGTCGATAGACACTAGTTCGGCAACAATGGGTGAGCCTATTTTCCGCATCTGTTGCTTGATATCTCCTTGGGCTGCTCCGGGTAATTCTGGTGTAATGCCAAATCGGGTACAGAATTGTTCAAATTCCATTAACCCCGGTTTTGGATCTTCGTATTTATTTAAAAACCAATCTTTAACCGCTTCATTTCCGACAATAATTTGACTAACATTTAAGCTGGCCTGTTCTGAATCAGCAGAAGGAATGCGTTCATTGACTAATAAATTGCCGATACTTTTACGAAATATCCATAACGGATTAAATTGGGTCTCATAGATTTCGCCGTATTTGATAGCGGCACCGGTAGTAACTGGTATCGATAATTTGTCGGTGTCGCCAGGATAATCTTGATCATCAAATAAGATATTAAAAGTGGGCTTTACTGGCAAGACGCCAATGTCTTGAAAATCAATATGCATTGATCTACCGAGATAAGTATTAAGCATTACTAATTCACCACCATGTGCAAGAACGGTTTCGAATAATCTCTGGCAATTACTGCGAGCGGTAACGATGCCAGGCAATTGCTCAACGGGTGTAGATCCAATTAAAAAATTTTCAATCTGACTTCCGAATGATGTTTGACTACGACGAATCCGTTTCTGATATACAGCTAGCTGTTTGGTGATTCGTTCGGTCTCTGGTGAAGAACCGACTATATCTAATCTAGCAGCCTGTGCATCTTTAAATATTCCTTCGATATCGGTTGGCATTTTCTCTGTCATATTGTCTCTTTCGCTCCCCTAGAATAATCAGTCACCAGATGGAATGCAAGCATTAGAAGTTTAATCTGTTGACTAATATATCCAAAGCCTATGACATGTTAGGCTAGAGCCTTGATCTTGACTGCGAAAATTAAGATTGATGATTAGGTCTATCTGTGGTTAATTTCGATAATTAACTTAAACATTTTTTATTCTTTTGTAAATTATCAGCTGAATTTAATAATGCTTGAATATATTACTTACTCGGGTAGCAACATTTGCTAATTAATTTGGCCATTTAACGGCGTATACTATGAAATTATGGAGCGACAATTAAAACCTTTTCCGATGCCGCCTTCTCAGACACCTCCGGAAACACCCCAAAAGCCGGACTATAATCCTTTGTCTCCTAAATTCCCAGTATCTGTAAAATCGGTTAAATCAAATCGTTGGATGCAGGTCGTTACACTTTTAATTATTGTACTGGCAGTCATCGTTAGCGGTGTCTATCTACTACACAAGCATCAGCCTAAAACGCCAACTTCAACTTCTAGCCATCAGATCATCAAACCAGATAATGTCACTAATCAAACTAATACAGTGCAGTATGTATCTAATGGCCAAGATCTTAATTTAGATTTTAGTTATCCAACGAGCTGGACAGTGTCTCCGCCCACCAATGATAACGCCAACGACCAAACCATCACCGTCACCTCACCACTGCTGAGTATCCAGAACACCGGCGGCAGTACAGTCACCGGAAAAGTAGTACTTAATATTCGGCCCGGTAGTGCTCAGCTAAGCGAACTGGCTTCCGGTAATGCTACGGCCGCTCAAAATTCCATCCAAATCGGCTATACTCAGCCACTAGCCTCGCAACAACAATATCCATACCTTAGTTTTATCAATTTAAACAGCGGCAGCAATCCCAGCGGCGGCTTTCAGGAAGTCTTTATAACCGGCATGTTACAGCTCACCCAAGGCGAAAATATCACCGCTGCCGATTTAAGTTCGCTCGATCCGTATATCAGCGCCAGCTTTTATAGCTGTAGCACCCAAGCTTGCAGCGGAGCAGGTGAGACCCCCTTAAGTATCTCCCTTGATACCTGGCAAAATACCTCGCCTTTTACCCAAACCCTGGCCATTATTCAATCAATCCAACTGCACTAGTCAACAATTTTACAGACAGCTACTATTAACTTCTTGAAAATAGGAGTATGGCAAAACCGCACATCGAGCCCATGTTGGCAACCGCCGTAAGTTTAGAGAATCTGCCGAGAGATTCAGATTGGATCACCGAACCAAAGTTAAATGGCTGGAGGATGTTAGCCGATGCTGAATCTAATGGAAGTTGGTCGCTTTATTCCAGGCGCAACGCCGATTACACTGCAAAATTTCCTTGGATTACCGAACAGCTAGCTTTATCTTTAAACGGCTTAAAAGCGGTTTTGGACGGGGAACTGGTGGCTTTCGATGAAAATCATCACGAACGGCGCGAACTGTTATATCAGCCGACAGCGCAAAATACCGCCTATTTTCCGTTTGATATCTTAAGTTTAAACGGCGTGTCGGCCATCAGCTGGCCCTGGAGCGCTCGCCATGAGATGTTGCAAGCCGTCTTACATTCGCAGCCGAATATCATACCGGTAACTGCGTTTGAACATACCGATCTCGCGGGCTTACTGGAGGCGGTTGGTCAATTGGGTGTTGAAGGGGTGGTATCGAAGCGCCGCAGCGCACTTTATCAACCAGGTAAGCGCAGTCACGATTGGCGCAAATATCGTATCGCCACACCAGCTACCAACCACCGGCGAAAACCGCAATAAAGAAATAATCTTGAAAACTGGTTAATCTACAAAATATAAGGTACTAACATTTTGGTCTTTTTCTTATATTCTGGGTATGCTTCCGGAAATTGCTGGGTCATATATTTTTCTTCTTGGGTAGCACTATATATAAAGTAAACACCGGCAACTATCACTACTAAAACCCAGTCCAAATTGATATTTAAGGCCGTACCGAGTCCGGCCGTTAGGATACCGGTATAAATTGGGTGGCGGATAAAATGGTATGGTCCTGAGGTAATGAGATCGGGTTTTATTTTCTGGGACATCGGTTCTCCCCAGTTTCGGCCAATATGAACACGGGCCCAGACTGCCAAAGCAAGGCCCAAGATAAATAAACATACTCCAATAATTCTAACGGCATAAATATGGATATCTAACGCCGAATATTTTAGCGGGTTATGCTTAAAATTGGTTAAATGAAACATAGATATAACCACCACTAGTATGGCCAACCGAAAAAGTATTGAATTACCCCAATAGATATGCGAACTGCGTTTAATTTTAAAAGCCGAAATAAACCAATAGAGATAAATTGCGCCCAACCTACTCCTATTAAGATGTCAAACTGATAATTATTCACAGTATTACCAGTGTATGGTAATTCATTAGAATATAAAAAGCATATTTAGATTATCGTATAACTTTAATTGTGATGGAATCTAATGAAATAAGCATATACACTATATTTGATGTCGCGGCAGAATCATTTATTTCATTTCCACATCAGTAAGAAACGCAAACTTTCTTTAATTGATAAAGCAGCAGTTATCGCCGCATTTTTATATCCTTTAAGCGGTATACCCCAAGTGATTGAGGTATTTAAGGGAAATGTCGGCGGCGTTTCATTATTGGCTTGGCTTGGTTTTATGGTTTTTTCGTTCTTGTTTTTAATTTACGGATTAGCTTACAAAATTAAACCAATGGTTATTACTAACTTGCTATGGTTTATTGTTGAAAGTTTAGTTGTAACAGGTATTTTGATTCATGGAACTTTGTTTTAAAATTCGAATAATCATCTTATATTTTTGACAGAGTAGTCGCGCAGGCGTGGTTGGGGTCCCGAGTGGCAGGGAGCGACGAATCTTGACGTACATGTCAAAATCAATCAACTCCCCGCCACTGCCGGAACTCCTTACTCCACGAAGATGGGGACCATCTCGGAGTCGGTCCCGCAGAAGATGCGATCCAGCGTCGTTTTGAGACTCGGATGCTGCCACACCTTCAGATCGGAAGCGAACACGACCGCCAGGACGGTGTTCATTGGGGCATAGTGCGATCCGAGGTAGGCGTTCACGATGAAGCAGGTGTCGCAGATGCCCATTGTCCCGAAAGAGGCTCCGAGAGCTTCTTGGACCTTCTCGATATCAATGATATGGAAGGTGCAATCCTCGACGTCGCCCTCGCCGTGCAAGAGACACTTCGTCTGGAAATACATGGCGGGAACGTTTACGACTTGGGTGTTGATCTCGTCGGCGTCGAAGATGGAGTCATGTGCTGTTTCGAGCTGTCCGACGGTGACATCTCCGATGCAAAGAACGACATTGCGCAAAGCCAAGGGTTTATCTCCTGTTTGCAGCTGGTTTATCCAGTTTAGCTAATAATCTATAAGGTTTTACGGGCTATCAGCTAAACTAGATTGACTACTCTGTCAATGTGCTTCGGAGATGTTACCACCTCAACGAAACAGTATTATTTTATCATATTTTTGTTAAATTACAACTCTAAGTCGCAGCTGGTCCAAATCAAATTCTTAATCGACTCGAAATACTTAAAAATGCATACGATATTTAGTAAGAGTTTACTTTAGAAGATACTTAAAACTTAGATCAGTTCAACAATCTCAGAATTACCAAGCTTTAATTTTTCTCTGCGTTCTTTAACATATTCGTCAGTATGGGGCATATTCTTAATAACCCTTTGAATGGCTCTGCCAAAAGCACCGTGACTGACTACTAAAATATCGTCATAGTTATCAAGTGAATTTAGATAACTGAGCGCACGAGTTGCTCTGTCGTGTAACTCGACGGCTGTTTCAACGCCTTTTTCCTGATCTACTTCTTTAAATGTATGGTTAGAAAAATAATTAGATTTTGATGTTCCTTCTAAGGCTCCGTATGATCTTTCGATAAATAATTCATTTTTCAAAATAGCATTTACTGGATAACCGATTTCTTCCGCGATTATGCAAGCCGTATGATAAGTTCTTTGATATGGTGAACAAATAATTAAATCAATGTGCGGCAACTTGAGTTTCAGATTTTGACCGGCTTGTCTGGCTTGAAGCTGACCATTGTTAGTTAGCTTGGTTTCTGATTGTCCAGAAAATACGCCTTTTAAGTTATGCTCGGTTTCTCCGTGTCTCACGAAAAACAATCTTTTCATTAAATTCAATATACTATGCCCAAATAAGAGCTACAAATATCATATTAACCTGATAAAATTCAGATATGTCAATCGAAGGTTTAGAGAGGTCTGATTCGGAAGTGTTTCCGGCTGTTTTTGAGACTGCCGATGGTTTAACCCTAAAACAACTAACCGAAGAAGATGTTGAAGCCTACCATCAACTGATTGACTTTGACCGAGACCACTTAAGACAATTTGGTGATAATACAGGAGATAAATATCCTGATGCTGAATCTATTAAAGAATCAATAGTAAATCCTAAGAGAGCAGGGAGAATAAGATATGGTGTTTGGATCGGTGGGAATATGGTAGCTAGAGTTAGTATTGAAAGCATTAGCGGCAATACCGCAGAGGTGGGGTATTTAGTGGGCAAGAAATATATTGGTCATGGATATGCCGCAAAAGCGCTAAGGCCATTATGTGATTATGTTTTTGCCAATAATATGTTTAACGAATTAGAGGCCCATATAGCTGTAGGTAATCACGCAAGCAGGAAGACAATTGAAAACTGCGGGTTTAAGGAAACCGAAGTCAGAAGACTAATAGATCAATCTGGAAATGAACGCGACTTCTGGATTTTTAATTTATCGAGTAAATAATAATAACTAAATCTAAACCCAACATAACCCCTTATCCTTGCAAAGATCGTTCTTTGTCATATCATTTAGTTTATGAGAAATAACGTTATTGATGAACAGGGTAGAGAGTGGTTCATACCGCCCTGTGCCAAAGAAATTAGAGTTGCCCATTCCAACCAAGATCGAGTAACACGAAATCCGGATTTCAGGGAGCGAACTAGAAGCGATTTCAAGTTGATAAGTTATCAAAATAACGGTGATGGTGGCATGCTTGTCACCTGTTTAGGCGAAGAAGCCTGTAAAGGCGGTACTGTTCGGGTTGAAGACCGGCACGATCTAGAGCGAGATAGGATGCCTGAGACTACAGAAGCACTGCGTCAGATATGTACCTCAAGCTGCATGTACTATTCTGACCATGGCATAGTACGACCCCATGAAGTCATCGAGGATTAAGTCTTTTTTAAATAGATCTATAAAGAAAATGGAGTTGCTGTAATGAAACCTAAAGAAATCTTATCGGATGAAAAGTATGAACTTGCTCACAATTTGGCACGTGTAGTTCTAGAGCCAACAAAAAAAGAAGGTTTTTTTATAAGACTTGGAAGAGAGCTCTGTCTGGGACGATCAGTTACATTGATCGATATCCCAATGGAAGATGCCAAGGCGATGGTGCAAGGTAACCAAGATGTGATAAATAAATACGTTTTAAGAAATTCCCAAAGACTGGGGGAATACGCATTGCCAGAATGTATTGGTACGATGACTGACCGACTCGATTCAACACCTTTTGAAGAATCAGCTACAAGAAAATTCATGGAGGTCGTACCATTTACCGAGTCAGAAGAGCCTAAATAAGTCTAGCTAAATGGCGCTCTTAGTCGAGTAGATTTTAAGATAGTATTTCAGTATATACTGTAATCAATATGACAGACTTAGATAAGCTTCAGGAAATGGTTGTTCAATTCAGAGATGAACGTAATTGGAAACAATTTCATAATCCCAAAGATCTGGCAATATCATTAGTACTTGAAGCTACAGAATTTCTAGAACATTTTCAATGGAAAACAGAAGAAGAGATTAAACAGCACCTAAAAACCAAAAAGGATGATGTTGCCGAAGAATTAGCTGATGTTCTATATTGGGTTCTACTTATAGCTAATGATTTAGACATACCGATAAACGATACTTTTGTTAAAAAAATGATAAAGAATCAAGCCAAATACCCAATTAATAAAGCCAAAGGGAAGCATACAAAATACACTGAATTATAAATAATCTATCACCCAATAATCTGGTGATCTCAGCCAAATCTAACTGGAACCAAAGCAAACAGGAACTGATAGCTAATTAGCAAATAGTAAATGAGGTTAAGGGATTAAACCCTGTAACTAATTGGGTATCAAGAGTTAATCCTAGCTTCTCGGTAATTGTGCTTTATAAGCTGCTACATCAGCTCCGAACTGGGCATCAAGTTGTGGATCTGCATGTATCTGGTCCATAACTCTTTGAGCTTGTGTACGCCCAGCATCACTCATGCCGAACATATAATCTAAATAGCCGGGAGTAGGTAAGATACCTCTTCTTAAATCACTAATCATATAGTCTGCCATGTAAGGGTAATCTCTTCTTTCGGTACGATTTCGTTCCATATTTGTACAATTATATATAAATAATTATTGCAATAGCATGGTGACCCCGAGGGGATTCGAACCCCTGATTGCTGGGATGAAAACCCAGTGTCCTGGACCGCTAGACGACGGGGCCAGAGTATCTTGAAAACGCTCTAAAATCCTACCATAACAGAGGCAAA
>Ga0181535_10007889_pt1 | contig 10587 bp, 13 predicted proteins | sample PEATcosm2014_Bin_44_FD_119774 | JGI IMG/M metagenome (GOLD analysis project Ga0181535, IMG submission 119774) | Peatland microbial communities from MTU Mesocosm Facility, Houghton, MI, USA - PEATcosm2014_Bin17_30_metaG | ecosystem: Environmental > Terrestrial > Soil > Wetlands > Peat | place...
CCCACTTCGAACAGACCTCCAATCCGATCAAGAGCGTCGCGGACATAAGCCCAAGCAAAACCGCTATGGGGATAGTCATAGGGACCACCTGAAAATTTCCACCATTGAGGTCCGGCAGGAACCACAGGCTTGCCGGAATGATAGCAATAAGCAAAGCTCGTATGAGTATGTATGTGAGAGTCGTTCGGCCCCAAATCATAAGCATTCACCCAAGGCTGGACGACGGGATAGAGCTGGAGAGCGTGCAGCGTCTCGGTAGCCCAGCCAGCTTTCCGGAAGTGAATATCCGCGTCGAGCGTTGCGATATATTTCGCATCATGCGGGAGCCGCGCGATGCCGATATTGAGGCAGCATTCCTTCGACCAGGCCAGCGTGGTTGCGCGCACCGGTACGTGCGTCACCCGATCCGAAGCGAGCTCGGCGAGGTCATAGTCTCGTGCGCCATAGGCGCATTCGACGAGCGTCACATGGACGTTTGGCTCCTTAAGCCAATCGAGGATTGCCGCCCGCGCCAGCGCGATGCGGGAGGCCCAGCGGATCGGGTTGGAAACCGCGCAGACGATATGCAAAATGGCGTTTTGCATGAGACTTCCATTCAAGCGTGAGAGATGCACGAGTCATCGCGATCACGAGACCACGAGCTGTATCCAAGCGGCGTCAGTGCCATAGGCATTGGTGGCCCAAATTAGGAAATAGTAGGTGCCGGCCGTTGCCGGGGTGCCGGTGATCGCACCGGTCGAGGTGTTGACCGATAGGGTATCAATCCCCTGCTGGAACTGCGCACCATAGACGGTTGGAGAATTGGAGGCGGCTATGGTGAACGAAGAATAGGCGCTTCCATGCGTGGCGCCGGGCGCGGTGTAGGCGTTCGAGATTTGCGGACGCAAGGCTGGGTTTGGGAACCCAAGATACCAGCCAAAATCACCTATCGCCTGATAGTTTTGCGCGAACCCCGGCTGCCAATACGTTGCGGGCGAACAATAATTGACCTGGCCAAGTTGAGAGCTGTGCGTCGAGCCCCCGCCGCCGATATACGTGCCGTTAAAGACATACCCTTGAGCGATGACAAAAGACCCGACAAGCAGCCCCGATGCGTTATAGACGCTGAGGATGCTTATCGCGGGGTCAGTCGTTTTGTTGCCCGCTTTAAAATATGAGTGCGAGAATAGATACCAGCCATTTTGCGTTATGCTGGCATAGAGGTTCATGGCACTGAGTGCCCAACTCGCGGCACTCCCTATGCCGCCTATGTCTCCATTCGGGGAATAATAAAAATTCACGGTGCCTGTCGTAGGCACTCCGCAAACGACGACATTCTCTAAGGAATAGTCTTGAGTGTCGGCGTTCATTATCATTTCAAAAGCAGAATAAGTCGGAGATGTTGGTGCCGCCCAAGCAAAGGGGCCAGTCGGCATGACATACATCGCGAATTGTTCTGTGAAGGGACCAAGATATGGCTGCGGTGTGGCGACAAAATCTGTATTGGCCGTTTGGTACATTGCAGCAAATTTTGAGCTGATACCCGTTCCGTAGGTGCCCCCAACAGGCGTCAATAGAAAGTTATTACTGCCGCCTGGAGGCGTTGGTATATAACCGATAGGAGAAGGCCCATTGCATCGATAACGGATCAGCGGTCCGCCTATCGCATATGAACCAGGCGGCACGCCCAATGTCTGATCGCCCGGACCTAGATTAATGTCGCGGGCGAAATTCTGAAGCCACTGCCACTTCGGGTTAAGCGGAGCGCAATTAGAATTGCCGGGGTTGATAGGGGCGAGAGGAAGACCGCGCATCTATTCTGTGATCCTCTCACATAAAAGCGTTCAGAGCCCGCGCGTATAAAGGGGCGATGATCCCGTATCCTGTCGCGTTCGGATGATAAGCATCCGTCATGAGCCCCGCGGTGTTGTTGACCGCATAACTGCCGCCGCCGAACAAGTTCCAAATATCAATGTAAGGTATGTTGTTTTGCGCGGCTAATTGTTTCATGTCTGCAATATAAGGGGCCATTACCGCATATGTTGTGTTGGACGCGTTGTCACTCGCTAGAATAACGGAAGCGCCATTGAGTTTGGCCTGATTTATCGCTGTTTGTATGGAGCTATTATAAGCTGAAAACGCTGTGCCGAGGTTCCAATCATTTATCCCTTGAGGTATAATAACCAGATCTGGGTTCGAATTAGAAATTCCCGGCAATGGATTGTAGGTATAGCCTACAGTATTGTTTACTTCGTTCGCAATGGGGGCGGACGCCCACCCTGTGTTGAACAGGGATATTTCTTTGACAGTGGAATTGTAGGCATATATGCTATTTATATACACCGTAGTCGAGGCCGATACTATATTTAAAGTGTTGCTGCCTAAAGTTGTGGTTATTGTTAAATATCCTTGCGCGTTGGTGCCGGTGCAGTTCTGTGTTGCGAGTGTGGACCCGCCATTCACGTTAACCGTAAACGAGGAGCTGCCAGGGCTGATGGCGAACCCTATGATAAAGGTATCGCATTGATTTAAAGGGGTGAACGAGAGCGCGGTCCCCGTGCCACCTTTGAAAAAGTTTCCGCCCATTGTACTGGCAACACCAGTGGACCAGCCCGATCCAAACGCTACGCGGGTATCATAGGTAGGGTAAGAATTGCCTAGGTTCCCTTCCCCCCAAATGCTCTGCCAAGACGCATTTTGTTTGAGCAATGGCGCCATCTGCGGAATCCATCCGTGCGCCACCAAGTTTGGGCCGTTTGTAGTGCCGCCAGCCGACCCAACTCCCCTTGCCGTGCTGTCACCTACGATCAAGACCCTGGCGTTGCGAATCCCCGCTCGCACCGCGCGAGCCGCCTTTGTCCACGAGACCATGTTCTGCTGCGTGAAACCGTAATAGCCATAGCCCCCCCATTGGGGGCTTGACCGCATGAATGGTGCCTGCATGTTAGTTCAACGCCATTGTACGGAGGTTGACGGTGAGGATTTCACCGCTCGCGGGGACATAAGCATTGACGACCTGCACCATGCCGTAAAGCGTGGTCGAGCCTGCCGCGAGTTTGAGCGGGACCGGCGGGCTTGGGGTGAAGGAGACGCCGCTGTTCGACGCGCTGCCGCCGGGACCGCCCGACTGCGGGCATGTCAGGGAGAAAAGGATACCTGTCATATCCCCGGCCAGATTGGCGAAGTCGGCGGCAGCGATCAGGAAGGCCGCATCGTCGGAGATGACCGTGCCTGGCGTTGTGTTGAAGAGCCAGAGAATGCCCTGTAGCGACAGCGCCGGGTTCTTGTTTGAGTAGACGTCAACGCCGATCAGCGAAACCAGCTCGCCATTGTAGCCCGCCATGTTCGCAAAGGAGAACACCGCCGACGCGCCGCTTGTCGCGGTGTTCCAGCCGGTGTTCGCCGTGTAGGTGGTGGTGTTCGCTACGCGGGTAATCGAACTGGAAGCCTGCCAGGAAGGCGTGCTGGCAGGGAGTGAGGCCCCAGCAGTTTGAGGCGGCAGTGTGTTGACAGAAACGTTCCCGCTGATTGGATCGGTGTAGTTGATCGAAGTTGTCATGTCAGAACCCCATGGCTACGATTGCGTTAGATTGAGAAGATGTGCCGCCGCTGGCAAAAGATTGAATGAAGCCGTTCGCTTCCAAAACAGGTGCGTCAAACAGTGGAACATTGATTGGCGTGCTTACGGACCCAGTATAGGACCGGCCATAAATCAAAATTGGGCTCGCTGGCTTACTGGAGCTGAGGACCAGCGGGATAGTTGTTTGCCCCGCCGTCGTGGCATAAGTCGTCCATCCGTTCGCTTGAAGCACCGGGACGTCGAAAGACTGGACGCTCACCGGATTTCCTGGGGTCGAAGAATAGGAGCGGCTATTAAAATAGATCGTATTAAGATTCCCATTTGCGGGCGGCCACATCTGCACTGTTGACATAAGTATTCCCCGCGCGTTTATTGATGGATAAGCTGGAATCCGTTGAAATCGCCTTCGGTCCCGGTCGAACCGTTGGTCGTATAGCTGATAGTTAGCGTTCCTGAGCTATTCGTGGTCACGTTGAAAATCACGTAATTGGTGTTCAGAATATATGTGGATGTGGCAGCATTGACGGTTTGCGCGTTGCTCCCGCTTTGCGGGCTTCCCGAACCTGTCGTGATCGAGAAAGCGCACCCACGACTCTCAAAGCCGCCGTTCTGACCGTAAAGATAAAGGAGATAACTTTTACTCGGGAGCAACCCCGCGATCGTGAAGGTTTGAGTGGAAGAAGAAGTGACAAGGAAGAAATATTGAAATATAGGCGGTGTGACGACACCAGAAGAATATGTTCCGCTCCTTGTATAAGATAGAGTAACCCCTGAAATAGACGACCCGTCGGAGTTCACAAGACCTGACGAGACCGGTGTTGAATTAATGGGGTTCCACGTTGGCGAGCTTTGACCGTCGCCTGTATAAGCCCCCAGGGAGCTTGTAAAGCTCGATACGGCAAGCGCGACATTGAGGGTCTTGATTGGGTCGCTTGAGCCGGACGCCTTCGTCGAACCCGCCCCAACGAGCAAAAGATCGCTCATGGAGCAGCATTGTATTTTCTTGCGGGACGGAACCCAAAGTTTGCCGCGGCGAAATAGATCGCTCATGCCGCGTTGTAGCCCTGCGCATTGACATAAATGGTTGTGACGCCCGCGCTCGCGGTGAACTTGAGCGCCGAGGTCGCAGCCAGGACAAGCGGCGGATTGAAGACCATATTGTTGCCGCCGCCGCCGCCGCTGTTTGGCACGATGACTTCCGTCGAGGCCGTATCGTTCAGCAGAACAGAGATCGCCGTTGTGCCGGCATCGGTCCGGCCGATTTGTAGGCCCGTGATATACAGTTTGTTCGAGCCCGGCGCGGCGATGACGGTTGTCTGAGTCGTCGATGTCGCGCTCGCGGAGCCGCTGACCCAATTGGCTTGGTTGCCATATTGCGTCCCGGTGATTTGATTGGCCGCCGTGGCCGCGCCGGAGGGCAGCGGCAGGCTTGCGGCGCTAATGGGCTGTGTCGCTTGCCAAAACGTGCCGGTGACCGCCACAGATCCGGAAATCGACGCGGTGAGGGTGCCAGCGAGCTTGTTATAGATCGCCTTAAGGGCAGCGATCAGGGATGAGCTGCCGGAACCGGACCATGCCGTATCCGCCTGCGTGCCGATCGTCGCGATCGAGCCATCACCAAAGGCGCCGGATACCGCGCTGACCGGCTGCGGCACGCCGCCGGAGACGCCCTGCACGGGCAGCGCCACGGTATCCGTCGTCCCCGCCGCGTTCGAGGACGGCAGCGTGTGAATCGTCGTCGTGCCGGAGGATACAACCTGGACGTCTGTTGGCGCACCGGACATGATTTATCCTATTGCTGGGCTATGCAAGGGCAGTGGGCGTACAGCGTGAGTGTTTGGCTCGCGCTCGTGGTTATCGTTGCGGTGATGCGATAGGTTTCGCCCGCGACGCCGGTTCCAATCCGCTGCAAGACCTGGGTTCCATTGACCGAGGTCGTCCCGACGAGGCGGCTGGATGGTGACGCATCGATCCCAAGAAGCGACGCGATCGACCATGTGGCCGTCGAGATGGTTTCACCCGTGCCGAGGAAATTCACAAAATCAAAGGTGAACGTGCTCGTTTCCAGCGCCGCGGGATCAAGCGGGCTGAAATCCTGATTGGCGCGCGGCATGGATCATCCTTTGATGGCGCGGACCGGCGCTGTTCCGGCGATTGTGCGGACATCGGGCGCCGGCGCGAGATAGTAACGGGGATCAACGACGAGGGTCACGGGCGCGGATGCGCCGCCGACAACAGCGATGCCATCGAGGAGAACAAGACCGGACATAAAGATGCCTTACGAAGTTGGCGGCGTGATCGTCATCACTAGAACCGAAACCCGCACAGTGCCGCCTGAAAAGTTCTCCGCGCCACCAACCGCTGCAAGGGCAAGCGTTGTAAAGCCATTGTAATAAGGACCAGGGATAGCCCCGCCAGAATTGGTTGAACCGGCCGAAACCCCAATCCCACTGCCCCAATGGCCGTTACCGTTTTGGCTGTCGTTGATGGTGATTGAGGTCGCGCCAGTCACCGTTGTGATGACTTTCAAATCAACACCATAGATAACACATGTCTCGCCGAGGGGAATATTCGTCGTCGTGCCTGAGCATGTGATCAGTTGCTCGATCCATGCAAACCCAGCAGTCGCTCCATGCGGGCTCGGCGCGACCGGAACTTCGCTCAGTTTCGCCGCAGGCCATCCCCCAGGCGTCATCCCGTCATTGACGATCAACCGATTATTCGTCGTATCGACCCACGGCTCGCCCTGGGCGCCGGCCGCCGCCGCCGCGATATTCGCGGCTGTATCCCGCCGAAGCTGAACTTGAACTGACATCAAAAACCCTAATCGTTAGTGGACTGTGCCGAGATCGATTTTCGCAAGAATGAAGCCGTCGGTGACGATGCCCCATTGATCCGTCTCGGAGACGGCGGCAGATACTTTTCCGAAGTCAAGGCTCTGTCCCGCGGCGAGCGCGGATGATACCGGCCCGAGCGGCGAGCCCGCGCCAGTCGGCGTGTAGGTAAAGACTTGACATTCCGACAAGTCCTCGGCCGAGCCGCCGAAGATATTGAAGCTCTGAAGCTTGATATAAAGGGTGACGCCGTTGAACTGTGACGGCAGCGGATATTGGAACATCGAGCTATTGACGACCGCGAATGGCGCGCCTTGCGCATGCGCCGCCGCCGTTGTTCCGTCCAGACCCCGATAAAGATTGGATAGCTGATAGACGTTCTGCGAGATAAAAGTCGCGGTCACATAGGAGAAGAGTTCTTGATCGACGACGCAAAGCGGGACGCCCGCCGCCGCGCTCGCCGCATTGCTGCTTGCCAGCGTGCCGCCGCTCTCCTGCAAATTGAAGGTTGGCGTATGCGTGGTGTCCGGATTCGAGCCGGAATAGGCCGACAAGCCGCCCACAGTCGTAAAGGTTCCTTGCGCCGTGGGGCCAAGGATTTGCCCGGCCTGAACGTAGGTCGAGCCATCCGTCGAAATATAGACGTTGGCGCCACCCCAATTCGGATCAGCGATGCCCGCCACGCCCTCGGGCGTCGAGACCCCATTTGTTGCGAGAGAAACGTTGATGGCCGTCGAGAACGCGGGCAGGAACGTAACGGGCTCGCTCGCGGACCCATCCGAGCGTGACCAGGAAAATTGCTGGCCCCAAATGTAAAGGCCGTCGCCGGCCGTTCCGGCATAACTGATCGTGAGAAAGGGGTTTTCAAGCAGGATCGACAGGACGGGCGTTGTGCTGGCCGCGAGCGGCGTCGAGATCGTCAGCAGATACCAAGACGAGCCAGCGGCCGCGGGAACGATCGTCGCCGTCACCCCGGCGTCAGGCGAGGCGTAGGGCTGCGCCGCGCCCAAATTGAAGTCCGCGCCGAGCGTTGAAGACCCATTGCTGAGATTGAGGCGCAGGGCCGATCGCGGATTCGCCGCCGGAACCTGGGCATAAACCGAAAATGTCAGAGTCGTGACATAGGAGACCGAATAGGTCAGCGCGGCCCCGTATCCTTGTGTCGTGTAATGCTGTCCGGTCGCGCTGGTCTCGGCCAACAGATAGGCCGCAGCGACGCCGCCCGAAGCCCCGATAAAAACGTTCGGGACGCCCGCCGTCAGCGAAGATGGCGGCTCGAAAATAATCGGGGTATTGACGCGCGCCGGAACGACGTTCTTGTTTATCGAGGCGCCGCCGCCGCCCGGCTGTGTCGGATACCGGACTGCCGTCGCCGTGCCGCCCGGAAACTCCTCGGCTGTGATCGCGAGCACCCCGTTTTCGTCTTCCTCAATTTCGGTGATTCTCACGGCCACATTGTTGAGACCGAGAAGCGTGTCCGTGACCGTCACGAGGTCCATCGGCTCAAGCAGGCAATATTCGAAGGATAGCTTAAACTTGTAATGGTTGCGGATATAGAGCTGCCGCTGAAGAATCAGTTGCACCGAATTCTGCGCGACCCCCGGATCGCATATCTCATTTGCCGTGATATCGGGCGCCATGCGGAGCCCGTAGAGTTCGATCGCGTTTTGGTCCCAGACATCGATCGGCGCCGGAACGTAGGAGTTCGCGATTGTCCAAACCAGCCACGGTTGCGGAATCGTCTCGCCAACCCAGCCGGTTACTCTTTGATTGATTTGAATCCTCTGCCAATTGAAGCAGGCAAAAGGGTCAGTGCGCGAAACCTCTATCGGGTCTTTGCCCTCTTCATGCACATAATCGTCATCGGTCAAATTATAGATTGGCGTCAGATTCGGAACGAACGTCACGCCACCGCCATAGGTTATGCTGCCGCCCGGCGTCACCTGATTGGGGGTAGGCCCCATGACGGAATCGCCATAGGGGATGAATTTCAACTGGCCGCCGGACCAGACCGCGGCGGTATTCGTCAGTTGGAGCCAGCGGGCAAGGATGCTGTTCGCCGATTCCTGATTTGTCAGCGCGGGGCTCAGGGCGAGGTAGGAAGCGCGGCAATAGTTTTGATAGGATGAATCGGCCGTCGTTGCGGTTTGCGTGCCGGATTGAGACCCGGAAAGGGCGATTGCCGAACCTCCCGGCGCCGCTGAGAGCTGAAACGTGCTCCCACTGACGTTGATCACATAATAGACGTTCCCGTAGGTGAGGCCGGTTGGCAGTGCGCCCGTGGTGGCAAGCACGATCGGATCGCCATTCACGGGCACCGCTGCCGGACCTGCCCAGGTCAAAAGCCCCGTCGATATATTGATCGTGACGGTCGACGAAACCGAGCTCGAAAGAAGCGTCGTCCCGTTTATGCTCCCCGCCGGGAACCCGACACCATATTGCGAGTTCGTGAGAAAGTCCTGAATGATTTGAGCCGGATCAGCATCGCCGCCGTTGATGCCGGCCGAATTGAAAAGAACACCGAAAATCTCCATAGAATATTGCGGGAGATTTGGGTTCGTGCCGAGATAATAATTGAAGGAGCCGATGTAGGCGACCCCATGATATGCGAGCGGCCCGAAGATCGACCATCCTGCCTGGTTCTGGGTTCCGGTCGTGGCAAACCAGATATCGGCGCCATAGAAATTAGTGGCGTTCCCGCCTTGCCAAATCGTCCCATATCCTGTGATCGGCCCTTCGCAAAGGGCCATTTCCCAGGAGGTGTAATATTGCCAGGATTTTGAGCCTGTATTCCCGTTGTTGTTGCTCTTGCCGTTGCCGCTGGTGCCTTCGGGATAGCCGTAATATCCGTAAAAGCCGGCCGTATCGATGCAATTTGGCGCGATCTTATTGGCGCCGTAAACAATCGCGATCGGGACGCTATTAACCGAGGTCTGGATCTGCAATCCCGTGTAAGCGGGGATTTGCCCGTTGGCTTGCGTGGCGCCGGCGTTGGCGCGCAGAAAGGCCATTTAAGCCGCTTTCCACATCGAAAAGAACTTTGGCTTCCGGCATGGGTTGCAAAGCGCCGAGTTGCTTGACACCTCGTCTTCGATCACTCTACCCACGGGCGTAAACGCATGCACGATCGTCAGCGGATTGGCCATGACCACAATCCCCCCGTGGGAATAGGCACGGCCATAGCGAAACACCATGACATCACCCGGCAGCGGCCGGTCGACTTCCTTCGTATGGTCGAATACGAACCCAAGATATTTTTCCTCGCTCCGGTGCAGCATCCAATCCGGCGGATAGGGGCGCGGATCGAAAGGTTCGCAGAGGCCCGTGTCGACGAAGACCCGGACCAGAAGCATCCCGCAATCGACGCCAGCGCCTCTCACATCGGCGGCATGGTGGTACGGTGTCTTGAGCCAGGACCGCGCTTCGGCGACTACAGCCGCGCGCTGCTTCGTCTCAAGATCATTCATGCCCATCGCCACCGTCGCCAGCCAACCCCATCCCTATGAGACCGTATAGAAGAAGGCCGACTACAATAAATGGCTCTATATGCATGTATAATTCCTGTTGACTTTATGCAATACTATACTATTCTTACGTTGCTTGCTTCAGCAAAGTAGAGGAAACATCATGTCAAAGAAAGCTAAAACAGCCCTTGTCATCAAGGATAAGATTAGTCTTGCCGCCCGGCAAATGGCGGCGATGGAAAAGAACGCCCGCGAAGTTGACGCGGATGAAAACGAACGGCGCGAGCACCGCTTGCAGCTCTTGAGCTCGCCAGCCGGACTTCAGGCCGTCATCAAGAACGATCGTTTCACGCTCCAGATCGACGGCGACACGTTCGCGGTCACATCGCGGGATTAATGATGGACCGGGAAATACAGGCCGGGGAACATCGCTTTGATTTCTTCAACCGTATAGGGCGGCTGATAGGAAAGAAGCGCCTCGGCCTTTAGTTCGTCCCGTTTTTGGCGCGGCACGGGCGGTTCCGGCCGCATATCCGCGAGGTCAGCCGAATCATCCTCAGAAGAGCGTATAAGTTGGCGCGGGCACATAAGGGAACCCCCGAAAATTCGGCAGATTGTTGAACCGGCTTGTGCAAGTCGCTTGCGTATGATCGCAGCCCCAATAGGCGGTGAAGGCGTCACCTGACGACGGCGCGGACTCCAGTGGATAGGATAGCGTCAGAGAAACGCC
>Ga0181535_10007891_pt1 | contig 10585 bp, 14 predicted proteins | sample PEATcosm2014_Bin_44_FD_119774 | JGI IMG/M metagenome (GOLD analysis project Ga0181535, IMG submission 119774) | Peatland microbial communities from MTU Mesocosm Facility, Houghton, MI, USA - PEATcosm2014_Bin17_30_metaG | ecosystem: Environmental > Terrestrial > Soil > Wetlands > Peat | place...
ACAGATGGTCGCCCTGCTCGCAGCCCAGGAAGGTGCAGCAGCAAAAGATCGGGAATCTATACCTGCATGCCCTCCCATGTTTTCCGATGTCGAGCATTACTGGGACTCGGATGCCATTGCCGGGTATGAGGCTGCTCACAGTACCACACTCATCCGGATCAAAGGATTCGTGATCAACGAGTTCATGACCAAAGCCGGGACCGGTGACTGGATGAGTATCGCCCTTAAGATTGCCTTTGGGCCGGCGCTGTTATACGGCGGCTCCTCGCTCTTGCACATCCTCGGTATAACCTTATAATTTCTTTTGGGCCCGCGTTTATCTGCCGTCTGGACTCTGTCCCCCGGAACGGCGAGAAAACCCTACGAGGTGCGGTTCACTCCGCCCGGGCTCATTTTAGCTGATAAAATAATGACCGAAACCGATTGGCAGCGCACCATCCAGGCACAATGTGCAGAATCACGGATTGTCCAGGGCGGAACGAATTGCAGACACCCGGACGGCACCGGGTATTGCTATCTCGAAAACTGCCCGAAGGTGAAAAACCATGAGTGACCGCGCAATGAAATTTAAGAAAGTCTTCATCAGCGAATTAACCCCCGCGAAATACAATCCCCGGAAAGACCTCCAGCCAACCGATCCGGAATACCAGCGTATCAAGCGGTCGATTGAAGAGTTCGGGTATGTTGACCCGGTCATCATCAACAGTGACAATACCGTTATAGGTGGTCACCAGCGGCTTAAGGTGCTCAAAGAGCTGGGTCATGCGCAGATCGATGTCGTGGAAATTTATCTCCCCAAAAACGAGGAGAAAGCGCTGAATGTCGCGCTCAACAAAATCAGTGGTGCCTGGGACATGGACCGGCTCATGACTCTTCTGAGCGAACTAAAAACGGAAGGAATGCTTGGACTCACTGGGTTTGATGAAAAGGAATTCGGGAATTTAAAGGCTGATCTGGAAAAGACCGATGACACGAACGAGGTCAAGCCGAAATCCGCTTTTGAAGTTATTATCGAATGTCCCAACGAAACCGAGCAGGAACAGATCTACAATGAGCTCGTGGAGGCCGGGTACAAGTGCCGCGTTTTGACATCGTAAAATCCACGACGGCAGCCGGGACATTCAAAGTCGAACAAGTCAAGGGAGCCTTTGACCTGCAAACGTCCACTGTCGAGGAACATTTTACCGGCGATATTGCCATTGAGGGCAAAGAATGGAATATCGGTTTAATTGTCGGCCGGAGCGGAACCGGCAAAACGACCATCGCAAAGGAAATCTTCGCATCCGGATACATTGAACCACATTCATACGGAAAATCTGCCATCGTGAACGAGATGCCGAACGGGATACCTTATGCAGCCATCACCAAAATGTTTACCGCCGTGGGTTTTTCCTCGCCGCCTTCGTGGCTGAAATCGTATGCTGTACTGAGTAATGGGGAGAGGATGCGGGTAGACCTCGCCCGGGCCCTGCTTGAAGACCGCAATGTGATTGTGTTTGACGAATACACCTCGGTAGTAGACCGGGATGTTGCCAAAGTGTGTTCTCTCGCGGTGAACAAAGCGATCAGAAACAAGGGTAAGAAGTTTATAGCGGTTTCTTGTCACGATGACATTATCGCATGGCTGCAACCTGATTGGGTGTATGATACCAATCAGCAGTCCTTTTCCTTTCGGGACGGAAAACGCCCAGCGATCACGGTTGACGTATTCGACACCCACAGAAACGCAGAGCTATGGGACGTTTTTGGGAAGTATCACTATCTGAACACCGGGATCAAGAAAGGCACTGACATTTTTATCGGCTGCATCAACAACGCACCGGTGGCATTCTGCGCTGTCCGGCATTTTCCTCACCCGAAAAGCCCCCGGATGAAGATGGTGCACCGTCTTGTCGTTTTGCCGGATTACCAGGGAATCGGTATAGGGACACGGTTCCTGGGATTTATTGCCGACCTGTATAAAAAGGCAGGATTTTCAGTTCATCTGGTTACCTCGCAGGTGTCGCTCATCAATTCCCTCAAAAAACACGGCTGGCGGTTGATCTCGTTTGGTCACCAGACCAAGCAGGCAACCGGGCTGGTACACCTGAACAATACGAAAAGTAACCGGAGGATAACCGCATCGTTTGTCTACATTGGGGAAACTGCATGAAGAAGAAATTAGCGCCTAGTAAAAAGAGGAAAACCGGTCGTCCTTCGATATATAACTCCGAATTTCACCCGGTTAAAGCTGCAGAATTGTGTCTTATGGGAAAAACGAACCCGGAGATCGCCTATGCTTTCAATATCGGCGTCACTACGTTCAAGAACTGGATGAGGGATTATCCCGAATTTATGGCCGCCGTAAAAGGAGGCAAGGATCAGGCGGACGCGGTAGTTGTCAAAAACCTGTATCGGCGTGCCTGCGGATATAAGGTCCAGGAAAAAAGGGTGGTGAAAAATCCCGACGGCACGACACGTATGGAAATTGTTGAAAAAGAGATTGCCCCCGATCCTACAAGCATGATTTTCTGGCTACGGAACCGGCAATCGAAAGACTGGCGGGAGCAGTCCAGGACGGTAGAACTCAAGGGCACGATGGTACACGTACCGGCTCCCGCATCGACTTTCTCTCCAGAAATGTTGAAAAAAATGGGTGATTTCATCGCCAGAGAAGATGGTAAAAACCATGACTGACCAAAAACAAAAACCGAACAACCCCGAACTTGAAAGCGCAATCCGGACACTTGACGATCTCAAGAGACAGGATCCCGTCATCCAACGGGGAAGAAGTGGTGAACTGATCGCTGCGTTTAAGGTATTCTGGGACTCGCATCCTAACGAGCAGGTATTCTCCAGGCAGACTGACGGCCTGCTTTTCACAAACCGAATGATCTATTACATGCATTCGCATCCCCTGCCATTCCAACCGGAGCAACAAGAACAACCAAAGAAAGGGAAGGGAGCCGCCTCATGAGTCTCAATGCCGATGCCCAAGCCCTCGCGGATAAATACGGAATGGCCGTCAAGGAGATCCGGCTTATCGGAAAAGACGGGAACCTTTCTGAAATCATAAAACCCGGATATACTCCGCACGATCTCCAAACGATGGATTTCACGCGGATGCCTTTGAACAAGGATTTCTCTGCTTTTACCGAACAGTACCGGACCCTCATTCAGGAAGTCAGGATCATCTACCTCAACGGTTGCGGGGCTTCCCAGTTCTTCCCGGCAGGAACACCGGATAAGGTTGTTATGAGTGCAGTCATCCCCGAAGAAGAATTGAAAGCGTGATCTCACGAGATTGTAAATGGCCGATTCCAAGATCCCGAAATCCTTTTCGCAAGATGACTTTTCGCAGTATGAGAAAGGGATTCTCTCACGTTCATGCCGCTATTTCATCCACTTTATTTTCAACTACGTGATAGAACCCCATCACGAAAACATTCTGGCACATGCTGAAAGTTGTTCGCTTACGCTTGATCTAGCCCCTCGTGGCTGCGGAAAAAGCCGGATCGTCACGGTAGGCTACGCTGCATGGCGGGCGTTAATCGATCCGGACATCAGGATTTTAATTGTATCAGATACCGATGAACACTCCACACGATTTCTGGGAACAATAAAAACCGCCCTGAAAAATCATCCGGTCATTAAACAACATTTCGGCTCAGTCGAGGGCGACAAATGGACGGATCACCAGATCGTCCTTGCCGGAAGAAAGAAGATCCTCACCGAAGCCACGATTACCGCTCTGGGGGCGTATTCCGGGGCGGTCACGTCAGGACACTACGATGTCATCATCTGCGATGACCTGGTAAACTTTGAAAACAGCCGGACAGAAGGCGGCCGGGCCCGGATGCTTGAATGGTTCAAGCAGACACTTTTGCCGACCCTCATCCCCGGTGGCGAGCTCCACGTTATCGGAACCCGGTATCATTATCTCGACCTCTATCAGGTCATGATCGATGAGCTCAAATACGATACCCAAATCCAACGGGCAATCGTCCAGACAGAAGACGGCGAACGGTCGATCTGGGAAGCATACATGCCGTTGGTGGACCGGTGCGATCCGGTTACCGGTAAGAAGACCGAGGGACTCAAAACCATCCAGGAAAACCTAGGCCCCGTGGTGTTCAATCTCCAGTACCAGAACGATACCGAGCTCATGAAAAAGGGTAGTATCTTCGAATATGACTGGTTCCGCTGGTACGAGATGGAAACACGGGAAGATGGCAGCCTGTGGATTCTTCGGCCTGATCTGGCGCCAGTTGCGGTAAACATGCTGGCGGTTTATGCCGGAGTGGATCCCAGCATCGGCGAAAGCGACCAGAGCGATTTCTTCGCGGTCTGCATCATCGGTGTGGATAAGAACACCAAAGAAATCTTTGTCCTCGATGTTTTCAAAGGACGGCTCACGTATGATGGTCGGGCCCGTATCGTAGATGCCAAGTACCATCAATGGCACCCGTTGATTATCGGTATAGAAGATGTGGCCTTCCAGAAGGAATTCGTCCAGAGGATACGGCAGACATACCCCTATATGAGAGTCAAGGAAGTAAAAACAACGAAAGATAAGGTCAGCAGGGCGTATGGCCGGAGCGGTCTTGTCCAGAACGGCAAGGTTTTCGTTAAAAAAGGCATGGCGGATTTTGTCGAAGAACTGTGCATTATGCCGGATGGCGCCCACGATGACCAGTTCGATGCATTTGATTTTGCCATCGCGGTATCCGAGTCTGCACAGGGCGGGGCAAAGAGTACACCGCTCCCTAATTCAGGGAAATGGACGGGCAGGATGAAAACCGGTGAACATGATCCGATCTGGAAAAAATTGTACAGGTGAACGATGGGTATTCTGAACAAAGTAAAAAAAGCGACGTCGGCAGGTCTCGGCACGTTCTCACGAGTCTTGAAGGCGCCCAGCTACAGTGAAGAAATAGAAGCGGATCTTGCGTACCGGCGCCGTCTTGCGCTGCACAAAGGAAGCCGGTACTCAGAATCGCTCAACAAATACGAGGTCACATCAATAGATCAGGCACAAGCGTTGAAAATCCGGGCTAACCAGCTCATGCATGACCCCATGCGACGGGCGATCTATTCTGTCAATTCCTACATGAATATCTTCGGGATTCCCCGCCCGAACTTCTGGAAAGCCGATAATGACCGCCTTGCCCGGAATGCCATCTACGCCGTGTGCGAGAAACGGATCATGGATACGGTTGAGACAGTCGAATGGGATATCACCGATGCCAATAAAGAAAGCGTCCAGTCGGCAGTCCAGTTCCTAAAAAAACCCAATCCCCAGCAGACATTCCAGATCCTTCTTAAACAAACCATCCCGGACCTTCTGCGCTACGATCAGGCGTGCTGGGTCAAGACCCGGTCGGTTGCCGGTAAGATTCTTGAACTCAAAGCATACAGCGGCCCGGAATTCTGGATCGAGGTCGATAACCATTTCAATGAAATCATGGGGCAGTATGGCCTTTCCTATTTCGGTCCCTGGTCGCACGGGTATGTGAAACGGTACTGGCAGCATTCAAAACCCGGTATCTACATTCCCTTCGCGCCAAACGATGTCTGTTTCCTGATGATGTATCCCCGTGCGGATTCCATTTACGGCACGGATTTCATCCAGCAGATCCGCTGGCAGCTCGAATACCTCATCGATAGCACAAAAGCCGCCGGGATGACCTTTGCAAACGGTGTCGGTCCATCGATGGTCTGGAAACACCCTGACCTCAACAGCATCGAACAACTGGAAGAACGCGGGATGGAAGTCGAGCTCGAAAATAAAGGCCCGGAGAATTTCGGCAACATCCTTCACCTGATAGGTCAGGAAGATATCAGCACCATTTTCCCTGAGCTCATGAACATGCAATGGCTCGAAGGCCAGAAGTTGATCTCTTCGATTGTCTGGGCAATGTTCGGGTTTTCCCCCTCCGAATTCACCGGGGACGACGTGAACCGTGCAACCGCCTATATCAACCAGAATATCACCAAAAGCAAGATGCTGGCACCGCTTCTCCGGCACCTTGAAACGGTCATCAACGATGAAGTCCTGCCCGAGCTCGATGGATACCAGGAAGGCTGGACGTTTGCGTTTAAACCGGTAATCGAACTCGACGATAAGATCAAGGAAATGCAATATCTCCAGACCCAGGCGCAGGTTGTAAAATCATACGTCGATATGAACGTGCCCCTGGAAGAGGCTATGCGGCTTGCTGAAGTCGAGGAAGAGCACATCACCTCGGTTACAACGGCAGTAAACACGGCGAGCCAGAAGGATTCGATGGAAGCGGCATACCAGCGTTTGCTCCAGGCCAACAACCTGCCTCTTAATCCGGGAATAGGATCCGCACCAGATGAAACATACCAGAAGCCGCTTGCTGATCCCAGCGTAGTACCTCCATCAGGCCCGCACCGGGAGGGATACCAGGGGGTTGCGGTGAATGATAGTGGCAGACCGGAGGATGACGGGCAGACCAATAAGAAGCCTATTGGGAAAGCAGAGTTCCGGGAAGAGGATCATCCACGAGCGAAGGATGGAAGGTTTGGGGACAAAGCCGGGAACAATACCTGGGAAGGTGGTCAATCTGATTCCTTTCTCACCGAATGGGAAAAACCCGTAACCGTCAAATCAGTGAACGCATCTTCCATATCACACGCAATCCCAGCGGAGTTCGAATCTTCTGATCAGTACACTTTATCGGCAAAAGTGGCCATTCGGGATTATGCAAATTCCGGTATTGAAGGAATCAACACTATAATCCGCGATGATCCGGACAATCTGGATGAAAAAACGAGCAATCGCCTCGAAGAGATAGAATCCGCATCGAAACTTACACCTCTTAAATCCGATATCGAACTATTCCGTGGCATATCCGAGGACTACGCTGATGATATCTTGGCAGGAGAAAACGAACCTGATCCGGCGTTCCAGTCTACATCCATCAATATCAGAACGTCCTGTGTGTATGGCAAAAAAGACGAATCAGCGAAATTCATCAACATTTTAACAATGAAAGGGAAGAAAGGCGAACCCGCTATCCATATCGGACGCGGAGGTGAAGACGAGGTTCTTTTACGGCGAGGAGTAAAGTATATTGTCGATTGTGTAGAAATATAAAATTCACTCACCATAGACAACGGCGAGGAAAAGACACTGATGGATAAACCTGTCCGTCTTATCTACGTATATCGGGAGCATGTCGATGACTGAAACCGAAGAACAACCGAAAAAGAAGTTCAAATACCGGACTGCATTCGGTGACCGGATGATGAGTTATCCGAAAGGAAAAGGGAATAAGTACGAAATCCCCCCGTTAACTAAGGAAAAAATTGAAGAAATTAATGAACGGAGGCGTCGTATTTTATCAGGGAATACTGTTTATTCTAATCCGGAGTGAGTACGACCATAACTAATCATTTTGATCTCTTTTTTCCTGCCATTCCCCTATATCTTAATTCGCACCCCATGCTGGGTACATGGCAAACGTTCTCTGGATGGGGAAAGCCGGTCAGACGATTCTGGTTGATACTAATATCCCGTTATCCGGTACTGTGGTTGCCGTGCTGCAGGTCAAGATGCCTGACGGGACGTTTGCAGCATGGCCGGCAACGGTATCCAATCCTACCTCCGGACAGCTCTCTTATACGACCAACGGTACTGCGGATATCACAGAAGTTGGGGAATATGTCCTCCAGGCGAACGTAACGCTCAATGGAGTACAATTGCCCCCCGGGAAAAAGGGATATTTCACGGTGCAGCAGGCGATTTACTGATGGGATACGCTGCAACCCTTTTCGATGTTGCTGTATTCGATATCGATTATTTTGACGGGGATTTCCAAACTCCCAGTGTTACCGTCAGCACCCCTATTATCATTCCTCAAGTATTTCTTGATTCTACAATCCCAGTTGATGCGGTCGCCATTGATTCGACAATTCTCCGGCCTGCAATAATTCTTGATTCTACGATCCTCTGACATACTCCCACGGTTAGTGGAATCGCTTGTACCGTTTGTGTGCTTCCTCGATAGTCATAACATCCAGGATGTTCACGACATTTCCGGGTAAAACGTCGAAGAAAGCGGTATATGAATGCGAGATGTGCATCCGGCAATGACCATTCTCCAACAGCTCAACATCAGGAGCACTCCTCGGGTCTTCGAGTTTGAAGAGGTGCTCTTTGACCAGCCGCCGATCCTTATCCGGCAGGCTATTAATGTACTGGAGCGCCTTTCTGTCGATGTTTACCTGCACGCGATGTCTCCCTTTTCATCTCTGCCACTTCTGGATCGCGGTCAAGAGGGACGAAGTCGCCTACCCGGGCTATACGGTCGAGATGTTCGATAAATTCTTCCCGCTTACGGTCCCTGATAAGGCGGGAGACGACGTCCCCTAGTCGCTCACCGGGTTGTTTATACGAATAAAGAACCTGCTTGGTTTCAGCAGATACCATGATCTTTTCGGCTAATTCAGGTTTCATATTTACAATCACCTCATAAAACCCATTCAATCGATAGGTTATTTTGGTCTTTTTTGGATAAAATGTACATTTTGTCCTTTTTGTATATTAAGTCTTTTTACCAATTTATCTGAACGTGAGTCTCATCTACAGGTTTCTGCTCGGGATGCGAGACCTAAAAAGGATTCGTCCGACCCCTGTTTTCCGGAATGCCCCTATAATATCCCCCGTTCGCTATTCTGTATGCAATGGCATGGTACGATCCGGTTACTGCATTTGTTTCAACAGTAAAATCTGCCGATTGGAACGCTCTTGTGAGCTATCTGCGGGGTCACGCGTCTGATCACCAGGCTGGAGGACTCCAGCCGATTGCTCTTGATACGCTTGCCCCGCCCTCGGATACCACGTCCCTGAACGCAAGCACCGCCGCTCACGGGCTCCTGAAAAAACTGGATGGGAATCCTTCTCACTATCTCGATGGAACGGGGACGTTTTCAACACCGCCAAACACCGGGAACGTGAACGGCCCCTCTTCTTCGGTTTCAGGAGATATTCCCGCTTTTTCTGACACGACCGGTAAAAACATCGGCGATTCCGGTATCCCGGCCGCGAACTTGGTTCTTACTGGGGATGCACGGTTGAGCAATGAACGTACACCGACTGCACACGAAACCACACACGGAAGTACCGGCTCTGATCCCGTAACGATTGCTGAATCGCAGGTTACGGATCTCGTTAACGATCTTGCGAGCAAAGCCCCGGCGAGTGCAATACCGGTAGTTGATACAATTCTCCCCCAGATGAACGGAACTGCGGCTATCGGAAGTCACGGGAAGTTTGCAGATGGGGGACATGTGCATCCGACTGATACCAGCCGGGCGGCTGCATCTGCGATTCCCGTAGTAGACACCGTTGTTCCCCAGATGAACGGTACTGCGATTATTGGGTCTCACGGGAAGTTTGCTGACGGTGGGCATGTGCATCCTACCGATACAACCCGGGCAGCCGATAGTACTGTGTTCCATATCGCAACCGCCGGGGAGATCAACGGAGAGACCACAAAAACAACTCCTGCCGGAGCTGACGTTATCCTGATCGAAGATTCGGCTGCGAGTTTTACCAAGAAGAAAATCCTGGTCAGTTCCCTTCCTACAGGCTCCGGTAATGTTGTCGGTCCCGCTGCTGCAACCGCCGGGCATCTTGCGACCTTTGCAGATGCAACCGGGAAGGTGCTGCAGGATGGAGGTACTCTCCCCGCCGTTCCGGCCGTCGATACGATAAACCCGGCAATGGACGGTACTGCTTCGCCAGGAACAAATGGGAAACTGTCGGATTCGGGGCATGTTCATCCGACGGATACGTCCCGGGCGGCTGCATCTGCGATTCCTGTAGTGGATACCGTTGTTCCCCAGATGGACGGTATTGCCGCTGTCGGTTCTCATGGTAAATTTGCGGATGGAGGACACGTACACCCGACCGACACCACGCGGCAACCTGCACTCACCAATCCGGTGACTGCTCTCGCTTCTTCAATGACAACGGGGGATGTGGTTACGGCTACCGGGACCGGTGATCAGGTCCAGGATAGCGGGACACTTTTGGCAAACCTGGTTCTTACCGGTGATGCCCGGCTCTCCAATGCCCGTACACCGACTGCCCACGCGAGTACGCATAAAGGAGGGGGAACGGATCCTTTGCTGCCCTCGGACACAGCCGGATACCTGTATGACGATGGTTCAGGCAACCTCTCATGGCAAAGTGGTGTCAGTGGAATAGATCAAAATGCGCAATTGATGGCGATTCTCGGATGGTGAGAAAATGACAATTACGTATCTTAATCTGGCAAACGGACAACTCCCTGCGACGGCAGCGGCATTGTATACCGTGCCCGCAGGTGCATCGGCGGTTGTGAAGTTTATCACGCTGGTGAATACGAACACTACGACGGAAAACGTTAATCTCTTTTTCCAAAAAGCCGGCGGTACTGCCCGGAGGATTATCCCGATGAACCTATCTGTAAGCGCTAGTCAGTCAGTGGAGATTAATCAAACTATTACAATGGGTGCCGGGGATGCGATATGGGGCAACACTACCGATGCCTCTGTTGTTGATTATGTGATTTCCGGGGTGCAGGTAACATGA
>Ga0181535_10007893_pt1 | contig 10584 bp, 8 predicted proteins | sample PEATcosm2014_Bin_44_FD_119774 | JGI IMG/M metagenome (GOLD analysis project Ga0181535, IMG submission 119774) | Peatland microbial communities from MTU Mesocosm Facility, Houghton, MI, USA - PEATcosm2014_Bin17_30_metaG | ecosystem: Environmental > Terrestrial > Soil > Wetlands > Peat | place...
CAACTCGCACTGCGCCACAGTCTCGGCGATCGTCGCGCCGCTCAAGCGCAACTTCACGGCGCGACGACGACGCTCATTCAACACAACCCGCGGAAGCTTATGTGCTTCGGTTCTCTTCATGCTTGTGAGACGTTTCAATCGAACCAAATGTCTCACTCATTCGGGCCGGAAAAGTAAACAGTTAACCAACGAACATCTGGCGGCTTGGCGGTCGCCTTTCCGGAACCGTCAGAATCGGGAGAGCGCGCGTTACGAGCGCACCGGATGCGTTGCCGTTAGGTCATCGTCGCGCTGCGGTCGGTGCGTTTAGCTCAAAGCAGCCTGGCTTCGCTCGCCCCTCTCGTTGTCCTCACCGAACCAAACGCAGAGTGAAATCAGACCTGCCAGCGGTCTCCGCCCCTCGTGGCCGAGTCGAGTTTTAAAAACTCCCCATCAGAGTTGCTAACAATGCGGTCGAGGCCGGCTCTTCAAGATGGCCCGGCATGGAAGCACATCCTCTTGACAAAGCGCCTCCATCGCACTATATATGACCTATGGTCAGAACTGTCCATCAACCGGAGATGAGTCGTGGTCAAAGTCATCAACCGGTTACACCGCTGCAGACGCCACCAGCCACCGGCCTTGTCTCTGCGCAAACTGCGGGCCGCCGTCAGCGTCGCGCCGCCGAGACGCGCCTGAAGCTCTTCCGGTGCGCCCTGCAACTGTTTGCCGAACGCGGCTTTACAGGCGTCACAGTGGAAGACATCACTGAGGCGGCGGACGTGGGCAAGGGCACTTTTTTCAACTACTTTGAGAGCAAGGATCACGTGCTGGGCGTGATGGCTGAGATTCAACTAGGGAAGGTCACTGAAGCACTGGCTTTGGCGTCGGAGGGCAAACTGCCGATTCGTTCCGTCCTGCACCGCTTGTTTTTGCGTGCTGCCGAAGAACCAGGGAGAAGCCCGGATCTCGCACGCGCTTTAATCTCCTCCTTTCTGGCCAGCGAGGGGGTGCGCGATCTGATCGCGCGCAACATGCAGGAGGGCCGCAGGATGATCGCAGCGGTGGTGGCCGACGGGCAAAAGCGCGGGGAGATCGACCCGCGTCTGAAGAAGGAAAAGGTGGCCATTCAAGTTCTGCAAACATTCATGGGCACGGTGCTCTTCTGGTCATTGCACGAGCAGCCTGCGCTCAGTGGTTGGATGGAAGATAGCTTTCAACATTTCTGGAGATCGATCGCCATCTCCGGAAAAGAGCAGAAATCATGAAATTCGATTTGCGTAGCGCCATCCTTTTGTTGCTGGCATGCCTGACGCTGAAGCTAGATTCAAGCGCTCAGACCTTGTCCCCACAGCCGGCACCTGTCCAGCTCACACTGCAGGACGCGATCCGGAAGGGGCTGAAGGCCAACCTAAGTGTGCTGGTTTCCGGCACGCGGGTCGAGGAAGCGGAAGGCACGCGCATGCGTCGCTTGTCGGCTGCACTCTTGCCGCGCTTCAGTGCCCAGGTATACGCGAATTTGCAAAACCGCGACTTACAGGCCTTTGGGATCTCTGCCCCGGGTTTTCCTAGGGTTGTAGGACCGTTCTCCAACTATGACTTCCGCATTTATGCGCAGCAGAATGTGGTTGATCTGCAAAGCTATCGCGAATTGAAGGCTAGCGAGCGCGCTCTCGATGCTGGCAGAATGGACGAGCGCGATGCACGTGACATCATCGTGCGCGCCATCGCCGCACTCTATTTGAACGCACAGTCGGCGACAGCGCGCGCCGATGCGGCACAGTCTCGGGTAACCGACTCAAGCACTTTGTTGAAGCTGGCCAAAGACAAGCACGATGCCGGGACGGCAACTGGAGTGGACGTGCTCCGCGCCGAAGTTCAACTCGCCAACGACCGGCAGGCGCTGCTGATTGCCGAGAACCAAACCAGGCAATCGATGCTTGAGTTGGCGCGCAACATGGGAATGGACCCCGGAACACTGCTGGAGCTATCCGGCCCGCTTAGCTTCATTCCGTTGCGTCAGCCGGAAATTGATGCGCTAGTGCCCGCGGCGCTGCTTGCTCGCGCGGATTATCTCTCACTCTTAAGCCAACGCGAGAGCCTGGTTGTGCAACAGAGCGCCAACCGTGCACGCTCTTATCCGAAGCTGAGCCTTAACGGGAACATCGGCGAGATTGGGCGCAGCATCGGCGGCGTTCAGACCACGGGCCTGGTGCAAGGCCAGCTCGACTTCACCCTTTTCGACCGCGACCGCAATGGAGAGGCCGAGGAACTGGCCAGCCGCGTGAAGCGCATCGACGATCAGATTGCAGATTTGCGTCGTGGCATAGAAGAAGACCTCCGCGAGGCGCTGCTGAATCTTGACTCCGCCGCCGCACAGGTGACCGTGGCGAGCGAGGGACTGGAATTGGCGAAGCGAGAGTTACAACTCGCGCAGGATCGCTTTCAACAAGGCACGGCCAACAATGTCGAGGTGGTTACTGCACAGGATGAACTGGCGCGCGCCCAGGAGAACTATATTCTCGCCGTCTCCGTTCACGTGGATGCAAAGTACGCACTCGCCCGCGCAATGGGGAATACGGAGAAGAACATCCTTGCATTCACGGGGGAACCCAAAAACGGCGTAGATGGTAATCAGTAATCGAGAGACCTGCAAACGAGGTTTGAAGCGATGAAGCGAGTCATTCCTATCTTGATCTTGTTCGCCGCGGCCATTGCGGCGGTGCTGTACATCTATCCTCGGCTGGCTAAGAAGCCTTCGCCCGTCAACGAGCTAACGCTCTCCGGCAACATCGAGGCGCACGAGAGCCTTGTCGGCTTCAAGGTAGCCGGGCGCATCATGGAATTGCCTGTCGAAGAGGGCCAGCAAGTGACGCAAGGCTCCCTGCTGGCGCGGATTGACGACGCCGATTACAAGCAGCGGGTCCGCATCGACGAGGATAACGTAAAAGTGCATGAATCAAGTCTCGCGCTTACGGTGGCAGGAACGCGGCAGCAAGAAGTTAAGGCTGCACAGCAAAACATGATTGACGCCGAGGCCGATCTGGAGCAGAAGAAGCTTGACAACGATCGCGCCCAGCGCCTTTTCGCGAAGGATGAAGTCTCGGCGCAGGAGCGCGATCAGGCGGCAACTGCGCTCAAGCGAGCCGATGCAATCTTCGACGCAACTCAACAACGATACAACGAGGCCGTCGAGGGCAGCCGCAAAGAGGACATATCGATCGCTCAGGCCAATCTGAGCGAGGCCAATGCCAATCTCGGCCTTTCGCAAGTTAACTTGAGTTATACGGTGTTGCGCGCTCCTTCAGAAGGCGTAGTTACAGTGCGCCAGGCAGAGTTAGGAGAGGTCGTGTCCCCCGGTTCGCCCGTTGTTACGCTGGCAGACCTGGATCACATTTGGCTGCGAGCTTACATCGCCGAGACTGACCTGGGCCGCATCACCTGGGGCCAAGAGGTGGTTGTAACTACCGACACTTATCCCGGCAAGCAATACCATGGGCGAATCTCCTTCATCTCATCGACTGCCGAGTTCACACCCAAGAGCGTGCAGACAACCAAGGAGCGGGTTACACTCGTTTACCGGATCAAGATCGACATTGACAATTCGGATCATGAGCTCAAGCCGGGCATGCCTGCCGACGCGCATGTCGAACTTGCAGCAGCTAGACAATGACGAGCCCGATCCAACTCGCGATTGTGGCTGAGGGGCTGACGAAGAACTTCCCCGGCGTGCGCGCCGTCGACGACCTGAGATTTGACGTGCGCGCCGGAGAGATCTTCGGCCTGGTCGGCCCCGACGGGGCGGGAAAGACGACGACCTTGCGCATGCTGGCGGGAATCATGTCTCTCGATTCCGGCAGGGCAACGGTCGCCGGCTTCGACGTGGCGCGCGATCCGGAAGGCGCCAAGCATGCGCTCAGTTATATGCCGCAGCGCTTTGGGCTCTATGAAGATTTAACTGTCGATGAGAACATTCGCTTTTATGCTGATATTTTTGGAGTTAAGAAAGCTGAGCGCACCATGCGCTCCGAGCAGTTATTGGTTGCAGCGGGCATGAGCGAGTTTCGCGAGCGGCTCGCCGGAAAACTGTCCGGCGGCATGAAGCAAAAGCTCGGACTTGTATGCGCCCTCATTCATCGGCCCAAGGTAATCCTGCTTGATGAGCCGACGACTGGCGTCGATCCGGTTTCGCGGCGAGATTTCTGGCGCATCCTTTATGAACTGGTCGCAGATGGCGTCGCGATCCTCACATCGACGGCTTATCTCGACGAGGCCGAGCGCTGTCATCGCGTGGCGTTGCTGCATCAAGGCAAGCTTCTCTTCTGTGATGCACCGACCAACCTCAAGGCAGGATTGGGCAAGGGCGTCTTGTCGATTACCTCGCCAGAGCCGCGTTTATTACGCAGCGAACTGGAAGACGCAGAGGGAATTTCAAGCCTGCTGCTGACAGGCGACGGCGTGCACATCGTGGTCGACGATGCAGCCCGCCGAATTCCAGAGTTCGAGGCCCGGCTCATGCGCGCCGACATTCCCTTCGATGCGGTTCTTCAGGTTGCGCCTTCTATCGAAGATCTGTTCGTAGACGCAGTCGAAACCGGGGTAACTTCGCATGACTGATTCGGCTAACTCGGTTGAGGTTGCGAGTCTGGTCAAGCGTTTCGGCAGCTTTATCGCTGTGGACCGGATCAATCTGGAGGTTCGCAAAGGCGAGGTCTTCGGCTTTCTCGGTCCGAACGGCGCGGGAAAGTCGACCACAATTCGCATGTTGTGCGGACTGCTCAAACCCACCTCCGGCCGAGCGCTGGTCGCTGGCTTCGACGTAAGCCGTGAGCCCGAAGTGGTGCGCCAGAATATCGGTTATATGTCGCAGAAATTCTCCTTATATAACGACCTAACCGTAATCGAGAACTTGCGCCTCTTCGCGGGACTTTACAGCGTGCCGTCGAAGGAGTTACGAGGCCGGATCGAATGGGCGCTTGCGATGGCTAACCTCAAGGGGCAGGAGAATCTTATTACGGGTACGCTGCCTGGTGGCTGGAAGCAACGGCTTGCTCTCGGTTGCGCTGTTCTGCACAAGCCTCCGGTTATCTTTCTCGACGAGCCGACCTCGGGCGTCGATCCTATTACACGGCGTCAGTTCTGGGAGCTGATTCATCAGATGGCGGAGGAGGGAGTTACTGTCTTTGTGACTACCCATTATATGGAGGAGGCCGAGTATTGCAATCGCCTGGCGCTGATCTTTCGCGGCCGGATTGTTGCGCTCGGCACGCCCTCTGAATTGAAGCGGGACTCGATGAAAGGCGAGCTGCTGTTGATGGAATGCGCTCCGCTGGGCCTTGCGGTGGAGGCATTGCAATCGGCGCCCGGCGTGGTGGATGCGGCGGTCTTCGGCAATGCAATGCATCTGGTGGTTGCGGATGCAAGACTGTCGGTGCCAGAGCTCCAGCGTTACCTGGCCCAACGCAATATTGTGGTAAGCCACCTGGAAATGATTCGCCCCAGCCTCGAAGATGTCTTCGTCTCACTCACCACGGGCCGCGAGGCGGCAAAGGACGGCAAGCCATGAGCCTGACCCGCCTGCTGGCCATTGCGAGAAAAGAACTCGTGCAGATTCTGCGCGACACGCGCAGCCTTATCATTGTCGTCCTTATGCCTGTGGTATTGGTGTTGCTCTTCGGCTACGGCGTCAATCTCGATCTCAAAGGACTGCCCGTCTATGTCTTCGATCAGGACGGCAGCCAGCAGAGCCAGGATCTGTTGAAACACTTTCAATCGAGCAGATACTTTCAGATTGCCCGAGTGGTTAATAGTTATCCGGAGTTATCGCGCGCCCTTGACGACGGCCACGCCAAGATGGGCATTGTGATTCCCTGGGACTTTTCGCAGCGGCTGCGCGATGGCCGGCCCGTCGAGGTGCAGGCGCTGGTCGATGCGTCAGACGACAATACGGCCAATGTGCTGATTGGCTACTCCCAGGCCGTGGTCCAGAGTTACTCGGGGCAGATTCAAATCGACTGGCTCAGGCAGCGCGGCCTCGCGATGCAGCCGGTTGCGATGAGCGTCGAGACTCGCACCTGGTACAACGAAGATCTGGAAAGCAGCGCCTTCATCATTCCCGGCATTCTGGCCTTGGTGATGTCGGTCATCGGCGCATTTCTTACCTCGCTGACCATTGCGCGCGAGTGGGAGCGCGGGACCATGGAGCAGTTGATCTCGACGCCGGTAAGCGCGATGGAAATCATGCTCGGCAAGCTGGCGCCCTATTTTGTGCTCGGCATGTTCGATACGACGATTGCTGCGCTCATCGCAATCTATTGGTTTCAGGTGCCGTTTCGCGGCTCGTGGGTTACGCTGATGGCTGCTTCGGCTCTGTTTATGGTGGTGGTTCTCTCGCTGGGGTTCTTCATCTCAGTGCTGACAAAGAGTCAATTTGCAGCCAGCCAGATTGCGCTGCTAATTACATTTCTTCCGGCGTTTTTATTGTCTGGATTCCTCTTTTCGATCGAGCAGATGCCGGTTCCGCTCCAGTGGATTACCCGGATTCTGCCCGCGCGCTACTACGTTTCGGTACTGAAGAAGATCTTTCTGAAAGGGACGCCCGCGTCCATGCTGTTGGCGGAGCTCGTTCCACTGGCTGTTTTTGCATTTGTGCTGACGCTGCTGGCGACTCGCAGCTTTCACAAGAGGCTGGAATGATGGAGTCATTCACAGAACGGGATAATTCTCCGCAAGGTCTTGAAAATATAGATGGGGGGAGGGGGTACCTTTCTTTCAGTGAAGAGTGTCCCCAATACCTGGCTTGTTCGACCAGAGACTGTTTCAAGAGTGGTTTGGCAGATTGTGGATGGAATTCCGCAGGGGCTAGAATCTCCAGTTTTACGGCTCTTTTCTGCACGACTGAAGTCGTGCATCTGACACGATGCGGCGTTTTTAAAACATGCTGTAATGTGATTGTGCACCAACGGGGGGAAAAACTCGGCAAATCCAGAACCGATCATGGATCGATGATTCTGTTCGATTAAGGGGAAGAGGAGTTTTTAGATTCGCCGACAAAGACGGCGAGTTGGCCACCGCTTTGCGGTGATGGCAAGTTGGCAAGTTCGCGGCTAAGGAGACACGAGTGTTTGGGCGACTGAAGCAAATGTTGATCAAGGAGTTCATTCAGGTCTTCCGCGACAAGCGGACGCGCTTCATCCTCATTGGGCCGCCCATCATTCAGATGATGGTCTTTGGCTATGCGGCGAACTACGAGATTCGCCATGTGCCAACCGCCGTGCTCGATTTGGATCACTCGCAGGAGAGCCGCGAGTTGGTCTCGCGCTTTACTTCGAGCCCGTACTTCGAGGTGCAAAGGCAAGTTACGGACTCGCGCCAGCTTGGCGATCTGATCGAGCAGGGCAAGGTCACGGCAGGCCTGGAGATTGACGCCGGCTTTGCGCAGAAGCTGCGCAAGGGCCAGACAGCGCCGTTACAGGTGATTGTGGATGCGACTAACTCGAACACCGCTCTGATCGCCTCGGGCTACATCTCGCAGATTGCTCTGGGCTTCGCGCAGGAGGTCCAGAGGGATCGCATCTACCGCATTGCGCCGCAGCTCATCGAAGTGATGCCGTCGGTTGAGCTTGCGCCGCGGCCCTGGTACAACCCGGACCTGAAGAGCCGCTGGTTCTTTGTGCCGGGAATCATCGGCAGCCTGACTCTGGTATTGGTGATTACACTGACCGCATTCGCCGTGGTGCGCGAGCGCGAGATCGGCACGCTCGAGCAGATCATGGTCACGCCCATTCGCCCGGTCGAGTTCATCCTGGGCAAGACGCTGCCGTTCTTTCTGATCGGTATCTTTGACGTGACGCTGATCTCCGTAGTGGGATCGCTGTGGTTTCAGGTGCCGTTTCGCGGGCATGTCTGGGTGCTGGCGATAGGGGCGATCCTCTTTATCTTGTGCATGCTGGGCGTTGGCCTGCTGATCTCGACCGTTTCATCAACGCAGCAGCAGGCGATGGTGACAGCGTTCTTTTTCATCATGCCGGCGATCACATTTTCGGGCTTTGGTTTTCCCATCAGCACGATGCCGCAGTGGATGCAGCTAATGAGTTATGCGATTCCGCTGCGGTATTTTTTGATTGTGGTTCGAGGGACGTATCTGAAGGGCGTGGGAATGGAGATTCTGTGGCCTCAGATGGCGGCGATGGCAGGCCTGGGAGTTCTGCTGCTGACTACGGCAATTCTGCGCTTCCATAAGGCGCTGGATTGAGGATGCGGCGGAATCTCCAGCCGCGTGGTCAAATCGCAGGTTCCAACGTTCTAGACCTCGTTGATGTACCTTTATCTTTTGGCCTTGTTTGTGCCCTGAATCCCACCCCGCTCGCAGAGATATCGACGCGGTGAGGGTGGAGCACCCCGGCGAAGAGCAAAAGCAGGTCCTTCGACTCCGCTGCGCTTCGCTCAGGATGACAACTATTGTTGAGTTTGGGAGTTCGATTTTTTTATGATGGAATTCCATATTTCCCGGAAGGCGCGTGACCGGTACCAGTTCGCGGAGTCGTTGTTCTCATACTCGGGGAACGTCGTTTTCGCCAATCTGGCCGCCTGCCGCGAGTTTGCTCAGCGGATGAATACGGTTCGCGACGTGGAGAGGCACCCGGAGCGGGTGGTTCATGCCGGGAAGCTCTATGCCATGGGCCTGATCGACGAGGCCAGCCACGTTCTGATGGCGCGCTACCGCGAGCAGTTCGATCCCCAGGTGATGACCGGCGCCCTGGAGTGGTTTGCCGGCAAAGTCGGCGCAGACGCGGTGGAAAAGCTGCTGCTAGCCTTTGTCGAGCAGTTTCCCGGTATGACGGTCATGCGCGGGGAGAAGACACCGCTCGAATGGCTCTCGGGACAGACCGACGGAACGCCGCACGAGGCCGTCGCATTTGAAGAACTGATCCTTCTCTGGACAGCAAACCGCAATGAGGCGTTTGATCCTTTCAAGGAGCTCTTCGAAGAGAGGAGCCTGGTCGAGCGGACCGTATACCGCAAGGTGACGAGGCAGCTTCCGGAGTATTTTGCCACGCGCCCGCTCATCCCCCTACCTGACGCCAAGCCAATGAATCTGTTGGAGTTGCTGCGTGCACCGGCGCTGGGAGCGCCGCGCTCGCTCAGCGATCAGCTTGCCCTTATCCGAAAACTGTGGAAGCCTTTGATCGGCGACAGCCTGGAGCGCTTCCTGCTCATAGCCGGTGAAGTTTTACGCGAGGAAGAATTGGCGATCTGGAAACAGTTCAATCCCCCCGATGAATCGGCACGGCGGCGCCGAGAGAGCGGCCGGCAGCAGTGGCCCGGAGTGGTAAGTACAGCCCAGGTGCCGGAGTTCGGCGACCCCGCGCACGAGTACGAGAAGTTCTCGCCCGACCAGGCCTGGATGCCCACCGCGGTGCTGATCGCCAAGAGCACTTATGTATGGATGGCGCAGATGAGCCGGCAATATGGCCGCTGGATCAAGCGCCTGGATGAGATCCCCGACGAGGAACTGGCGACGCTGGCGCGCCGCGGGCTGAACTCGCTGTGGCTGATCGGCATCTGGGAGCGCAGCCGCGCGTCGAAGACCATCAAGCAGCTCTGCGGCAACTCGGATGCCGTGGCCTCGGCTTATTCAATCTTCGACTACGCGATTGCCGAAGACCTGGGCGGCGAGGCGGCCTATGTGAATCTGCGCGACCGGGCCTACAAATATGGTATCCGGCTGGCCAGCGACATGGTGCCCAATCACATGGGCATCGATTCGCCATGGGTGGTCGAGCACCCCGAATGGTTCATTTCGCGGCCCGAACCGCCTTATCCGGTTTACAGCTACAACGGTCCCGACCTTTCGCAGGACGGCCGCGTCGAGATCAAGATCGAAGATCACTACTACGAGCAGTCCGACGCAGCGGTGGTCTTCCAGCGTCGCGACCGCTCAAGCGGCGAGACCCGCTACATCTATCACGGCAACGACGGCACCAGCTTCCCATGGAACGACACGGCCCAGCTCGATTACCTGAACCCAGCGGTGCGCGAACAGGTGATTCAGACGATTCTGCACGTGGCGCGGTTGTTTCCGGTGATTCGCTTCGATGCCGCCATGACGCTGGCCAAGAGGCATTTTCATCGTCTTTGGTTCCCCGGTCCCGGCACGAGCGGCGCCATTCCGTCGCGCGCCGAATATGGCATGAGCCAGGCCGAGTTCAACAGCCGAATGCCTCATGAGTTTTGGCGCGAGGTGGTGGATCGCGTGGCGGCCGAGGTTCCGGGCACGCTGCTGCTGGCCGAGGCCTTCTGGCTGATGGAGGGCTACTTCGTCCGCACGCTTGGGATGCACCGCGTCTACAACAGCGCCTTTATGGTGATGCTGCGCGACGAGGACAACGCCAAGTACCGCTCGGTGATCAAGAAAACGCTGGAGTTCGATCCGGATATCATGAAGCGCTATGTCAACTTCATGAGCAATCCCGACGAGCGCACGGCGATCGACCAGTTTGGCAAGGGCGACAAGTGCTTTGGCGTGGCCACAATGATGGCGACGCTGCCGGGGCTGCCAATGTTCGGCCACGGCCAGATCGAGGGATTCACCGAGAAATACGG
>Ga0181535_10007894_pt1 | contig 10582 bp, 9 predicted proteins | sample PEATcosm2014_Bin_44_FD_119774 | JGI IMG/M metagenome (GOLD analysis project Ga0181535, IMG submission 119774) | Peatland microbial communities from MTU Mesocosm Facility, Houghton, MI, USA - PEATcosm2014_Bin17_30_metaG | ecosystem: Environmental > Terrestrial > Soil > Wetlands > Peat | place...
AGTATTTCCATGCCCGTATCGTTCGCCGTTCCTAGCGCGTACTTGGCCTTGATGCCCCGCTCGGCAATCTTCTCCACCATCTGGGCAAGCTGCTTCCCGGCATCCGCCTGAAGTGTTTGCTCGTACTCTCCCTCTTTGAAAAATGATCGCAGGGAAGGCAGGTTCGGCAGGGCCGGCACTACATGGACAAGGCAAAGCTCCGAACCGAAGCGCAATGCCAAGTCTGCCGCAGTATTCAGCGCGGCGTCCGAGTGCGCGCTGAAATCGATGGGCGAAACAATCACTTTTGGCGGTAACATCGTTGCCTCTTTTCCTGCACCACCCTGGTGCAGTTCTCCAGACTCCCGTCCTTAGAGAGCTACGACGTTCATCGCAGTTCCCTTTGCGCTAGACACCTATTTTGCTGAACAGCCAGAAGAGTGACGAGGACAAGATAATGGACGCGGGTAGAGTCAGCACCCACGCCATCGCGAGATTTCGCACCGTGCTCAATTGCAGTCCGGTGTGGTTGGCAGCCATCGTTCCCGCTACGCCCGATGAAAGGACGTGGGTGGTGCTCACCGGCATCCCAAACCAATCGGCCGCGCCGATGGTGAACATCGCCGTGATTTCCGCGGCGGCGCCCTGCCCGTAGGTTAGATGATCCTTGCCAATTTTTTCTCCAACGGTAACCACGATCCGTTTCCACCCGATCATGGTTCCCAATCCCAGTGCCAGAGCCACGGCCACCTTCACCCAAGTGGGAATGAATTTTGTGGCGTTATCGATATGGGCCTTGTAGTTTTTCAGCACGACCGCATCGGAGGGGACAAGTTTTGGGTTATTCGATTTCTGCATCAGGCGCAGCGCTTCGCTAACCACATACATGTCGTTGCGGAAGTTGCGAACCTTATCCTGCGGCACCGCTCGCAGTTCCTTGTACATCGCCATTTCGGTGCCAATTCCGCTCACCAGGTCCCGCAACGCCAGCATGGTTTCCGGCGTGAATTTCTTGGTGCGAACGTAATCCGTCACTTCCTCGCGCGGCTCACCGACAACGGCGCCCGGTGTCACGTAGCGCCCCAGCATCCCCGCCGTCTGCTCCGACACTGCCACGAAGTCTTGAGTTTCCTTTGTGCGCACGGCATGATTCAACGCGTACGCGGTGGGCACCGTACCGATGAGAATCAGCATGATCAGCCCCATGCCCTTTTGCCCGTCGTTCGATCCGTGCGCGAAGCTGACGCCCGTGCAAGTCAGGACCAGCAGGGCGCGAATCCAGAACGGAGGCGGCTCGTTCCCCTTAGGTGCTTCGTATAGTGCCTTGTTCGGGATTAAAGCCTTACAGAGAATTAACAGAAGGGCGGCGCCGACAAATCCCACCAGCGGCGAGAGCAACAGGGACTTGGCGATATTTGTCGCTTGACCCCAGTCGACTCCGCTCGTGCCGGACTTTACCGACATCAACTGGTTGGCAATGCCCACTCCGATGATTGAACCCACCATCGTGTGTGAACTCGATGCGGGCAGCCCGAACCACCAAGTCCCGATGTTCCAAATGATGGCGGCAATCAGCAGTGCAAAGACCATCGCAAACCCGGCGTGGCCGCCGACTTGCAAGATGAGTTCGACCGGCAGCAAGGAGACAATTCCGAAGGCGACGGCGCCGCTTGACACCAGCACGCCGATGAAGTTCCAGGCGCCTGACCACACCACGGCAACGTGCGGTTCCAGCGAGTGCGTATAGATCACTGTGGCCACGGCGTTTGCGGTGTCATGAAACCCGTTCACGAACTCGAAACCCAGGGCGGTTAGCAGCGCGACCCCCAGCAACACGTAGGGCAGCACTCCGATGGAATGAACTTGCGAGAGGTCGGATGCCAGCTTTACGCCAGCATAGATGAATCCGACGATCAGAGCCACGCCGAAGACCCGCATCCCGATCTTGGCACCCATTCCCGCCCCGCCCGTCATTTTTGAGTCTAAAGTCGATGATTTCGATTCCAATACCGTCGCCCCTGTCGCCATGTCGCTTTCTCCCTCTTTGTAGGATCCAAATAGGAGAGGCGGGTTCCTCCCCGAAGCAGGAACCCGCCATCTCTGCATATACTGTCAAATCTTCAACTCCGGTTCAGTTGCCCGCTGCCTTCGCTTTGTGCCCGTGGTGCTCGGCGTGCAGTTTCGCCGCTTCTGCTGCATGATGGGTCGCGTGATGCAAGTGTCCTTGTGCCGTGTGTGCGTGGTGAGCGGCTGCCTGGTGATCACCAGCCTCGTGGTGACGAGCGGCTTCGCGATGGTGCTGAGCCGCAAGCTCGTGGTGTTCCGCTGCCTTGTGATGGTGCCCTGCTGCCTCTTTAGACATAGTAGCCCCCCTTAGACTTTTTGGATTGTTCCTTGCGGACCTTGAGACTAAGTCCCGTATGTTACGGGAATGTGAGCGGGGGATTAAGCTTCAAGCAGTCAAGGCCTTGACCCAAGAAGTAAGGATTGGTATCCTTACTGTAGGGATGGAGGGTAGGGAAATGGCTAATTCCAGTGTCATCAGCACCAAGGGGCAGGTCACGGTCCCGAAGGAAATTCGCAAGCGTTTGGGCCTGCGCGTCGGGGATCGGGTGGAGTTCGTCGCCCGCGGCCATGAAACTATCATTCGACCGGCTCGAGCTGGCGGGAATCCATTTGAAAAGTATCTTGGAGTACTAGGGCCGTTTCCAGGAGGGAAGGAAGGAATCATCGCCTGGGTACGCAGCATGCGCGATGATGAGGAATCATCGGGACAGTGAGAACCGCCATTGACACAAACGTTATTTCCATAATCTGGTCAGGTGATTCTCCTGCCGCCGAAGTGGCCAACTCGCTTGGGCGCGCGGCGAAGGAAGGCGCCTTGGTCATTTCCGCACCCGTTTATGTTGAACTCATGGCGCACCCACAGGCCACGCACGACCTGATGGATCATTTCCTTGCCAACACTCGGGTGGATGTGGATTTTCTGCTGGACGAGGCGGTATGGCGTGAAACGGCCCAGAGGTATGCCAATTATGCACGGCGCAGGCGGAAATCTGGCGGTGGTGATGCCAAGCGATTTCTGGCCGATTTTGTAATCGGCGCCCATGCCCATCTTTGCGCCGACCGTCTCTTCACGCTCGATCCAGACCGATTTGCTAAGGATTTCCCCGACCTTCAACTGATTTAGCGAATGAGGCGCACGATGAAGGAAACCGTCATCATTTCAGCTTGCCGAACAGCCATTGGTAAATTCCAGGGGTCGCTCACACCTTTTTCCGCGGTGGATCTGGGCGCGTTTGCCGTCCGCGAGGCGGTGAGGCGGGCGGGAATCGATCCTGCGCAAGTCGATGAAATCATTATGGGGAACGTGGTACCGGCGGGGCTGGGACAGAACCCCGCACGGCAGGCGGGCTTGAAGGGCGGCCTCTCGAATCGCGTCGCCGCCATGACCATCAACAAAGTATGCGGCTCGGGACTGAAGGCCGTCGCACTGGCCGCGCAAGCCATTCAAACCGACAATTCTGAAATCGTAGTGGCCGGTGGTATGGAGTCAATGACCAACTGCCCTTACCTGTTGCCGCAGGCCCGTGCGGGGATGCGGATTGGACACGGCAAAGTGCTCGACTCGATGATTGTCGACGGCCTTTGGGATGCCTACGAGGATTTCCACATGGGAATGACGGGCGAGCTTACGGCGGAAAAGTACGGCATCTCGCGCCAGCGCCAGGATGCCTACGCGGTCGAGAGCCACCGCCGCGCCATCGATGCCATCAAGAGCGGCCGCTTCCAGGACGAAATCATGCCCATCTCCATCAAGCAGAAGAAGGGCGACCCCATCCAGTTCGCGACCGACGAATCTCCGCGCGCGGACACGACGCTGGAAACTCTTGCCAAGCTGCGGCCCGCCTTCAAGCCTGACGGTACGGTGACTGCCGGCAACGCTCCGGGCACGAATGATGGCGCGGCGGCGCTGGTGGTCACGTCCCTCGAAAAAGCCCGCGAGTTGGGGAAGACGCCCCTGGCGCGCGTCGTGGGGCAGGCGGTAAGCGGCGTCGAGCCCAAGTGGGTCATGATGGCGCCGGTAGACGCCGTGCGCATGTTGCTCAAAATGCTCGATTGGGAAACTGCGGACGTGGACCTGTTCGAATTGAATGAAGCTTTCTCCGTCCAAGCCATCGCCGTAATACAAGAGTTGGGCCTCGACCCCGCTAAGACCAACGTGAACGGCGGCGCGGTGGCGCTGGGGCATCCCATCGGCGCCTCCGGCGCCCGTGTCCTCGTTACGCTGCTGTACGAAATGGCCCGGCGCAACGCCAAGCGCGGCGTGGCCGCGCTGTGCCTCGGTGGCGGGAACGCGGTCGCGCTGGCAGTAGAGAGGTGAGGGCGTGGACTGGGCGCAAGCGAGACTGGAGGAACTGGTGGACAAAATATGCTATGGGTGTAAGAAGTCTTTGAACTCTGAGGGCATCAAAGTGTGGAATCCCGCAGAACCCCCAGGCCACTATCTCTACTTCTGCTGCCTCGACTGTGCCGATAAGCACAAACCGCCCGGGACACTCTATGTCGAGGCGCTGCGGCCCAAATAGCTGTAGGAACAAACCATAGTCAACGCAGTTCTGACCGCAGCTACCACTAGTCGCCGAATTCTCTTGTAAGCTGGTCTCATGCCACGATTCAAGACTAATTTCTTAGATTCCTACACCGACACAGCGGTACTCGATGAAATCCGTCGTGTTGCCACGCTTGCGGGTACCGGACCACTTACAAAGAAATTGTTCCGGAAGCTGTCGGGTAGGGTTTCACTAAATACTATCAGACGACGATTCGGCGAGTGGAGGGGAGCTTTAGAAGCGGCGGGCGTCGGAGACCTCTATGGAGGCCAAGCCGTCACGAAGAAAATGAAGAATCAATCCGCCCGGCGAATGAGCGACGAGGCTCTTCTGCGTGAATTGCAGAATGTGCGAACCGAGAACGGAAGTGCCGCTTTGACTGCCGAGGCATTCGACATGCGGTCCACGGTAACCAGTAGTACAGCGCTGCGTAGTAGATTCGGTAGTTGGCACGCTGCTCTGCTGAAGGCTGGGATCAGAGTGTCCGATCACGGAAAGCGGTATACGGACGAAGATTGCTTCAACAACCTTGTAAATGTTTGGACCCACTACGGGAGACAACCCGAGTTTAGGGAACTGGGCATGTCCCCTTCTGCCGTTGGACCAAAGGCTTATATTGTGCGCTGGAAAACCTGGCGCAAAGCTGTAAAGGCGTTCGTGGAATGGGCGAACGCCGGCGAATCGACTGAACCCGAATTGTGCCCTGAGCCGCTAGCAGAGAGATCAGTGAGGATTGAGACTGAACCGGAATATCGCCACGACGTGCCTTCGCGACTAAGATGGAAGGTCATAGTTAGGGATAGATTCCGTTGTGTGGCCTGCGGACGCAGCCCTGCCAATGATCTGACCATCGTACTCCATGTGGATCATATCTCGCCTCATGCCGACGGCGGAAAGACAGCCATGGAGAACCTTCAAACTCTCTGCCAGGATTGTAATCTCGGGAAAGGGAAGTCCTACGCAAAGGTTCTGTAGGGCACTCCAAACGACATCTCTGGTGAGCGGAGGGGAAGGGGCATAATCGCTGCGCGACTAATGGATGCTATCTACGCGATGAGAAGAGCATGAGTAGCGCGAACTTGTTCGTTAGGGAAGCAGCTTTCGACTGATGAGCTAACCTAATGCCAGAGGCGGAATTACGATCACGACGCGTGCCCTGGCGAGCCACGCTTCTCAGCGTGGCGACGACAGGGCTCGGCCAGCTCTATTGCGGCCGGCCCTTCCGCGCCGCCATCTTGTATCTGCTTTCGGGAGCCATCGGGCTCATCGCGCTCAGGCTGGTCTTTGTTCCACTCCAGCCGTGGAACATCGTTCTCCCGGTCGCCGGTGTGCTACTCTGGGCCGGTTTTGTCCTAGCAGATGCAATTCAGTGCGCGATAAGTGCTGCTCCCGATTATCGGCTAAAAGCTTACAATCGTTGGTATGTTTATCTTCTCCTGACCGCCCTGGCTTGGGCTGGACAAGACGCAATCAAGCCGGTCCTTCGCGCTCGATTCGCACAAGGCTTCGAGATTTCCTCCTCATCGATGCTTCCGACTCTCTTGAGCGGAGATGATGTCTTCGTTAACAAGAGGGCTTATCTTGGCCGAATGCCGCAGCGTGGCGACCTCGTTGCCTTTCGCTACCCGTTGGACCCCTCAGTAATGTTTGCGAAACGAGCCATCGCGGTGGGCGGCGACGTCATCAGGATTGAAGACAAAAAGGTTTATGTCAACGGGCAGCCTCTCGTTGAACCCTATGCGTATTTCGAATATGCCACTACGCTGCCCCTGCGCGATGATTTTCCGCCCACACCGGGTCTGCTGGAGACGCTTCCGGACGCTTGGGGACTTAATGCGGCCTGGAAGCGGGAAATGCCGAGTTTCATTCATGACGACGGCCTGCACGTTCCGCCCGACTGTGTGTTTGTTCTGGGTGACAACCGGGACAATTCCTTGGACAGTCGATTCTGGGGCTTTGTCCCGCGCGCTAACCTTCTGGGGAAGGCGGGAGTCATTTATTTCTCTCGGGACGCCAAGGCCCACCGCGTCCGATGGGACCGGATCGGTGAGGTTCCCAAGTAGCACGCGCAATGCGGGTCTGTTGGGGGGGCACGGCTTTTCGTTGGCAATCGGAGACCCGCAGCCGACCTTGCAGAACACGTCCGTGCTCGTCGGTCCGTTGACGACCCCGCCCCGGCGCCCGCCGATGGCGAATGCCGTTGGGAATTCACGACTCCCTGTCCGTTGCTGCTGGGATGGTAAATACTTATGTAGTTTACGGCTATTATCTTGCTGGAAGGGGGAGTGGTGGGCCGTGAAATCGCGCACCCATTCGCCTGGCCTTAGGCAGCCAGCGATTTTGTCCTTGACAAAGCCTAGATGTGTGAGTATAGTTGAACCTGAAGTCCGTGCCTGGGAATCAAAGGCAGTGCCCATGCCGAGCCAGAATGGCTCCAACCTCCGCCGATCGTGGCAGTCCTTCAAACAAAAAAATCACAAATGAGGTACGTTGCGAGGAAATGATATTTTCAACTCGCTAAATCACCAAATAACAGGAAGCACTCATGACTCAACTCGAAAATCACCAACTCGCTAAATCACAAAATCCCTCAATCGGAGTCGTTGGTGCTGGCCAGATGGGCCACGGCATTGCCCATGTGATGCTTCGCGCCGGGCATCATGTCATTTTGCTCGATACTTCGCAGTCCTTTGTCCAGGCGGGCGCGAAGCGCATTATCAAGGGGTTGGCACGGGACGTCGAAAAAGCGCGTCTGACGGATGAACAGCGGCTTCAGGCGCTCGAGCGTCTGAAGACCACGATCGTATACGCGGAACTCGCCGCGGCCGACGTCATCATTGAGGCGGTGACGGAAAAGTTCGACGCAAAGGCCAGCGTCTTCCGCTCGCTCGAGCCGCATTGTCCCCCGGAGACCATATTCGCCAGCAATACCTCTTCAATTTCCATCACGCGCCTCGCCGCTGCGACCGAACGGCCGGCCAAATTCGTCGGCCTGCACTTTTTCAATCCCGTGCCGGTCATGAAGCTGGTGGAAGTGGTGCCGGGGCTTCAGACCGCGCCCGAAACCATTGAGAAGGCCATGGCGCTTGCTACATCCGCGGGCAAGACTCCGGTGCGCGTGAACGATTCTCCCGGATTCGTTTCCAACCGTGTGCTGATGCCGATGATCAACGAAGCGGTGTTCTGTCTGATGGAAGGCGTAGCCGACGCCGCGGGCATCGATAACGTGATGAAGCTGGGCATGAATCAACCCATGGGTCCACTCGAACTCGCCGACCTGATCGGCCTCGACGTTTGCCGTGACATCATGATGGTCCTTTACGAGAGCTTTCGCGACTCGAAGTATCGTCCCTGCCCGCTGCTGGAGAAGATGGTCGCCGCCAACTGGCTGGGGTGTAAGACGGGACGTGGGTTTTATTCGTACCCGCGGGAGTAGACGGTAGGCAGAAAGCAGCGGGCAGCGGGCGCAGGTCGATCGAGCAGGTTCGTAGCGGCGAGTTCACCTCGCCATAGGGCGGAGTCAAGCCGCCTTCATGTTGAGTGGGAACACAAGCAGCAGGAGCGATCCTTGCATTTTGTAAATGCCGTGACCGGAATTCTATGAGGGTTCCCGCGGAGGGTAAGCGGAACGATTGATGAACCGTGGGATTGGGGCGACAGATTTCTTAATGATTCCAACCTGGCTCGCCTCGGCATATACTGTACATCGGCGACTCGAAGTCTGAGCGCCAGATCATTTAATGCCCACGGTTCTGACCAGGAACTTCTTTGCAAGGATAGCGCGCAGAGAGGCAAGGCAGTTAATATTTCCTCATGCTTTCCCGCAGGCCAGCCGAAGGATATAATTGGACGACGGCCCAAACGTACTAGTGGCACAAGACCAAAGTACCGCTGGAGTCTTCTCCAAAAGATGTTACAAATAAATGTCACCCCGCGCATTAACGCGGAGGGGAGCACTCTAAATGCCGGAAGAGCGAACGGAAAAGAATCGGGCCATTGACTTGGCCGTGTTGCAGATTGAAAAGGATTTTGGCAAGGGCTCCATCATGCGTCTCGGTTCGAAGGACGCATTGGTACCGGTGGACATCATCCCTACAGGCGCGATTTCCTTCGACGCCGCCTTGGGCGTGGGTGGAATGCCGCGAGGCAGGGTCGTGGAGATTTTCGGCCCGGAGTCAAGCGGCAAGACCACGATCGCGCTGCACGTCGTGGCCGAGGCGCAGAAGCGCGGCGGGTTGGCGGCCTACATTGACGCCGAGCACGCCATGGACGCGGCCTACGCCAAAAAGCTCGGCGTGGACATTGATAACCTTCTGGTCTCGCAGCCCGACTACGGCGAGCAGGCGCTCGAAATCGCCGAGTCGCTGGTGCGCTCGAACGCGGTCGACGTGCTGGTGGTCGATTCCGTTGCGGCGCTCGTCCCCAAGGCCGAACTCGACGGCGACATGGGCGATTCCCTGCCCGGCCTGCAAGCGCGCCTGATGTCGCAAGCGCTGCGCAAGCTCGCGGGCATCGTTTCCAAGTCGAAAACCTGCTTCATTTTCATCAACCAGATTCGCGAGAAAATCGGCGTGATGTTCGGCAACCCGGAAACCACCACGGGCGGTCGGGCGCTGAAGTTCTACGCCTCCGTGCGCGTGGACATCCGCCGCATAGCCTCTATCAAGGATGGCGACCGCGTGGTGGGCAACCGGACAAAAGTTAAAATTGTAAAAAATAAAATGGCCGCTCCCTTTCGGGAGGCGGAATTTGATATTCTATACGGCGAGGGCATCTCGAAAGAAGGCGATCTATTAGATATCGCCGCCGAGCGCAACATCCTGGAGAAGAGCGGCGCGTGGTTCTCCTATGGAGGTGAGCGCATCGGGCAAGGCCGGGAGAATGCCCGGCAGTTCTTACGCGACAATCCTGACGTGCGCAAAAAGATGGAGGGCGAGGTCCGCAAAGCTCTGAACCTCCCCGTGCCTCACCACGAGCAAGCTGCCGCGGCAGCCGCCGCGGAGGGCGCAGGTCCGGCTCGCGGTAAGAAGTGAACTGACGGACCGCGCTCCAGTTTCGCAGCCTGCGCGGGTCGCGAGGTGGAGTTAACAACCAGGCAGACCTTTTTATGGGAGGGCTAAAGCGCTGCGTTTCGACCGGCCCTGTTTCGGCGCACTGAATGATCCGCGCGAAGTGCGTCCAGGAGGCGGTTAGGGGAAGGTGATCTTCGCTCTGCTTGCCGTCGCCAGCGAAAACGGAATGAAGGTCAAAGTCAAGCTGTAGGCGGAGGAGATTTGTGGGAAAATCATTAAAACGACTTGCCCTTCTGGCATTGGCAACTTTCTGGTTGGCGGGGATTAGTCTGGGTTTTGGCGCCGCATCCACGACGGATATCCCTCCGTCCGCGTCTTCGAAGACCTCCAAATCCAGCGCTCGCAAGGTGGTCCCTACCCGGCGCACCACGCACCGTGCGCGGCGGCGCGTGCGGGGCCCTTGGTACTTGAGTTCCTACGGCGATCCCAGCGCTGAGGATAACCCGGTCGGCGACGACCCCGTCGTGCGGCAAGCGGCCCTCGAAGCGCTGGGCAAACTGAGCGGCAGCATTGTAGTGGTCGACCCTAATAGCGGGCGCATCCTGACCATCGTGAATCAGAAGTTGGCGCTGACGAGCGGCTTCACGCCGTGCTCGACGTTCAAGCCGATTGTAGCGCTCGCCGCCCTGCGGGAAGGCATCATCACCCCCTCCACCAAGTTGTATGTGGGCCAGAAGGGGCGAATGAACCTTACCGACGCCCTGGCCCACTCGAACAATCCCTATTTCCACAAGCTGGGCGAGATGCTGGGCTTCAAGCGCATCACCGAATACGCGCAAGAATTCGGCCTAGGCGAGAAGGCTGGGCTCGATATTCCCGGCGAGTCGGCCGGCCGTTATCCTTCCGCTCCGCCCAAAGAGGGTGGAGTTGGGTTCCTCGCCTACTGCGGCACGGATGTGGAGGTAACTCCCCTCCAGA
>Ga0181535_10007896_pt1 | contig 10579 bp, 11 predicted proteins | sample PEATcosm2014_Bin_44_FD_119774 | JGI IMG/M metagenome (GOLD analysis project Ga0181535, IMG submission 119774) | Peatland microbial communities from MTU Mesocosm Facility, Houghton, MI, USA - PEATcosm2014_Bin17_30_metaG | ecosystem: Environmental > Terrestrial > Soil > Wetlands > Peat | place...
AGCCTCTAGCATGATCTTGAAGGGTCCGGACCCTCGTCGATGTTCGGCCTCCCGGGCTCCCACCGCGCCCGAGCAGGCCACGATCCGAGGCCGACACAAGAAAGCTAAAGGCCAGGAGCTGGGAGCAAGAGGCTTCTTCTTGAAACGACTCGCCATTCTCGGATCGACCGGCTCCATCGGGCAGAGCACCCTCTCCATCGTTGAGCAGTTTCCAGAGCGCTACCAAGTGGCCGCGCTGGCAGCGGGGCGCAATGTGGATGAGGCCGTTGCGCAAACTGTGCGCTGGAGGCCGCGCATGGTCTCGCTCGCAACTGCCGAGCTGGCGGCTGAGCTGACGGCCCGGTTGCGCAAGGCCGGCGTAAACGGGGTCGAGGTAGTGGATGGGACCGCGGGCACGATTGCCTGCTCGACGTTGCCTGAGGCCGACTTTGTGGTTTCGGCCATTGTGGGCGTGGCCGGGCTTGAGGCGACGCACGCGGCCATCCTGGCGGGAAAGCCGGTGGGCCTGGCCAACAAAGAGTGCATGGTGGCGGCCGGGGAGATCCTGACCGCGACGGCACGCGAGCGCAATGTGCCCGTTCTGCCCATCGACAGCGAGCACAATGCCGTGCACCAATGCCTGCGGGTTGGCGCGCACGACGAAGTGAAGTCGATCTGGCTCACCGCATCGGGAGGGCCGTTCCGGCAACTTCCGCTCGACCAGTTCGCGAACATCACGCCCGAGCAGGCACTGAAGCATCCAACGTGGGTGATGGGCCGGCGCATCACGATTGACTCGGCGACGATGCTGAACAAAGGGCTCGAGGTGATTGAGGCCTGTCGGCTATTCGACGTGACGCCTGCGCAGGTGCGGGTGACCGTTCATCCCCAATCGACGGTGCACTCGATGGTGGAGTATGTTGACGGGTCCATCCTGGCGCAGATTTCGGTGACCGATATGCGGTTGCCGATCCTGTATGCTCTGGCGTGGCCTGAGCGGCCAAAGTCCAATCTGACCTTCGATCTCGCCGCGCTGCGGCACCTCGATTTTGAGGAGCCGGATTTAGAACGCTTCCCTTGCCTGAGACTGGCTTTTGAGGCAGCTGAAAAGGGCGGCGCGCATTGCATTGCACTGAACGCGGCTGACGAAGTGGCCGTGGGAGCCTTCCTCGAACGACGTATCCCCTTTACCGGCATCCCGGATACAATTGAAAAAGTGCTCGCAGCAACCCCGGAGGCCCACCCCGCAACTATTGCGGAGGTGCTCGCAGCCGATCAGGAGGCGCGAGAACGGGCCCGGGCATTGCTTGCGTAGGCCTAACGAGCCGAAGCCAGCAGGCCCCGCTTTGCCGAAGGAATTCATCACACAACCATGCATGATTTTCTGGTTTCTGCCGCAGCATTTATCGTCCTGATCGGCGTAATGGTGATCGTGCACGAGTTGGGGCACTTCACCGTAGCCAAGCTCTGCAATGTGCGCGTGGAGGCGTTCTCCTTCGGCTTTGGACCGCGCCTGTTCGGCTTCAAGCTCGGTGAGACGGACTACAAAGTTTGCCTGCTGCCGCTGGGCGGCTTTGTGAAGATGACCGGGGAGACTGAGTCAGGGCTCACCGGCAGCCCATCGGAATCGAATGACGATGCGGCGGCAAACGACCCCAGGGCATTCACGGCCCGGCCGCGCTGGCAGCGCATGCTGATCGGGCTTGCCGGCCCATTCTTCAACTTTCTGCTGACGCTGGGGCTGATGGGTTTTTACTTCGCATTCATCAACGAAGTTCCGTCGGTCACGGTAAAGACAACCACCGTGGAGTGGGTTACTCCAGGCTCGGACGCAGCCACGGCGGGGCTCGAGCCCGGCGACGTGATTGTAAGCTTTGACAACGTCAAGAATCCCGACTGGGAGGGGGTATACGACCACTCCCGGTTGAATGCCAATCAGACGGTGCAAATGGCGGTGGATCGCGGTGGAAAGACGATCCCGATGAGCCTGTTTGTGCCGGCCAGCGCAAAGAGCGACAGCTTTGACTTGAGCGATATGGGAATATCGCCGCAGTATCTGCCGGGCCCGATTGCGGTGGCGGAGGTGCAACCGGGTATGCCTGCGGCGCAGGCCGGGCTGCATGGCGGCGACGCCATCGAAGCCGTCGATGGCCATGCATTTCACTCCGTGAATACCTTACTGGCGTACATGCAGGCGGGGAAGGGCACCCCGATGACCCTGACCTTGCTGCGCAATGGCGCAACGCTGCAAGTGGTGGCGACGCCGGAAAAGCTGGATACGAGATGGATGCTCGGATTCTCAACGTCGCCGACTCCCATTCGTGACGAGCCCTTGTCGCTGGTTTCCGCCGCCGGCAAATCGCTGGGATTTTTCAGAGACAATGCGCTGCTTGTGGGCGAGGTGCTGGACCGGCTGTTTACGCACCGGATTTCAATGACTCAGATGATGGGACCGGTGGGAATTGCGAAGGCCGCGGGCGAAGCAGCCCAGATGGACGGCTGGTACCCCAAGTTCGGCCTGGCAGCGGAGATCAGCCTGCAACTGGGAATGCTGAATCTGTTTCCCTTCCCCATTCTCGACGGCGGCATGATCCTGCTGCTTCTGATTGAAAGCGTGCTGCGCCACGACATCAGCCTGATCATCAAAGAGCGAATCTATACGGCAGCCTTTGTGGTGCTGATGGCGTTCATCGCATTCACCATCTTCAACGACGTGAGCAAGCTGCAAGTGTTCATGCATGTCAAGCCGTAGAAACAGTTCGCAGTTCATCGTTCGCAGTTCACAGTTGTCAGAATTTCGCTTGAGAGTTAACGTGCGATGCCGGTGACGACACAAGTGCGCGTGCGGTACGCCGAGACCGATCAGATGGGCATTGTCTACTATGCCAACTACCTGATCTGGTTTGAGCTGGGCCGCGTGGAGCTGTTGCGGTCAATTGGACTTGCGTATAGCCGCCTGGAGACCGATCACGGATGCATTCTGCCGGTGATCGACGTATCCTGCCGCTATAAATCGCCGGCACGCTACGACGACGAAATCCTGATTGAGACACGGCCGGCGATGCTGCGGGGCACGGTTCTCAAGTTTGCTTATCGCATCTACCGGAAACTCGACCAAAACGAAAAACAGCGGGAGCTGCTGGCCGAGGGCGAGACGGTGCACGTAGTGTGCGACGACCAGCTGAACCGGAAACCTTTGCCGGAAAAGTACGCAGCAGCCTTGAAGGCACTGATGAAGGACGGCGCAGTTTAACTTGCGCCGCAAAATCGGCTCTAGAAAATCCTCCTGAAAATCATCCGATCTCGATTCCCGACGACGGGAACTTCAGTTGCTGGTGATCGGCCAGGCGCTCCACGCGGTATTTCCGGCAGGCTTCAATCTCGTCCGGGATCATGACGCGGTAGAGTGTGCCGTCGCGATTGGGCTCGCCTTCCTTACGGATTGCGCCGATCGATTCAAGCGCCCGCAAGGTGTCCTGGACCTTGCCCAGCGAGACCGGGTTGTCGTCGAGCTGCGAGTAAGAGGATTTGACGACGGCGGTCTGCAAGTGGCGCGAACTCACACGAAGGTGAGGGTCGCCGTCTTTGGCAATCGAATGGCGGAAGAGAAACCAGTAAAACGCGGCGTCGTAGGGGGAGAGCTGGGGCTGTAAATCGTCGACGATCTGCTGAATGATGAGGGGCAGCGTCGAGGCGGAGAGATCGCGGTCACCCGCGGATTGCGCGCTGGGCTCAGACTCAAGTTCGTTGAGGAGCTGGCGTATCTTGTCGATCCTCTGATTCATGTTGGAGAGAATTCTACGCCGCAAGAACAGGATTGCCGAGGTTTTCGAGGCATTTTTCGCGGCCCATGGGGGTTTCCGTCGAGTGAGCCTCTATGCTATTGGCCATGGAACTTATCTTCGTGGTCCGTGAATCAAACAGCGGGGGGTACGTAGCGCGCGCGCCCGGGCACTCGATCATTGCCGAAGCCGCCAGTTGGTCTGAGCTACGCCAACGTGCGCGGGAAGCGGCCGAAAAGCATTTTGAGCATGCCCCCGTGCAACCAGACCGCATTCGCCTGCACATGGTCAAGGATGAGCTGATTGACGCACGCTCTGGCGAAGTGATTGGTGAAGACGATCCGAACTCCTGGCTTAAAGAGATGGAGCCCACTCTTGCTACTGCGCCGGAGTTGCAGGAGGTGCTTGCGGAGCTATCCGCCCGCGAGCCGATCTTTCATCGTCCCGAATTCGGAACATCGCGGGCGGACTTTGAACGGATGACGGTGGAGGATTATTGGGAGACCGGCGCCTCAGGCAGGCGCTATTCGAGGAAGGCTGTTCTGGATGGGTTGGAGGAACGCTTCTCCGCGCCGCATGAGGACGTGTGGGAGACGAGCGAGTTCTATTGCCGACAATTGGGGCCAGAGACCCATTTGCTCACCTATACGCTGCTGCAGGACAAACAGCGGATGACGCGAAGGGCGACCATCTGGCAGAGCACCGCGGACGGCTGGAAGATCGTGTATCACCAGGGGACGATTGTGCAGGACGCGTGAAGCGGCTCAGCGCAGCACAACTGCCATTGCGAAACCATCGAGGCCCTTGACGCCCACCGTTTGCAGAGCGACGGCGCTCAGGCGGGGCTCACGGGCCATCATCTCCAGGCATCGGCGGGTGCCGACAATGTCGGGCTCGGAGCTTTTGGCCTCGATGACGCCGCCGTGGCGAGCAATATTATCGACAACGATCACGGTTCCGCGGCGGGAGAGCTTCAGCGCCCACTGGAGATAGTGGGGATTGTTCTCCTTGTCGGCATCAATGAATATGAGATCGAAGGGACCGGCGCCTGAAGCTTTCAGCTTGGGAAGAGTTTCGAGGGCTGGTCCAACGCGGATCTTAACGCGGCTGAGAAGGCCGGCGCAATGCAGATTGGCGCGAGCGATTTCAGCGTGCCGCGGGCTGAATTCGAGCGAGATAATGCGCCCGCCTTTGGGCAGTGCGCGGGCCATCCAGATGGTGGAGTAGCCGCCGAGCGTTCCGATCTCAAGAACACGCTTTGCCCTTGTCATGTGCACAAGGACTTGAAGAAACTTGCCCTGAAGCGGCGAAACATCGATGGCTGGAAGGCGAGCCTTGCGATTGGCCTTGACGGCGGCTTCAAGCTTTTCGTCAGAGGGGGCAAGCAGATCGCCAAGATAGCGGTCAACCGAGGTCCAGAGCGGCGCTGTGATGGGTTTGCGCGGCATTTACTTCTCCCGCGCCACCACAAAATCCGGGACCCAGAGAAGAGCGCGCTTGAAGTCGCTGTCAGCGAGCGGCGCCAGAGCCTGGCGGGACTGCTCGGCGTAGCGATCAGCGGCAGCCATAGCGTACTCGACCGAGCCGTTGCGAACCAGAATTTCGCGGATCTGCTGGCGGCTGACATTCTCAAAGCTGCGGTCGTCAAGGACGCGCCGGATAGCTTTGCGGTCGGAGGCGGTTCCGTGGTCGGCGGCGTGGACGACGGCAAGCGTGGCCTTGCCTTCGCGCAGGTCGCTGGCCACGGGCTTGCCCAGAACTTCTTCGGTCGCCGTGAGGTCAAGGACGTCGTCGACGATCTGGAAGGCCAGCCCGACAGCCCGGCCGAATGCGCCCAGGCCGGATTCCTCGGCCTCGGTAGCGCCAGCCAAAACCGCTCCAAGGCGCATGGAAACTGAGAACAGGCATGCGGTTTTGCGGAAGATCAGGTCGTAGTATTCGGCTTCAGAGACCATCTTGCCGAGCTTTTGAATCTGCAGGAGCTCGCCCTCGACCATCTGCTGGGTGAGGTTGATGAGCAGATCGAGGACGCGCAAGTTGCGCTCTTCAAGCGCTACCTTGAAGGCCTGCATGTAAAGCCAGTCGCCGGCCAGGACGCACTTTTCATTGCCCCAGGTGGTATTGGCGGAAGGACGGCCGCGGCGGGTGTCGGCGCCGTCAATGATGTCGTCGTGAACGAGCGTGGCCGTGTGCAGCATCTCGACGACTGCGCCGAGGCGGATGGCGCTGTGGCCAAAGAAATCCAATTGATGGGCTGCCAGCAGCAGAAGCGTTGGCCGGATGCGCTTGCCGCCACCTTCACGAAGGTACTCGGCAATTTCGGTGATGGTGCTGACGCTGGATGCGGCGTCGCGGCCCAGCTCCTGCTCCACCGCGACGAGGTCCTCCCTCAGCAGCTCAAAGACCTCCCGCGCCGAGACTATGGAGGATGTGCTCAAAGTGCTCCGATTTTAATGCATAGACAGGGGAAATGGCGATTTCTTCTGAAGATTGGAACTGGCACTGAAGACCTAACCCTCGGCAATAGCGGCAATTGACACCTTCATGCCGGGGATTCTAACGGGTAACTTTGCTCCCTGTCGCGCGGGCGGATTCGCTGGAAACCACTTGACCCACTCTTCATTCATCCCAGCAAAGTCTGCCTCTTCAAGGAGGATAACGGTGGCACTCACGACACGGTCGAGCGAAGTACCCGCTGCCTTGAGGATGGCCGACACATTCTCGAGGCACTGCCTAGTCTGCTCCTGGATCGTGTCCCCAACAACCTTTCCGGATGCGGGGTCAAGAGGCCCGGTTCCTGAGACAAACACCAGACCCGCGGCTCGTACCGCCTGGCTGTATGCCGGCGGTGGAGACGGAGCGTTCGTCGTCAGAATGATCTCCCTTGCCAAGATGCTCTCCGTTCAAGACAAATGCGAGTGCGCCGCCGTTGTTAGTTCGTGCGATAGTTGGTGAACTGCAATTCGAGGCCGAGGTCCTTAGCGCGAAGCAGGGCAATGATGGCCTGCAACTCGTCCCGGTCCTTACTGGAGATTCTTACGGTATCGCCCTGGATGCTGGCTTGTGCCTTCTTTTTCGAATCTTTCACAAGGCGAACAATCTCTTTCGCTTTTTCCACGGGAATGCCCTGCTGGAGACTGATTTTCTGCCGGACGCTTTGGCCCGTTGCGGGCTCAATTTTGCCGTAGGTCAGGTTCTTGAGCGAGACACCACGCTTGACGAGCTTCTGGCAGAGGATGTCTTTGACGGCCTCCAGCTTGTACTCGTTGCTTGAAGCCAACTGGATGGTGTCCTGGCCTTCGAGGTTGACCTCGGAGTGGGTGTCCTTGAGGTCGAAGCGCTGGCGAATCTCCTTGATTGCCTGGTCGATTGCGTTGCGCGCCTCCTGCATATCAATCTTGCTCACGACGTCAAATGAGTTTTCCTGTGCCATGGCTGTCTCGTCCTCAAAATGCTCGGCGGGCTGCCGCCGATTATGCCTTTATCAGTTTCCCACGTCCGGTTGGAGATGGAACAACCGGCAGAAGTTTGCGGTAGTCGCGGCGGCGATTTCATCGGGTGTGACGTTGAGGAGCCCGGCCAGGACCTGAGCCGTTTGGGCAACCAGCGCAGGCTCGTTGCGCTCTCCGCGATGGGATGCGGGGGCGAGCCAAGGCGCGTCCGTTTCAACGAGGATGCGGTCGAGCGGCAGGCGGGCGGCTACATCGCGGAGCGGCTGCGCCTTGGGATAGGTGAGACTGCCGGCAAAGGAGACCAGGAAACCAAGGTCCAGCGAGCGGCGGGCCTGCTCCGAGCCGCCGCCAAAGCAGTGCATGATGCCGCCAAGTCCGGCTGGCCGCCAATGTTGCTCCAAAACCACAAAAAGATCGTCCCAGGCGTCGGCGGACTCGTTTGTGCCCCGGCAGTGGATCAGGATGGGCCGCTTGCGCGCCGCGGCAATCTCCAGCTGGCTGATGAGGCCGTCGCGCTGGACGTCGCGCGGCGCGCCCTCGTGATAGTAGTCGAGACCGATTTCGCCGCAGGCGATGACTTCAGGCTCGGCGAGGAGGGCGTCGAGTTTGGCAAGAACGGCAGCATCGGCTTCCGGGGTGTTATGGGGATAAATTCCGGCGCTGGCGTAAAGCCTGGGAAGGTTGGCGCCATTCCGGCGCCGCGCATTGAACTCGCGGCAAATGTCGAGCGCCTGGTGCATTTCGGCCGGACCCTCGCCGATGCCAATGGAGAGAACAGCGACGACGCCCGCCTGCCGCGCGCGCACAAGCATCGCCTCACGGTCGTCTGCAAAGCGTGGGCTGTCCAGGTGGGCATGAGAGTCGATCAGCAAAGGCGCCTCATGGTTTGCTTGGGGAGATTCGTGGCAGCAAGGATCAGTTTAGTGCAGCAGATGCGGTCGGCGGAAAGGAGCGCGGAACTGCAGTCGCAAGTGGGCGGCTCGTCTACCATCGGAGCAGCAGATGCGCACAAAACCAAAGCTCGGGCAGAACTTTCTGGTGGACATTCAGGCCGCGCACAGGATTGCGGCGGCGTTGGGAGAGATGGCCGGCCGCACAGTGGTTGAGATCGGCCCCGGAAAGGGCGCGATTACCGGAGCCCTTGCGGCCCAGGCCGCACACATTGTGGCAGTTGAGCTGGATCGTGAACTGGCAGCGGGGCTTCGGGAGCAATTCGATCCGGCACGGGTAACCGTGGTCGAAGACGATGTGCTGCGGTTTGATTTTGCGGGGGCAGCGGCGCAAGCGGGAGGGCGGTTGCGCGTGGCAGGCAATCTGCCGTACGCGATTACTTCGCCCATCCTCTTAAAGCTGGCCGCGAGCCACGCCGCGCTTGACGTCGCCGTGCTGATGGTCCAGCGGGAAGTGGCCGAGCGCGTGACTGCCACACCGGGCACGCGCGATTATGGCCTGCTTTCGGCGACGATGCAGATGTACGGACCCGTGGAGCAGCTTTTCACGCTGCCGCCCTCGGCTTTCTCGCCGCCGCCGAAGGTCCATTCCACCGTATTTCGCTGGCGATTCGCGCCGCGCTTCGCGGAGTTGGGCGTTGCTGAGGCGGAATTTCTTCGATTTCTGCGCCGGATTTTTGCGCAGAAGCGCAAGACGCTGGCTAACAACCTGCGAGCCGCCGGAGTGACGCCGGAAGCAGTCACCAGAGCCCTGGCTGCCGCAGAGATCGATCCACTGGCCCGTGCCGAGGCGGTGCCCGTTGAGGCTCTGGCCCGGCTTCAGCGGCAATCACAAGAGCAGTGACCGATGGTTCGCAAAGGTGGTTTTCGAGCAAAGGGAGCTGCGCGTAAGCTATGAGACAGGGAGCAACAACTTTCCAGTTTCAACCTTGACTTGCCGCGAAATTCCGGAACCCGCAGAGGACCGGGGAGAGTCTAACCAAGAAAGCGATGAATCCGATCGTCCAACAAGAACCGCGGCAACAGCAGCGCGAGGACACTTTCCAGGAAACGCTGGTGAGCGCACGCCGAACCATGCTCATGAGCGAGATCCTGAAGCTGGCCGGAGACAGCTTCCGCGCCAGCAAAACGCGCTTTGCGCTTACCGCGCTGGGCATGGTGATCGGCACGGCGTCGGTGATTCTGGTGGTGACAATTGGAATGACGGGCAAGCAATACGTCCAGGAGTTGATCCAGAAGATCGGCACCAACACCGTAGAGGTGGAGTATGCGGGCGGAGGCGCCACGCCGGGCGAGCGGGTGCGCTACAACGACTTTCTGACCCGCGAGGACGAGAAGGCCGTGGACCAGCAGGTGCCCGGCGTGATGTATTCCTCGCCGGTGCTGACGATGCACAACCGCCTCAGCTTTCCCGGCGGAATCCAGAGGGACACGCTCGTATTGGGCGTCTCTCCGGAGTACCCGCAAATCCGCAATCTGATTGTCACTCAGGGCCGGTTTTTCGATGAAACGGACGACACGACTCACTGCCATTGCGCGGTGGTGACGGAGCAATTCGCCAAGGAACAATATGGCGGCGATGACCTGGCCATCGACCAGACCTTTCAGGTTCTGGGCATTCCCTTCACCATCATCGGAGTCTTCAAAGAGAGCGTGTCGGACTTCGGGCAATCTGAGATCCAGGACGAGACCGTTCTCGTCCCCTATTCGGTGGCGCGCTACTTTACCGGGAGCGAAAACGTGAACCAGATCTACTTTTCCCTGCAGAGCATGAACGAAGTGCCCGATGCAGCGAGAGAGATTGTGCAGGTCATCAGGTCCAGCCCCCGGCATCGCCCGAGTTCGATCTATAAGGCACAGACGCTCAGTGAACTGCTGGTGACGGCGGCGAAGATCGCAGACGCTCTTACGGCCGTACTGGTGATGGTAGCGGCAGTGACGCTGGCCGTGGGCGGCGTGGGCATTATGAACATCATGCTGGCCAATGTACGCTCTCGCATTCGCGAGATCGGAATTCGCAAGGCGCTGGGCGCCACGTACCGCGAGATCAAACTGCAATTTCTTACCGAGGCGATCCTCATCTCGATTACTGGTGGCATTGTGGGCAGCCTCGTGGGCCTCGCAATCCCGTTTTCGATCCGCGTCTTCAGCGGCTACGACTTTCCCATCTCGTGGCTGTCGGTGGTGATCGCCCTGACCGCGGCGACCCTGGTAGGGGTGATCTTCGGAACTGTGCCCGCGACACGCGCCGCGCAGATGGATCCGGTGGAGTCACTGAAGTATGAGTGACGATCCGCATTCCGAGATCGAGGGGCAAGACGCCCCGAGCGAGGAACCGGCCAAAGGAATCAGCCTGACTCTTCTCTATGGCCTGATTGCGCTCGCTTTGGCTGCCGCGATTGGACTTGCGGCGCTG
>Ga0181535_10007897_pt1 | contig 10578 bp, 8 predicted proteins | sample PEATcosm2014_Bin_44_FD_119774 | JGI IMG/M metagenome (GOLD analysis project Ga0181535, IMG submission 119774) | Peatland microbial communities from MTU Mesocosm Facility, Houghton, MI, USA - PEATcosm2014_Bin17_30_metaG | ecosystem: Environmental > Terrestrial > Soil > Wetlands > Peat | place...
GGTGTCGCGGTCGCGGTGTAAGTCGACGTCGATGTGTCCGTCTTTGTCGCGGTATATGTCGGTGTAAAGGTCGGCGTGGAAGTATCCTTTGCCGTCCCAGTGAAAGTCGCCGTGGCCGTGGGTGTGGCAGTCGAAGTATAGGTGTTCGAAGGCAGAGGCGTCCCCGTCGATGTGGCAGTCGGGGTTGCCGTCCTGGTTGAAGTCCCTGTATATGTGGGCGTGTAGGTGCTGCTCGGCAGAGCAGTGCCTGTGAATGTCGGTGACGGTGTCTTTGTGGGTGTTATTGTGGGGGTAAGCGACGGAGACGGCGTCGATGTCCATACAGTGCACGGGAACATGGAAACCTGGTCTATCTGTAGCAGAACAGTGCTCCAGGGCTGGCCAATGGTCTGCCAGTGTATGGCGTTAAGGTTGGTAAGAACCGATGCCATTGTCACTGCGGTGCCTGTCCCGGCCTGTTTAAAACTTGGCGTAGTGCCGGTAAAGAACAGCTGATATTGCGTCCATGTCGTCGGCGCGACAAAACTTGCCGAGTAATGGTCATTGCCGTCATTTATTGTAGCAGACGGCACAAGCTGGCAACTGTATATATTGCCGTCCCCTTTTGCCCAGAAAGTTATTCCGGTAAAGCCGGAACAATTTACCGAACCTGTCGCAACTGACGAAGTGTTTGTCCCCATTCCTATAAAACCATATGTGTAAGCCGTGGTTACCACACCGGTCAACTGCGCGGCATAAGCCGTTAAATTGGCGCCCGGCGCAGTCACCGACATATATCCTACCGAAGTCCCGGAACTGGCGCTGTCGTTGTAGGAATACCAGCTTCCGCCCCATGAATTAATTGTCGTATCATTATCAAGATTACCCAGGGCAAGCTGACATGCAAATGTGGGTGTCAGGGTTGGTGTCTGGGTTATCGTTGATGTCAGGGTTGCCGACGGCATAGGCGAAGGTGTCGGCGACCATAGGTATGGATAGAAAGCAACATTATCCAAACTCAAGTTAAATGTTATTTTCGTATTGTCGCCGTTCTGCCACTGCAATTTTTGCAAATGGGATGTAACCGTTGCTATAGGCACCACGACTGCCCAGCTTGGCTGGGTAAAGTCGGTGGCAAATGATAATTGATAATGTGTCCAGGTTGCCGGCGGGGTGAATGTGTACTGATAATATCCAGAATCTGATTGTAATGTTGAAGAATTCATTTCATTAAGGGCCACGGAATAAAGCGTTGCGCCGTCTCCCTTTGCGTCAAATACGATCCCTGTGAAAGGCATCACATTTACGCATCCTGAAACAGCAACGGCATTATATACAAGGTCCGTTCCAATTCCTACCGAGGGATAATTCGGCGCAACTGCCGCCGCCTTGGTACCAGTAACCTGCAGATACCATGTGGTGGCAGGCGCAGTATATGGAGGCGTGGTGGAAGTGGCGTTTGATCCGCCTGCTGTCATGGTGACAAAACCGCCCTGGATCGGATATACAGTGGCGCCAAGAGTCGCGGCGTTTGCCCATGTATACCAAAAACCGCCCCAGTTGTTTTGCGTGTTGTAATAAGGCATAAAATCCTCAAAATCATCCAGAAGCTGCGTTGACGGCGCCGGTGCCGGCGTATATGTCGGGACAGGTGCGCCTATTTCCCTGAGGTCCTGAAAGTTTCCCGTCATGAGAAGAAGGGTTAAAAGTTCCAGCGTCCCATTATAATAAGAATCCGTTATCAAAAAACTCCTCGTCCTGTCATAATATGACTGCAGTTGCGTTGATGTTGTCGTGGAATACATTAAAGAGCATCCGGCAGGTCCGACAAAAGCCGCGTTGTTATATTGGCCCTGCGTCGAATTATTCGCTATGTAATACCCGTCCACTATGCTTGATGCGGATATTCCGCTGAAAAAAGAGGCGAACAGGCTTGTTTCCGTTGATGAAGGATTTGTAACGGCCGCGCCCCACCACAGGTAATCCATTGCGTATCTGAAAGGAACACGGCAGGAATTATATGCATACTCCGTCCCGCTGCAACCGCCACTGCACGGATTGTCGGTCCTTCTCGACCCGTCGGAATTGCATATCTCGCCCACAAGGCCGCTGGTGGCATTCCTGTTTGTCGCAATGTTGTTGTAGCATTTTGCGATGGCGGCATTCCATGTGGCGGCATTACCCGCGTCGAACTTAGCGAATTCCCTTAAATACGCCGGGAAATAATATGAAGGATACGACCAGTCATCCCAGTTGTCGCCGGGTTTGATATGGTAATCGGTGGCGCTTATGTCATAAGAACGTATGCGTCCTATTTCCGTGGTGGCAAGCGTTGCGTAATTATACGTTCCTCCGCTTCCCCACTGTATGTCCGCCATAAGAAGCGCGAAAGCTATATCAAAATCCGCGTCTGAAGCCGAGTTGCTGTCCACGACCGTTCCGCCGGAACTGATGATCCATGGCATGAGGTTTGACGCCTTACCCGCGGCGGTTGTGACGCTGACCTTGTAAGCCCATAAGTTATTAAATAACGTCTGGTCATCAAAATATATTGCGAGCAACATTCCATATCCCTGGCCTTCCGATACGGTGCAATTATTCTGGCCATCTATGGTCTGAGGGCTTTGCACACGCTGTCCCACGGACGCCGTGGCCACATAAGTTGATTTCCATGTGGAATACATTGATTGCAAATCGGATATGCTGAAAGTGGTTATCCGGTTGCCGGCAACATAGTTCATGTTTATCGGGAACGGATATTTGGTCGCCGCGAAAATCGCAGAACCTGACAGAATAGTTATCAAAGCGTTTAAACTGATCAGCAATAAAAATTTACGCATTTAATTACCTCTTGAATCATTGGCGCGTGAAACCAAACGCCAGATTTGTGGATGTCTTTAATAAGCGTCGCTCTTACTATGATAGCAAATTTTAAAAACCCTGTCCACAAAGTAAAACCGAAAACATCAAAAACTGCTTAACCTGTTTATCACTTTGTGACTATAATGAACTTTTTGGCGACGCTGAGCCCGGCCTGTATGTATACGGGATAAACTCCCTGCGAAACAACTGCTCCCGCGGCGTTCTGGCCGCACCATGTGGTTTCCCATGTGCCCGTGTCTTTTGACTCATTTAACAGGACCGCCACGACCCTGGCCGCCTTGTCGTAAATTATTATTTTGACCGTCTCGGGCTGTGCCACCTGCACGCGTATCTTTGCGCACTGGCCTTTGTTTGGATTTATAAGATTGTCGGCGACCACGCCTATATCAGTCATTACAACAGTGGGTGTCGCCGTTATTTTATCCGCGTCGGCATCATGTATGGAATTCACGGGCGCCGCCGCTCCTGATATCATATTGCCGTTTTCAACCTGGTTTGACGCCGCCGCTGTTTTCGGGGCCTGGCTGTTGGTAATTGCCGGAGCCGCGGAAGCGTAAGAGACTCCGGGAGCTGGCGCCGGGGCCGCAGCCACAACCGGCGCTGAAACCGCAGGCTGTATCTGTTGCACTGACGCTGCCCGAACTGCGGGCGCGCTTTCTGTCCTTGGCGAGGCGGCCACAACCGCAGGTTTTACCGCCTGTTTTGCGTATTTAACCTCAACAGGGGCTTTTGCGGTCATGACGTGTTTTACCGCCGGAACCGGCGCCATTGCAATGTCTTTTACAGCGCTGGTCGGCCTGTTATATATAATGAAGACGGAAACGAATAATACGAGGGCGAATGACGCGGCATAAGTGAATAAGGGGGCCAGATTCCTGGATATTTTTACTTTTTGGCCGGAAATCACGGCCATTACCCTTGTTTCAAGGTAATCAGGCGCTTCAACTTTCATCAAAGAGGCCAGTGAGGCCATTTTTTCAAGGTCAGCGTCATATTGCGCGCATTCGGCGCATGAAGCAATGTGTTCCGCAGCCTTTTTGGCCGTTTCAGCGGAAGCTTCGCCGTCCCTTGTTTCCATTATCATCTCTTTGAATTTTTGGCAATCCTTGTGGCCCTTCATTTTTAGCACCTTCCTTTATCGAATATATAGACAATCCCGGTATTAAAAAGTTTCGGTATATATATCACAGGATGTCGTCCTTTTGCAGTTTTTCACGCAGGTTTTCCCGCGCCCTGAAGAGCTTTGATTTCACGGCCGAGACCGATATCCTGAGCACCTGGCCTATTTCCTCGTATGAGAGCCCCTCGACGTCCCGCATCATGATTACCTGCCTCTGTTCGCCGGTCAGCTCGTCTATCCTTTTATACACGGTCTTTCTCACCTCTTCAGAGGCGTATGATTTATCCGGCTCTTTTTCCTCTTTTTCCTTTAGCCCGTCGACCAGCGAGGGCTTTTCCTCGGCGCCTTCCTCGTAGCTCTCCTCGGCCATCTGCCCCCTGGCGCGCTGGAGCTGTTTGAGCCTGTTCTTGCACGTGTTAACGGTTATCCTGTATATCCACGTGGAGAGCTTGGAATCCCCGCGGAAATTTTTCAGGTTGTTGTAAACGGAGACGAATATCTCCTGTGCGGCGTCCTCGGCCTCTTCCTTGTTGCGCAAAAAATTATAGGCGTGGCCGAACACCACTTTCTTGTATTTCGTGATTATCTCCGCGAAATATTTCGACTCGCCCCTCTTTACCTTTTCTATTATCTCCAGCTCGTCCATGCTTGCCCGCCTAAAAAACGTATTTGATGGTTATCCTGTGCGCGTTGTCCGAAATAAAATAAGGCACGAATGCGTAGTCGATGTAAAGGTCGCTTATCCTGACCCCGGCGCCGACGGAAACCTCCCCCGCGTCCTGCCCGAAAATGTAGCCGTACCTGAAAACAAAGAATTTCTTGTAATAAGCCTCCATGCCCACGGAGGTCTGCGAGCTGTCCAGCTCGTTTATGTAATAACGCTCCTCCACATAGACGGAGATCTTGTATTCATCCTCGTAATGAAAAACTTCCGTCCCGTAGCCGCCGCGCACTATCATCGGGTAAAGCGACCTGTCCAAAAAATAATCCGTTGATATACCCATGTTCTCGACGTCGAGCCCGAGGGTGTATTTGTTCACGTAGTTGCGGTAAAGCACTCCCAGGTTCCCCGAGACGCCCCACGTGGCGTTGTTGTAAACCTTGCTGGAAACCAGACGCAAGTTCGCGCCCACGTTGTATTCCTCGTTGATGGCCCTCGAGTAGACAACCCCGAGGTAGGAATCGTAGTTGTCTATCTTTTCCACCGGCACGCCGTTGTCGTCGGTGCGGTAAAGGTCGTCGTTGGCCGAATACATGAAGAAAATCCCGGCGCACGACGAGACGTCCATCGGGTGGTAATATTCCCCCTGCTCATAATGATACGAGAAAACCGAGGTGTAGTGGGAAAATATCAGGTAATTCGTGTTTATCCCCTGGAGCGTCGCGGGATTCACCGGCGAGGCGTCCGGCCTGGCGTAAAACGGGGAGTATATGGATCCCAGCGCGACTTCCCTTGCCGGTATGTCCACCAGGAGAAAATCCCCGGTCACCGTGCCAGCCGCGCGCGATGCCGCCGGGCAAAACAAAAAAAATGCCGCCGTCAGGGCCGCGAACCTGATGATATTTTTAATCGAAAATATCCCGGTGCTCATCTAAATTTATACGGAATCTCTTATTATGAGTTCCGGTTCAAAGCTTATTATTTTGCTCTCGTAGGGTATGGACCCGTCGATCATCCCCATCATCACGTCGAAGGCCTGCATTCCCATCTGCGCGATGGGCTGGCGCACGGTGGTCAGCCCGGGCGAGGTGAGGTTGGATATGTAGATGTCGTCGTAACCTATGACCGCCATGTCCGAGGGTATCTTTATCCCCATGTCCTTTGCCTGGTCGAGCACTCCTATGGCCGTCACGTCGCCGGCGGCGCAAAAGACCGAATCCACGTGCGGGCTTTTTTTCAGCAGCAACTTGAGGGATTTTTCGCCCTCCTCGAAATTATAATTCGTGACCCTGATTATCTTGTTCTCGTCGTATGGTATGCCGAAATCATTGAGCGCGTCCCTGTAGCCTTTCATGCGCTCCTCGGCGTTGAGCCCCGAGTCTCCTATTATTAGGCCTATGCTCTTCCTCTTGTTCTTGATGAGGTATTCGGTGGCCATGTAGGCCCCCTTGATGTTCTTGAATTTTACCGTCGGGGCCCCTTCCAGGACCTCTTCAAGGAACACGACGGGCACGCCTTCCTTTTTGAATTCGGCAAGGAGCTCCCTGTCCATGCGCAGTGATATCACTATGATGCCGTCGGCCCTGCGCTCGTAAAATATCCTCTCGAGCATTTCGCGCTCGTTCTCCTCGATGCCCCTCGTGGAATACAATATCAGGTTATACTGGGTGTTCCTCAGGTTGGCCTCGATGCCCTTGACGGATTCCAGGGCGAAAAGCGAAGCGAAAAACGAGGCGACGACCGCGATGTTGTTGGTCTTGCCCTTCACAAGGCTCCTGCCTATGTAATTCGGATGGTAGTTCATCTCTTTTATGGCGGCCATGACCAGCTCTTTTGTCTTCTGGGATATCTTCGGGCTGTTGTTGATGACCATGGATACGGTCGCCGGGGTCACCCCGACCTTTTTCGCGATGTCCTTTATTGTTACTCTCATTTTTTCTCCTTTACTTCGGCGTCGTTAAGCCGCCCAAAAATCAACGGGCCTCGGGCAAATTCTGCATGGACTGGTTCTGGTCAAGCCACGCTTTAAGCTTGGCGTTTCCGGGGTCGAGCTCAAGGGCCTTTGAGTAAGCCCTGTAAGCAAGCTCCCTCCTGCCGGTATTAAGGAAACATGCGCCCAGCCCCATGTAAGCGGGGGCGTATCCCCTGTATTTTTTTACGCATTCGGCAAATTCCGGGATGGCTTTCCCGAAATCCAGCTTGTACAGGTAATCATAACCGCGTTTATACGCCTCGATGCCCGCTTTTTTGTCCTCAAAAAAGTGCTTCTCCGACGTCCCCGCGAATTTCCCGGTTATGGATATCCTGTTCGAGACGCCGAGGTCGGCGTAAGGCACCATCACGTAATCCAGTTCTATGTTAAGGTCCTTCGACGCGGTCAGCCTGTATCCAAGCCCGGCCGTGAGCCCTGCCAGCGCGCCAAGGTCCTCGCCGAACTTGTAACCAAGCCTAACCGCTATCGAGTGGTATTTGTTCAGCGTCCAGTATTTCTCGGCCCCGAGGTGGACGCTCGCAGATTGTTCTATGGGATAATAAAGGATGTCAAGGGCCGCGGTGGTGTCGTTCTCGTTGTAAACAAAGGTCCCTTCATCTGAGAAAGGAAGCATCAGGTTCTCCATGGAGAACCTGTAACCGAACCCGAGCTTCAGGTCGACCGGAAGCGATGGCCTGTTATTGGCAACCCCGAGGTTCTCGGCAACAAAGCCGACGGAATAATTTTCATACCTTGGATAAAAAAACGAGCCGATATTGAACCCGAACCCGCCGCCGCCGTCGGAGACTATCTTTTCGGATATAAGGTTTGCCGACAGCCCGAAGGAGAGGTCGGATACCGCGCTGTCATTGCCAATGATGTCGGATAATTTCTTGGCGTATGCAAGCGTTATGTCAAGGTCGCTCGCGGTCACGGAATTCGTGGTCAGTTCATAGTCCCCTGTGCCGGGGGCTTCTATTGTCTGGGTAAGGCTGCCGCCGTTGACAAAAACGCTGTAGGCCGCAAGCGTGCCGAAGCCCTGGATGGGCAGGGCGTAGGCCAGGTATTCATAATTGACGTCAAGCAGCCAGGCGGAATGCATGAGGCATATCTGGTTGCGGGTGAGCTGTGAGAGGCCCGCCGGGTTCCAGTAAACGGCATTGACGTCGTCGGCCACTCCCACGAACGCCTCGCCCATTCCCGCGGGCCTTGCGCCCTCGGAAAGCTTGAGGAAATTGGCGGAGGTCTCGCCCGCGCCAAGGACCGTGGAATAAACCGCGAATAAAACAAACGCGGCGAATAAAATGGCTTTTTTTCGCATCAACCCGTTTTCTCCTGATTTGATTTTATGCTTTATCTTACCAGTAAAAAAACCTAAAATCAATTGGATTTTAACCGCTGGATCAAACACATACCCCGCCGGGGTTTTTAATAATGTATTACCGAAAATATTTTGTTGGGGGAGAGTTTTTCCCTGCCCTTTAAAAAATCCAGCTCTATTACGAACGCCAGCTCGCTTATTGCGGCGCCGCATTTTTCAACGAGTTTTACAACGGCCTGCGCAGTGCCGCCGGTGGCCAGGACGTCGTCTATTATAAGCACATTGTCCCCTTTTGAAAGGGCGTCGGCGTGTATCTCAAGCGAGTCCGTGCCGTATTCAAGGGCGTATTCCTGGGAATAAACCTTCCTGGGCAGCTTGCCCGGCTTGCGCACCGGTATGAGTGAGGCCTTAAGCTTGTAGGCCAGCGGCGCGCCGAGAAGGAACCCGCGCGCTTCCATGCACACCACGGCGTCTATCTTTTTTCCCTTGTATCTTTTGGCGAGAGTGTCGATGAGCTCGGCAAAAAGCTTTTTATCCTTGAGCACCGGGGTAAAATCCTTGAAAATGACCCCTTTTTTCGGGAAATCAGGAACGTCCAGAACCGCTTTTTTCAATTCTTTTTCCATATCATCCGCCTCGTTATTATTTTATTTATTTCCTTTTGCGTTAGAATACAAAACCCGAAAAATGCGGGCGTGTGAGACTTTTTTAGAACCCCGAGCACATCTTTTAAATTCGGGCGCGGCCAGCCTAAAAAAGGCTCACACGCCCACATGCCTGAAAAAGCTACATGTTTTCCTTGTTCTTCATCAGGTAACGAAGTTTTTTTATGGCAATGGTCTCTATCTGTCTTATCCTTTCCCTGGTAAGCCTGAGCTTCAGCCCTATTTCCTCGAGGGTCAGGATATTGCGGTTGGAAAGGCCGAACCTGCTCATTATGACTTCCTGCTCCTTGGGTTTTAATTTCGCGATGAGCTCGAGCATTTTTTCCTTCTTGTCCTTTTCAAAAAATTCGTCGTCGGGTTTTACTATGGATTCGTCCTCGATGGTGTCCTTGAGCGTCCTTGCGGAATCAGAATCCTCGTTCTCGTATTCCAGGTCGAGCGACTTGGGCGCCTTTATGATGTTGAGTATCTCGTTGAGCTTCATCGGCTCGATCTTGAGCTTCCTGGCCATGTCGTCCCTTTCAGGGAAGCGGCCCTTGTCCTTCATCTCTTTTTCTATGAGCTTCAGGTACTTGTGGTAAATGTCAAGTATGTGCACCGGTATGCGTATGGTGTTTTTCTGGTTGGCTATGGCGCGGTTTATCGACTGCTTGATCCACCAGGTGCCGTAAGTGGAAAAACGGAAACCCAGCTCGGGCTTGAACTTCTCGACCGCCTTCATCAGGCCGATGTTGCCCTCCTCGATGAGGTCTATTATGGGAACGCCGAGATATTCATATTTTTTCGCCATCTTTACGACGAGCTTCAGGTTTGCCTTGATGATGCTGGCGCGCGCCGCCACATCGCCTTTCTTGGCCTTGCGCACGAGGTCCTTTTCCTCTTTTTCCGTGAGGATCTTTTCGTCCCTTATCTCGTCGAAATAAAGCATGAGGGAGTCTTTCGACGCGGAACCCCTGCCGTCGGCTCTGGAAGGCCTGGGCTTCTCGGCCTCGTCGGTGTCTCCCTCTTCCGCTCCGGCAAGTTCCTGCATTCCCTCGGGATCTTCGGCTTCTTCGCTTTCTTTTGCCGGCTTATCCGGCTGCCGGTCCTCGGCTTCCTCGGTCAGCGCCTCGGAAACCGGCCGCTTTACCCCGGCGTCCGCGGCCGGTGATGTTTTTTTCGCTGTTTTCCTGGCATTTTTTTTCGGTGCAAACTTTTTCCTGGATTTTTTCTTTTTCATATTTCCCCTCTGTTATCCCGGGTAATGAAGAATGTAAAAATCCCCGTATTTGTTCTCGTCCGGAATCGCGCTGCTTTTTACCGCCTCGACATTAAAAAAAACCCCGGGGCCGGTTATCTCTTCCGTAAATTTATCCATCGAAGCCCCGTCGCCGAAAATTTCCAGCTCCACGCCGCCGTCGGGCATGTTCATGACGTAGCCTCTGAGCCCGAGCGCGTGCGCTGCCCTGCTGCAGTAATACCTGTAGCCCACTCCCTGCACCATGCCCGTTACAATAATGCGGCGGCCGCTGTTTTCCATTATGTCACTGCAGGTATGATATTCCAAAGACAAAATATGACTGCAGGAAATCCCCGATCTCCTCGCGCTGGAAGACATTTGAGATGTTGCGTATGTAAAATTCAACGTCCACATTATAGTTCAGGCTCATCTTTACGCCAACGTTGAACCTGTCCTCGTCATATTCCCCGACCAGCAGGACCGTGTCGGCCACGACCTTCGAAACATCCGCAACAAAACCGGTGTAGTCGTGGCCAAGCGTTTTTTCGACGCCCATGCTGAAGCTCATGTCGGATATTTTTTTTGAGGCCACCGAGTAAAGCGCAAAATTCCCCCATGGCGACCTTTCGAACATGGATAGCGGGAATTTTTTCACCCCGACGGCCAGGCTCACAAAATATTCCTCTTCCTTTAGCGCCCGGCACTTAAAATCAAAATTTGTTGACTCGGAAATGGCGTCGCAAAAATTCACGAAAGAA
>Ga0181535_10007898_pt1 | contig 10576 bp, 10 predicted proteins | sample PEATcosm2014_Bin_44_FD_119774 | JGI IMG/M metagenome (GOLD analysis project Ga0181535, IMG submission 119774) | Peatland microbial communities from MTU Mesocosm Facility, Houghton, MI, USA - PEATcosm2014_Bin17_30_metaG | ecosystem: Environmental > Terrestrial > Soil > Wetlands > Peat | place...
ATCCACCACCGTGAAAATCATCACCGGGCTGTTACGGCCAAACGAGGGTCGCGTCCTCTTCGAAGGCTCCGACATCGCCAATGACATGGTCTCCTTCCGTGCCTCGTTCGGTTATGTTCCTGAAGATGCGCATCTCTACACTTATCTGTCGGGCCTCGAGTACCTGCAGCTCGTTGGCAGACTCCGAGGACTTGGTGAAATACTCATCGAAGCGAAGGCAACCCGCCTGCTGAAGCTTCTGAGCCTCGAGTCCTGGCAGTATTCACCCATCTCCACCTACTCCAAGGGAATGCGCCAGCGCGTACTCATCGCTGCAGCTCTGCTCCATAATCCGAAACTTCTAATATTCGATGAACCGCTTTCCGGCCTCGATGTTGTATCTGGGCGCCTTTTCAAAGATCTGCTCGATCTGCTCGCTGCGCAAGGCAAAGCCGTCCTCTACATCTCGCATGTGCTTGAAGTCGTCGAACAGGTTTGCAGCCGCGTGATCGTGATTGGAAAAGGAAGAGTTCTGGCCGATGCTCCTCCCTCTGATTTGATCAAGTTGATGAGCCTTCCAAATCTTGAAAGCGTCTTTGCCCAGTTGGTGCAGCAGCAGGAAACTCGCACCATCGCGCAGCAGATGGTTGAGGTAATGCAGATCGCCCATGTCTGATTTCATTCAGCGTCTCATTACGATGTCTGATTCTCAACCGCTTTCTGTTCGCTCAATGGCTGCTTTGGGCCCAGTGCGGCAGCCCGACCGCAGCCAGTTCTCGCTGCTCGTCCGCCATTTCCTCGAGCGCTTTTTCAACCACGAAACCGCCTCGCCGGACGGCGACGCCAAGGCGCGCCTGGTCCTGATCGCGGTGGCCGCTGGAATCCCTGGATTTGTTGTTGCCCTTTATTTGTGGCCCATCTATCACCCATTTATAGCGTGGCCGCCGGGTCGCGCCCTGAATGCAGACCCTCCGCCGTATTGGCTGCAAGTGAATCATCACTTCTTCTTTGTCGTCTATTCCTTCGTTGCAATGGGAATTGTCACTGTATTCGAGTGGGACCTGTTTTTTCCCGACCAGCTCGATGTATTCATACTCTCAACTTTGCCCGTTCAAGACCTCAGACTGTTCATCGCGCGGGTTGCAGCTATCGCTGTTCTTCTGGGTGGGTTCCTGTTCGACGCCAATATCCTCGCGCCTCTCATCCTTCCTGCATCGCTCGATCCGCCTAACCTCCCGCGATTTCTTACCGGCCATGCGCTGGCGGTTGCAGGCAGCGGTCTGTTTGCTGCGGCCTTCATTCTTGCTCTGCAAGGGATCTTGCTCTCCCTACTCGGCGAGCGCTGGTTTCGCCGGATCTCTCTCCTCCTTCAAGGCCTGTTGATCTCAGTGCTGTTGATGTTTCTGCTTTTGTTCCCTGTACTATCTCGCGGGGTTCCTCTTCTCCTTAAGACCGGTAGTGTATATGCGTTCTTCTTTCCACCATTCTGGTTCCTTGGAGTCTATCAGTGGCTCATGGAAGGATCGTCAGCTCTCCCCATCTACGCCAGGCTCGCGCAAACCGGGAGCATTGCCCTGCTGGCCGCAACCCTCGTCGCCATGTTCGCCTATCCACTGGCATACTTGCGTCGGGTGCGCCAACTGGTAGTCGGCCCCGGAACGCACGACACCCGCATCTGGGTTGCGCAGCCATTCTTGGAAATGCTCTTGGCAAAGTTGGTTCGGCATCCTGTCCGCCGCGCGATCTTCCATTTCATTGGCCAATCCCTGTTCCGCGTACAGAGATATCGCATCTATCTGGTGCTCTACGGTGGGGTCGGGCTCTCCGTCGTCGTAGCAAGCATCCTTCGCTTGACAGTGAAGGATGGAAACGTCCGAATGGGGATCTCGCCGGACGGCGTCCTCGCTGCGATAGGAATTGTGGCTTTCTGGATGATCGTTGGCCTGCGCATGGCCTTCGTCTCTCCAGGCAACCAGCACGGAAGCTGGGTATTCCGCATCGTCCACGGCAGACCGCCGCACTTTCTGCCTGCCATGCATCAGTTGCAGGCTGCAAAAGTCTGGGTGCTCATCTGGGGTCTGATCGTTACCATAGCCGCATGTCTGACATTGCGCTCCTTCGCCCCCCCGGAGCTGCGCACTTGGCCAGCAACAACAAGCCAATTGCTTATCGCCGTTGGCCTTTGCCTGCTTGTCACCGATTTACTCTTTCTGCATGTCAAAACGGTTGCCTTCACCGGCGAAACCGCAAGGGAGCAGCCCAATCTCCACATGACCTTGCTCAAGTGCTTCACTTTCTTCCCTGTTGTTCTGTTGATTCCTGTGGCCTCCGAACCCTGGATAGAGGCTAACGTCCTGCACTTCGCCTTAGCGGCAACAGCCATAGCCATATCACATTTGGTTTTGCGAACGTTTCACCGACGAATCATCCAGGAACACTGCAACATGCCCGGCCTTGAAGATGACGAGGAAGATTTTCCGATGAAGCTTGGCCTCCGCTACTGAGGCTGGAGGGGTACTGAAAAGTGCGAATCACGATCGTCCGGGGGTTTTGACGGTCAGATATTGAAACTGGCCATTGCACTCGCGGGCTTGAAAAGATACAGCGATCGAGTAAGGATCCTCTTGCACAGCGGGGCTTTTCAGTTGCTTGCCCAGCATTTGAAACCTTGCCTTTGAGAAAATCATTTACTCACCAGAACCAGTTGGGTCGTCGGCCTTCATTTTTGACTAACTTTCGCAAAAAACTTTCTTACGTCCTCGATCAGGAGATCGGGTTGCTCAAGCGCGGCAAAATGCCCACCCCTTGGCATTTCCGTCCTTTGGACTATGTTGTATTTCTGAGCAATCCAGCTCAACGGAGGGACAGCCACCTCCCTCGGAAAATCTGCATAACCCACAGGAGTCTCCAGGCGTAGCGATGGCGCCGCCTCGCGTCCAGTGAGCCGATTCTCACGATAAATTCGCATTGCGGAGCCCACAGTGCCGGTCGCCCAATAGAGCGTAACGTTGGTCAAGAATGTGTCGCGATCCACTGCGGTAAGAAAGTCGCCGTTATTGTCCGTGAGCAGTTGAAATTTACCTGTCATCCAGGCCAACCACCCGACTGGCGAGTCGGTCAGGGCATACGCAAGAGTCTGCGGCTCAGAAGACTGTAGGAAAAAGAAGCTGCTCTCTTCGCGGTCAAAGTACGAATACCGTTTCCGCTCCGAATCGCTCATTTGCGCACTTGCTTCGGGGTTCGGCGGTTCTACGTAGAGAAGGTTCAGATGCAGCCCGATTACATGCGTGGGTGCTTCGAAAGCCATTTCCTGGGCAATTGCCGAACCCCAGTCGCCGCCCTGAATACCGTACTTGGAATAGCCCAAACGATCCATGAGCACGACCAGAGCCTTCGCCATGCGCCGCGGGCCCCAGCCCCGGGATGTAGTTGGGCCCGAAAATCCAAAGCCAGGAAGCGATGGGATGATAACGTCAAACGCCGGCGTATTGTTTTCCTTTGGCCGCGTCAGTGGGTCAATCAGCGCAAGGAATTCCACAATCGAGCCAGGCCACCCGTGAATCAACAGAAGCGGAATGGCATCAGGGCGGGGCGAGCGCTGATGAATAAAGTAGATCTGCTGTCCATCAATTTCCGTCGTGAATTGGTCAAACCGGTTGATCTTCGCTTCTTGTGCACGCCAGTCGTACTTGTTCTGCCAATAATCCGCGAGTTCCCTGACCTTATTGATGTCAACGCCGTACTCCCAGGTCGTGCCCGGAATCTGATCAGGCCATTTGGTTTCTGCCAAACGGTGCCGGAGGTCAATGAGAACCTCGTCCGGAACATGCGCTTTAAACGGGCGAATTGTGGCAGGCTCCGGCTGTACCGGCACTTGCGCTTGCCCAAGCGCAATCAACTGGAACAAAAGCAATGCGGCCAGCAGAAGCTTCCCGCATTGCCAGGCTGTCCTTTCAGCTTTCGCGAACCCGGCTTTCATAACGTTCACACACTCCAGTCTTCACTAAATTGATGAGGAAAAGCTCTGGTGCGACACTCCGCATTTCTCTCAATGCGGCACCCTACATCGAGTTCGGCGTTCCATCCGACCACACGCCCGTGGGAATGACGAACAGATCCATCGGTTCTGGCTTACCCAGGAACTGTGGGGTCAGAAATACGGGGGAGTTCGGGAACTTAAACGAGACATGGTTTGAGTCGTCTATCGGATTGGCGCCCCAGGCCGCACCATCCATGAGCGGTGTGTAAAACATAAGATGCGCCATGTTGTGCCCGCTTCCATCATTAAGGTATGCATCTTTCGACATCATGTAGCACATGGCGCCTGCCTCGAGAACGGGCAATTCCTTTTTCTCCATTGCCTTCTTGATACTTTCCTTGATTTCAGCTTTCGATTTTCCGGCCAGGACTAGTTTTGTCCTGAAGTATGTGTACGGCACCACCGATCGCGCGGCCGGCGGATTGAAGCACCCCGCGCCGCGCGTCTTAGGACTCCAAAACTCGGGGCTATCGAATGAGTTCATCCACCCGCGTTCTACCATGCAGACAAAGCCGTTCTTGCCTTCGACGGCCGTTTCGTAGCCTTGCCTTCCGAGAACCATAACCGTGGCATCGCTAGAAATGGATGGCGGGGCCGCGCTTCGAGCCAGCTCAATCTCGGCATTCCGCTCCATGAAATATTGGTCAACCGGCGGCATGCTCGGATACTGTGTCCTAGCGTCCGCCCCCCGCGCATGTCGTGCCGCGCTCAGTACGAGAATAACCAGCGTGCAGGCTCCCAATGTGATCGGCCTTCCAATCTTTCCGTTCATTGATTCCTCCCGGTATCCAGATTTAGCCAACTGTGGATACGCGACCATGTTTGTATGCTAACGAGCGTGTCGTTCAATGAGTTCTGCCACAGCATCGGGCTGCTCATCCATGGCGTAATGCCCGCTGTTCTTGATGACCTCGACCTTGACGTTTGCGCAGCCATGAGCCCGTAGAGCGTCGGCGAAGCTCGGCATGAGGTTCTCGAAAGGCGAGTTTTCTCCGGGAGCGAGCACCAGTGGTACAGTAATCACACCCTTTTGTGCTGCATCGAATTTCTCATTTGCGGGAAAAGCGCGGTATATCTCCAAGGCCGCACGCAGATGTTCTGGAGCTGAATAGGATTTCGCATAACGCGCTACATCCTCATCGCTGAAGGTGTTGGGATCGAGAAAATAGCGCAAGTAAATTGCTTCGCGGCCGGCAAGGAGTTGCTCGGGCAGGTCCGGCGTCTGCTGAAAATTCATATGCCAAGTGATGCGATTGGCTTTCACCGCATCCCATGGCCCGAGGCCTGGCAGCGGTACGTCAAGCATCATCAGTCCGCGGCTACTCTCCGGATAAAGACGGATGAAGGCATACGCAACCATGCCGCCGATATCGTGCCCGACCACGTAGACGTGTTCTAAATGCATCTGTTCCGCCAACTGGTGAACGTCTTCCGCCATATTTGCGGCGTCGTATCCGCCTTGAGTCGGGATGGAGCCACCGAGGCCGCGTAAGTCGACGGCAACGACCGTGAACTCCTTGGCCAACTCTGGCATGATGCGGTGATATGCGTACCAGTCCTCAGGAAAACCGTGCAGCAAAATGACCGAAGGCCCAGCCCCGCCACGCACATAGTGGAGCGTCGCTCCGTTCACTCGCGCAGTGTCGGAAACGAATCCAATTCCCAGCGCCGCCACCGCCGGATCGAACGCCCGCTTTGGCGATGGCTGGCCATGAAACACGACGAATGTAGCCACTAGAAAAACCGCAAGAGTCGTCAAGGTCCTCGGCCCGTAGTTTTTCGCGGACGCTAAACCGGTCTTCCCTCCCAAGATTCTGGAGCATTGCGCAGTATTGCTCTTCATCGTCAATTCTTTCTTTCGAGTTCGGTGTCTACCGGAATCGCCACTTTACGGCCCTGGTGAAGCCGCCCCTTCAGAATTGGCCCACCGAGAGTTCCGCCGAAGAAGTTATCTACATAGCGCGGTACCACGGTCGCGGCGCAACCATCGGCTGCCGGAGTTTGGCCGGCACCGCAGAAACCGAACTGCTCTCCCTTCGAGACGCCTTGCGCGAGCGAGCTGGTGAAATCGCCGGAGTATTTGTAAATGGCCGAACCGTGGATCGCGTTGGTACCGGACTTGGTGATGTAGTTGACCACCGATCCGGCGTTGCGGCCGTACTGGGCGCTGAAACTGTTGGTGATGACCTGGATTTCAGCGATGGCCTCGTCGTTGTCGAAGAATACTTGAGGTCCGGTGATTGTGGTGTCATTGTTGGCCTGGCCGTCAATCTCGAAGTTGTTGGCGCGGCCGCGCTCGCCGTTGACTGAGAAGTTGGCTCCGTTGGTATTGGAGAAGTTGTCCGCGTGCGTATCGACCACGCCCGGAATGAGAAGAGCCAACTCATCGAATCCGCCGGCGGTTGGAAGGTTGGTGAGCTGTTCAGTTTCGAATGTTGTGGTAACTTGCGCCTGAGAGCTCTCAAGAATATTCTCGGCGTCGGAAACCTCGACGACCGCGACTGCGCTACCGGGGCTCAGCTTTTGAATGCCCAGCGCCTGCTCACGGCTGGACGCCACCTCAATGTTGTTCACGGTAAGGCCGGCAAAGCCGCTTTCAGTGATGACCAGGGTATAGGTGCCGATCGGCACGTCCTTGAACGAGAAGCTGCCGTCACTTCCAGAGGCCGTTTTCAACGCGATATTTGTAGCCTTCGCAGTCGTGGTTACAGTTGCCCCAGGGATCACGGCACCGGTGGCGTCGGCCACGGTGCCTGAAATACTTCCCGTTGTAATTCCCTGCGCGCGAGCTTGCTGCTGTAGAAGCACCGCTGCTGTTAGGAACGTCAATGCGGTCGCAAGAAGCATGCTCAGGTTGCCAGACAGAATAACGCATCGCGTCATCTCGCTATGCTTCTTGAATCCGCGCCTCCGAAACGAATCAATGTGATGGAGAATCATCATATGGATGTCCATTGCTCGCCTCCAATTGTTTCCTTATTTGTTTCTTCTCGTTTGGTCTCCCGCATTCGAAGGCTGTCCTTTCGCAGCAAGATATCCCGGGGCCTCAATTCATTCACTGGTGCCACGCAGCGGTGCCGTCAGAACAACGGAGAACAGTTACGATGAAGCTGGCTCCAAGTTCCGGGACACCCTAATCCTCGCCATCGAACACCACAGGTGAGCCTGCGAGATCTGCTTTCTGACTTGCATCGTCTGTCTTGCGAACATGCAACATGAGGTGCGGGCACCAGTGCTCGCACCTCATCGCCAAGTTTCCATCTTGCTAAATCGTGTACGACATCGCACCAGCCCAGGCACCGGGGTCTCGTTCCCCGTGATCGCGGCTGGGATGATTTCACGGGTCTGCGCTTTGGATACGCTGATCAATGCGAGCCTCGACTTAGTGATTGTGAGAGGGGGAAACATCCGCAATCGGCACAGGCTGATTACGTCTCAGCGGAATTTGCAACAACTTACATCGTTGGAAATGAATGTGGCCGGGTTGCTTTCAAAACGTTGGGCGTTCGCCAGATTGCCACCTCCGCTAACCTGCAATCGGGTTCAAGAAAACACATAAGACATGGGCTCAATTCTGTTTTCCGCCCACAGCAGACGCGAAACTGGATTGCGCGCCAAAATAGCATTCGATGGCCTCAACCTTTTCATCTCTAACCCGGAGATATTCCACGTTCCGGAATGACTTATCGTTCGCGGTGTGGCATAGATACTTCACAAATGCCTCGTTGCCATCTCCAACAAGCTGTTCCAGGTCAAACCGCTTGATAAAACCTACCTGCGTCTCCCAACAGCGGGTCTTGAAGACACTTTTGCTGATGTGATCGTCATTGTTTGCGCTTGTAAAGGTGAAGTTGTCGGCCAGCAGAATGTCGAAGGGGCTCCAGTCCTTCTGCTCCCACGCGGCGTAATAGCTCCGGACGACCTGCTCGTTGGCCGCACCGAGCCTTGTCGCTGCGTGCGCGCTTGCCGCTCCCGGTAAGCTCAACGTTCCAGTCAGTGCGCAGGCCCCTGCTTCGAGCAGGTGTCGGCGCGTCATCACAATCCTTGTCATAGGCGTTTCTCCTTGGATGGCAAAAGTTATTTGAAAAGCATCAGCATCGGTGAAGCTGTTGGCATGGGTTCATTCCGTTTCTTCTTCGGCAGTTTGGCTTCTTGCACGGCCAGCCACTTTCGAAAAACGGCTTAAAAGTCTCCGGTCGCTCAACGAATTCATCGCTAGCCAACAGGTTCAAACCGTCTCATTTCTGGGTTGAGCAAAAAAGAACTCGAGACAACGAGCTCTGTTTCGCTGATATCATTTACATACCCACTGGTTGGTATAATAAATACCAGTAAGTTGGTATGTTGTCAAGCCGAGTTCCAAATCATCCGAGTTTCGACGAACAAGAGCAGGCCTCAGGGTGATGCGAAGACATCTTTCAAAAACTCGCGGTTCTCTCCTCCGCGGGCGTTTTTCCCCGCAACCATTGTCGATTTGGGAGAATCTGGTCCTTTCCCAGACGCATTTCAAATCCCGGACTCTCCATACACCTGAAATGGGCCGCAGGAACCGCAAGGAGTTCTTTCAAGCAGGCGCGTCCGCGCACGAGATGCGACTTCACCGTCTCCAGGGTCACGGTCTGCATTTCCGCTACCTCCTCGTAGGGAAATCCCTCAATGTCGCGTAGGATCAGCGTCGTCCGGAATGGTTCCGGTACCTTTCTCAACGCCCTTTCGACTCGTGCGTGCGTTTGCATGTGCACCGCTATCTCATACGGCGCCTCAGTCTGGTTCACCAAAGTGTCTTTCAACAGCATCGGCGTTCCGCACTGTTCGCCGCATAGTTCCGACTCATTCGGGACCATCTGCTTGTGCCGCATCCACCAGCGCCGTCGGTTCGCGGCCTCCCGCAATGCAACCCGGTAAATCCAGGTTCGCAACGACGATTGGCCGTGAATGTTCCTCACTCCCCTAGAGAGCTTCACGAATACTTCCTGCGTCAGGTCCGCGGCATTGCCGTGTTGATGCATCGTACGCACGAGAAGCGAATATACCGGCTGGTAAAAACGCATAACCAACAACGCAAAGGCTTCCTCCGAGCCGGCTCGAAGACCCGCTATCAGCAATGTCTCATCGGGTTGAAACGGCGTGCTTGCAACATCGCCCATCGGATAGCCTGCCTCCACTCTGATGCCCTGCTTGCCTGCTACATAGCTCCGCCGCGCGAACAAGCGCCCTGGTTCAAAAGATCGCGTAGGCCAGGCGATCAATTCTGCCCACCGCTCACAGCGGACGGGAAGCTGGATTGCTGACCGAAATAACATTCGATGGACTCCACCTTTTCGTCTGTGACCCGGAGGTACTCCACGTTCCGAAACGATTTACCGTTCTTGGTCCGGCAAAGATACTTCACAAACGCGTCGTTGCCGTTTCCGATTACCCGCTCAAGTTCAAACTTTTCGATAAAATTTATCTGGGTCTGCCAGCATCTCGTTTTGAAAACGCTTTTGCTGATATGGTCGTCACCAGCTGCGCTCGAAAAGGTGAAATTATCGGCAAGCAGGGCATCGACCGGTCCCCAGTCCTTCTGCTCCCATGCCGCATACCATTTCCGGATGAGCTGCTCTTTTGTCGCACTCAGCTCTCCCGCTGCTTGTGCACTGGCCGCTCCCGGAAAGCTCACCGCTCCAGTCAGTGCGCATGCCCCTGCTCCTAGCAGGTGCCGGCGCGACATTACGATCCTCGTCATTGTCGATTCTCCTTAATTGCTCAAGTGATTCGAAAAAATCTGCATTGGTAAAGCCGTTCCAATCAGGCCCGCATACACGGCTCTGGATTTGCTCCCCAGCTTGCGGTGTCCATGAGCCGGAGATGAAACGCCAGGTGCGAATGCCAGTGCCTGCAACGAGGAACGAAGAACTGATATTCTCTCTAGTCGACTGGCACCAAAGAAGGATCTCGCGGCAGTTCAGAGGGACCATTCAGCAATTGGATTGGCGTCGGAGGCGCTGAGAGGCTCAGAGCTTTCTGGCTGGCTTTGAATCGGACGAGTCTGTTCTTTTGGTCGAATGTCACCGCAAAGGCTTGCATTGGGCTCGATCCGAGATTAGCCAGCGGGAACGCACCCCCAATCTCCACGAACGGCCGTTTGAAAAAATAATCGCCAACTTCGACATTTGGTTCGAGTCGCGCTCCCCTGATCTGAAAGCGCGTGGAGAGCGATTCACCGTTCCCGAATTCAGCCGGATCGCTGGCAAACTTAAGCCGCGCGGCCAGTCTGTCCGGCAGCAATAGTCCATCTCCGCCAGAGTCGATCTGCGCGTCAATTGGCATCCCACCAATGCGCAGGTTCACGATTGGTATGCCATAGGGCATGCGAAACGATAGTACTGAGTGCTCGCCGTCCGGTAAGAGTGAGCCCGTGGCCAAGGTAAGTTCGCGGCTTGGGAAGTCAAGCGTCAATAAGCAATCCCGAAAGAGCGAAAATCCGAGCAAGCCTTGGTACGAACCTTCTCCTCTGCCTAGCACATGCACTCTCGCCTTTATGTCTCTGAATTCAAATCCGGCCACCTCAAGAGA
>Ga0181535_10007899_pt1 | contig 10576 bp, 5 predicted proteins | sample PEATcosm2014_Bin_44_FD_119774 | JGI IMG/M metagenome (GOLD analysis project Ga0181535, IMG submission 119774) | Peatland microbial communities from MTU Mesocosm Facility, Houghton, MI, USA - PEATcosm2014_Bin17_30_metaG | ecosystem: Environmental > Terrestrial > Soil > Wetlands > Peat | place...
AGTGGCAACAGTTCTTCCGCCGGCGATTTCTCACCCCGACAGAAAGTTTCCAGAACCAACGTGACATCGCTCATGCGGAAATCAATGTCAGTTGTTGGCGCCATTTCAGGTGTAAGGGCTTCACCATAAAAAGTTTCTGCCACTGGCCCTAGGACCAGTGATTGGCCCGAAGGCAGCGGACATTTGAGTAAAAACTATCCTCGTTACCAAATCAACATGGCCATCCAAACCCACGGCATTGCCACCATTCTTACTATGCAACCGTCCGATGCCTTCGGAGGCATTCGGGAAATTGAAACTGTCATTGTATTCGAACGCCCCGGGATTGCCTTGCGAAATCGCGTTCTCATCCGGCTCCCACAACAGATAACACACGGGACTCCAAGCCGCCGTGATCTTACAGGGAACTCCAATGTTGGCCGGATTTGCACTGCCACCTGGATAGCCCGTCACCGCCCCATCCATAACGTACGTGGAAAGTTAGTTATTCCGTTCTCCGGCGGACGTGGCCATGGTAAAGGTCTTGCCGGCGGTATCCACTGGACAAAGGCAGGTCTCCAGGTTGATGTGAGTATTGTCCAAGCCCGCCGGCACGTCATGTCGTGAAAGAATATGACGGCGCAGCCCACCTCCTCGGTATGCGACCCAGCGGATTACGCTGGGAGCGTCGGAATTCCTCGTCCCGAGCGCCCTTGGGGAAGAAGTTTGAGGGGTAATCGGCCAACGCCGCCCCTCCGTTCACGGCTTGGACGGGCGATTGCCCGGCTCGTTCAAGGAGAAATGACTGAATTTGGCGACCGCCTGCGACCGCGAGCGGACGTGCAGTTTTTCGTACGTGCGCCGGATATACGTGTTTAACGTGCCGCGGCTGACATTCAACGAATCCGTGATTTCCTTGTAGAGAAAACCACGCGCCAACAATTCGAGCACCTCACGCTCGCGGGCGGATAACTTGGCCGACTCTGGCACGCTGGCGTCCTCGCGGTGAAACGCCTGCACCACCCGGCGCGCGATGTTGCTGGTCATGGGCGAGCCACCGGCGTATACGTCCTTGATGGAGGCCAGCAGTTCGTTGCGAGGCGTCTGCTTGAGCAAATAGCCCATCGCCCCCGCCGCCAATGCCTCAAAGACATGATCCGCGTCCTCATAAACCGTCAGCATCAAGAATTGCGTGTCCGGCATCATTGGCTTGAGTCGCCGCACACCTTCAATGCCGCTCAGGCCGGGCAGATTGATGTCCATGAGCACGACTGACGGATGCTCGGCGGGCAAGTGTTCCAAGGCCTCCTCCACGCTGGCGTGTTGGCCCGCGCACTTGAAACCGCTGGCTTGACGCACCCAGTCGGCGAGAATCTCCCGCGCCGGGGCGTCGTCCTCAACTATCGAAACAGCAATGTTCATCCGTTGCGGTTTCATCTTACGCCCGAAATGCTTTTCGTATCGTCATAAGTTTTACCGACAGTCTGCTGGCCCCCGCCCGTCATTATCCATGGGCACGGTGAACGTCACCGTCGTACCGTGCCCCGGTTCGGTGCGAATCTCGCATGCGCCCGCGATGTCCGTCAACCGCCGCCGCATGTTGATCAGCCCGTTTCCGCGCGCGATGCGGCCGGCCACAGTCGGGCCGGCGGCCGGATTCGCCGGGTCAAATCCGCGCCCGTCGTCGGTCACCCGCAACCACAGTTGCCCCGTCTCCAGTTTCAAAGCCACGTGCACTTCCGCCGCCGCCCCGTGCTGGACAACATTGTGTAATGCCTCCTTGAAGGCAAGGAACAGATTATGCCGGGTCTCCGCCATGACCGGCAGCGCCGGCAGTTGCAGCGGCACATCCAGCCGGCAGCGAATCCGCGCCTCGCTCAAATAATCATGCGCAAACCGGCTCAAGTAATTTGCCAAACTGTCCAGCGTGTCATGCCGCGGGTTGACGGCCCATACGATTTCGTCCATCGACCGCGTTAATTCGCGCGCCGTCCCATAGATGCGGTGGAGGTTTTTCGCGACCGCTTCGGGCACGTCTGCTTCGCCGCGGACTGATTCAGTCAACATGGCGATGCGCGTCAGGCTCGCGCCCAAATCGTCGTGAATGTCCTGGGCGATGCGCGCCCGTTCACGCTCCATGGCCCGCTCGCGCTCCAGTTTTTCCAACCGGCGGCGCAACCGCCGGCGTGCGTCGGCCCAAATCACCGCGCCCGCCGCGAGCATTGCCACCAAGCCTCCGAGAATACGAAACCAAGCGGTCTGCCAAAAATGCGGCAGCACGGCAATCGCCAGCGTCGCCCCGGTTTCATTCCATACCGCGTCATTGTTGCAGGCGACCACCCGGAATCGATACCGTCCGGGCGGAATATAGTTGTAGGTTGCCACCCGTTTCGTGCCGACGTCTACCCAGTCCGCATCAAAATTATCCAGCCGGGATTTGAACCGCACTTTTTCCGGCGCGGTGAAGCTCAAACCCGTGTAGGCGAATTCAATGCGGTGTCGCCCCGGCGATATTTTCACAGGGCTGGAGCCATCACCAACCACCAATGTTTTCTCATCCACCCGCATCGCTTCAATCCGCACCAGCGGCGGCAGCGGATTAACCTGCACGCCGGCGGGGTCGATCGCGACCAACCCCTTCGCCGTGGGAAACCACAGTCGACCGTCCGCCGTTTTGGCGCCCGCCGACTGTGAGCCTTCGGAACATTCGAGCGTCGGCAGACCGTCGTTGATACCGTAGGTCAGAACCGGCACTTCGTTGGTTCCGCCGTCGGCGCAACCGTTCAAGTCTTTTTCGTTCGCGCGCAGAATGCCGGCATACGAGCTCATCCACAGATTTCCGCGGCCGTCCGATTCGATGTGACCAATCACCCCATTGGGCAGGCCCTGTCCGCAGTTAACGACCGAAAACTTCCCGTCCTTGAACCGATCCAACCCGCCGCCGAAGGTGCCAATCCATAGCGCACCATCGTGCGCGAAGTGCAGGCATTCGATAAAATCGCTGGACAGGCCAGCAGCTTTTTTGAACCGGCGAAAGTCCCCTTTTTGCCGGCACACGAGCCCGCTGCCCGCCGTACCAAACCAGAGCGTCCCTGATTGGTCCTGCCCGATGGCGCGCACATCGCCAAATGGCTCGCCGGCAATTTCGTTGAACCGTTCCAGCTTCCCGTTTTGATAACGAAGCACACCCGTCGGCGTGCCGATCCACAATTCGTCGCGCACGAACAGCAACGCCGGCATGGGCGACAGAAGATTTTCCAAACCGCTCGGAAAATCAAACCCGTCATCCTTCTGCGCAAATAATCCGCCGCCCCAGGTGCCGGCCCAGATGGCTCCCGCGCCATCCGCGGCAAGCGACCACACATAGCGATTGCAAATTCCCTGGGCCGAGTCGAAATTTGTCCAGCTGCCGTTTCGCAAACGGTATAACCCCGCCCCTTCCGTGCCCACCCACAAGGCGCCGTCCGGTGCCGGCAGGACGGACAGGACCGGACAGTTTTTCCAATTGTCCTGCGGCGAAATGATTTCCAGGTTGCTGCGCCGGACCATCACCAAGCCCGCCCCAGTGCCACACCACAAATTCCCTTCGTGATCTTCCCACAACGAGGTGATCCAGTCCGAAGGCAGCCCGTCCGTGTGATCAAGGTGTACCGCGGGAGTGTTTGTTCGATCCGAACCGGTCAACCACAGGCCGACCGAGCCGCCCGCCAGCGCACCGGCGGAGGTTTCAAAGAGATTGGGAACCATATACCATCCCCACGGAGTGGCCCCCAGATCGGCGGTCCAGTGGCCGTCTTTCCATTCGCGGAGGGTGGCGTTGCAGGCTACCCAAAGCCCGCCATCACGCGCGGCACAAAAGCCTTGCACGTAATCATTCGTGAACAGCCCAGTGGTCAACTGACCGTTTCTGAGCACGGAAATGGCGCCTTCACGCTCGACCCAAACGGTCCCGTCCACAGTGCGCGCCAGACATAGAAATTTGCTGATCGTGCCCACTGGCGGCAACAGTACTTTGCCGTCGCGCACCCGCGCCAGTTCACCCGCCTCATTTAGGAGCCATACGTCCTCTGCGTTGTCGGCGGTTATGGCGTAGATTTTTCCACCGCTCCAGCCCGGCCGCAAGGCCACCGCGGCAAATCGCCCGTCCTTATATTGCGACACGTCCCCGCTTTCCGTGCCGATCCAGAGCGTGCCGTCGGCCGATTCAAACAGGCTGGTGACCCGGCTGCTGCGCAGTTCCGGGGTGTTATTGTCATCGAAGACCGTAAACCGAACGCCGTCGAATCGCGCCAGCCCGCAATAAGTGCCCACCCACAAATAGCCATCGCGCGTCTGCAACACGGCCGTGACTTTGTTCTGCGGCAACCCTTGTTCCACCTGCCAGGTACGCACAAAATAGTGCGGTGGTGCGGCTTGCGTGGCAGGACCGCCCCCCGCAACCAACGCCAAGACCAACGCGATCCGGCAAAAAACGCCTTTTTGGGGGATCCAAGGGAACATTGCCCTAGTTTGTCCACTGTATGCCAAGCGCCGCAAGCCTATAAAATTCCCCCGGTACGTTCATTTATATGACAGGACGAAACGCCCCGGATCACGCAAAATTGAATGCACCATTGCTGCCAAAACCGCAATGAACGGAATCCCATGACTACCTTGAAACAAATCGCCACCGCGGCCCTTTTTTGCTGGACCATCGCCACCATCCACGCCATGCCGCCGCTGCTGAACGATCCGGTGGATGTGAGCGGCGATTTCCATGCACCGGAAAATTCTTACTTCCTCGCCGACAAGGTTTCCGGGTTTGATTCGATCACCCATTCCGGGACCATCCTTTACCAGCGGGCGCAATTCCGCGTTCGGCACGCGTTCGACAACGACTTGGCGCTCATCACGGCTGTCGGTCCAAACGAGTTTCCAGAGAACCAATATGCCGCCAATCCATCACTGCCGTTTTCCCTTGATTTCCTCTCCCCGCGGACCATCCGCATCCGCATGACCAGCGGACCGCAGGTTCACCCGCCCCAGGAGGAACTCATGCTGGCCGGCAATCCACCGCACGACGATGCTTGGAAATACGAGAAAATCCCGGCTGGTCACCGCTACTCCAGCACGGCCGGTTCAGTGACCATCACGGAAAACCCATTCCATATTGAGTTGCGCGGACCCGATGGCAAGTTGCTGACGACCACCGATCACAACGAGGACAACCGCTCCACCTTCAGCCCGGTACTGCCGTTTGGCTTCGTGCGCCGGGCCGCGGATTATTCGCGCAGTTACAATGCGGCCTTCACTCTGGCGCCCGACGAAAAGATTTTCGGGTGCGGCGAGTCCTTCACCGGGCTGGACAAGCGCGGCCAGAAGATTGTGCTCTGGACGGACGACGCCAATGGCATCGAAAACCAGGGCCTGTACAAGCCGATCCCCTTCTTCATGAGCAGCCGCGGATACGGCATGTTCATGCACACCACCACCCCCATCACCTGCGACTTCGGGAACAATTTCAACGGCGTCAACTCGCTGATGATTGGGGACGATGAACTGGACTTGTTCATTTTCCTCGGTTCGCCAAAAGAGATCCTGGACGAATACACCCGGCTCACCGGCAAATCACCCATGCCGCCGTTGTGGTCTTTCGGCCTCTGGATGAGCCGGTGCACATACAACGCCGAACCCCAGGTGCGCGAGGTAGCCGCCCGACTGCGCGAAAACAAAATTCCCTGTGACGTGCTGCACCTCGATACCGGCTGGTTCGAAACCGACTGGCAATGTGATTACGAATTCTCACCCAGCCGCTTCACGAACCCAAAGCAAATGCTCTCCGACTTGAAGGCTGAAGGCTTCCATGTTTCGTGCTGGCAATTGCCGTATTTCGTCCCGAAAAACAAATTGTTTCCTGAACTCGTTGCCAACAACCTTGTGGTGCGCGACGCCAAAGGCAACCTGCCGGATGAGGACGCCGTGCTGGACCTATCCAATCCCAAGACCGTGGAATGGTATCAAGCCAAGCTCGCCGGTCTGCTAAATCTGGGTGTTTCAGCCATCAAGGTGGATTTTGGCGAAGCCGCGCCGAACAACGGCATCTGGGCTAACGGCCGCACCGGATTCTATGAGCACAATCTGTTTCCGTTGCGATACAATAAGGCAGTAGCCGATATCACCCGCCAAACGACGGGCGAAAACATCATTTGGGCCCGCAGCGCGTGGGCCGGCAGCCAGCGATACCCTCTGCATTGGGGCGGCGATGCGGAAAGCACTGACGCCGGCATGGCGGCGGAGTTGCGCGGGGGACTGTCCTTTGGCCTAAGCGGCTTTTCCTTCTGGAGCCATGACGTCGGCGGTTTCACGGCGACCTCGGTCGACGGGATGGACCAGGACCTGTTCGCGCGTTGGCTGGCCTTTGGCATGCTGAGTTCCCACAGCCGCTGCCACGGCATCGCGCCCAAGGAACCGTGGTTGTACGGCACGAACTTCATGGACAAATTCCGCGCCATCGATGAAATGAAATACCGGTTGATGCCATACGTTTATGCCCAAGCCAAAGACAGCTCGGAGCATGGCCTGCCAATGGTGCGCGCGCTGTTTGTTGAATTCCCTGACGATCCCGGTTCTTGGACCGTGGACAATGAATATCTGTATGGCTCCAGCCTGCTGGTGGCCCCGTTGCTGCATAAGGGCGAATCGGCCCGCAATGTCTATCTGCCGCCCGGCACATGGATTGATTACCAGGACGGGCGGGCGTACTCGGGCGGCTGGCAGAAGATCGAGGCGGGCGCCATCCCCGAAATCATCCTGGTGCGGGACGGCACCGCACTCCCACGCATCGCCCTGGCGCAATGCACCCAACAGATGGATTGGTCAAAACTTGAACTCGCCGTTTACACCAAGAATGTTGCCGCCGCCAAAGGACTCGTGTTCCTGCCCGGCGACACAAACACTCACGAAGTGGCGCTGACCAAATCCGGTGACAGTTTCCAGCTGGAGGCCGATCCCCTGGCCGGCAAAGTCGCATGGCGAATCTCTGCCGCGGAAGTACGTTGAGCATGAAATCAAAATTTGAATATCTTCTGGCCGCGGCGCTGTTCTGTGCGCCGCTGTTTTGCCGCGCCGGGAATTATACGAATTTTTCCGTGGCGGTTTACATTCCCATCAATGTCGTCCAAAGCTTCGACCAGCCGCAAAAACTCCAGGCGGACTGGGATTGCATTCACGGTCAGTTGAAGGTGGACAAGGTCTATATCGAGGTGCAGCGTGACCGGCGGTTGCTCACCGATGAGCAAACCGAGCGGGCGAAGACGTTTTTCCTCGCCCACGGTGTGCGGGTGGCCGGCGGCATGGCCCTCTCGGACGGCTCCATAGCCGGGCAGTTCCAGTCGTTTTGCTATACCGATCCGCAGGATCGCGCGTTTATCAAGAGCGCCGCCGAATTTGCCGCGCGGCATTTTGACGAAGTGATCCAGGATGATTTCTTTTTCATCTCGACCAAGCATGATTCGGATATCGAGGCGAAAGGAAGCAAAAGCTGGACGCAGTTCCGGCTGGCATTGGCGGACGACGCCGCGGAGAATCTGCTCGTCAAACCCGCCAAGGCCGTGAATCCAAAAGTGAAAATGATCGTCAAGTTCCCCAACTGGTATGAGCATTTTCAAGGCTCCGGCTACGACCTTGAACGCGAACCGCAAATTTTCGACGGCATCCACACCGGCACGGAAACGCGCGACCCGGACCTCACCGACCAGCACTTGCAACAATACGAGAGCTACGAGATCATCCGCTACTTCGAAAACATGGCTCCGGGCCGCAACTGCGGAGGTTGGGTGGATACTTACAGCCTCCGCTACCTCGACCGCTACTCCGAGCAGGTCTGGGACACACTCTTTGCCAAGGCGCGTGAGTTCACGGTTTTTGAGTGGTCGGCCATGACGCGACCGTTTGAAATCGGCGACCGCACCGCGTGGGCGAGCCTGCCGACCAGCCTGAATCAGTCCTCCATGACCAATGGCATCACCGCGCCCACCTGGGCGCGGGTGGCCGGCTATTCGCTCGAACAGGCGGACCAATTCCTCGGCCGGCTCGGCAACCCCATCGGCATCGCGAGTTACAAGCCATTGCATTCGACGGGCGAGGACTATTTACATAATTATCTCGGCATGATTGGCATACCCGTTGATTTGTGCCCCGCCTTTCCAACCAACGCCAGCTTGGTTCTGCTGACCGAGTGCGCGAAGTTCGATCCCGAAATCGTAACCAAAATCAAAGGCCAGTTGCGCGCCGGCAAGTCCGTCGTCATCACGTCCGGCTTGCTGCACGCCTTGCAGGACCAAGGCATCGAGGACATTGCCGAGATCCACTGCACGGACCGAAAATTCCTCGCGCACCAGTACGCCGGCGGTTTCGGCGCGGGCAATTTTTCCGCATTGGACGGCCCCGGCCAAACCGACATTCTTTTTCCTGAAGTTGATTTTCTCACCAACGACTCTTGGGCCCTCGTGCGCGCCGAAGCCAATGGCGGCGGCTTCCCGTTGCTCCTGTTGAACCGTTATTCCCGCGGCCTGCTTTATGTCTTGACCATTCCCGATAATTTCAACGACCTTTACGCCCTGCCTCCCGAAGTGACTGCGGCAATCAAAAATTTCGTCATGCGGGGTTTTCCGGTGCGTCTGGACGGCCCGGCGCAGGTGGCGCTGTTCGCTTATGACAACGGCGCGTTCATTGCCGAGAACTTTTCCTCCTTGTCCGCGGAGGTGCAAATTTCCACACTGGGAAACGCAACGAAACTGACGAACCTGGTCACCGGCGAGGTTATCGCCGGCAAATTGCCGCCGCCGCCCGGCTGGAATTGGCAAAATGAGGCCTCCGAAACCCGCGTCTCATTTGCCACCCACCTGCCGCCGCACAGCTACGCGGTGTTCACCATGGACAAAACGGCGGCACAAGCCAGTGCCCAGTGAACAATTCAGCCCGGTTGGAAACCGTCCGCTCGCCTGTGTTGATGATCAGGCTGGAGAAGGCAAAACGGCCAGGCTGAACGCATTCAAAGACCGGCCATGAAGCAACGCAACCTGTCTATTGTCACCGCCCTGCTGCTGGGCGCGCTGGCTGCTTTCGCTGAAAACCATCCGCCGCGTGAACAATTGCTGATGGATTTCGGCTGGCGCTTTGCCTTTGGCCACGCGACGGATCCGGCGAAGGATTTTGATCCCGCGCCGGCGAGTGAGATGTTCAATTACCTCACCAAGTCCGGCAATGCCCGGGGCGCGGCGCAGGCGAATTTCGATGATAGCGGCTGGCGCAAACTGGACGTGCCCCACGACTGGGCGGTGGAGGCGCCGTTTGACGAACGCGGCAGCGGCAGCCATGGCTACAAGGCCATCGGAAAAAACTTTCCCGACCGCAGCGTCGGCTGGTATCGCAAATCGTTCTCCATTCCCGCTTCCGACCTCGGCCGGCGCATCCGTGTGGATTTTGACGGCGTCTTCCGCGATTCGCAGGTGTGGGTCAACGGATTTTACCTGGGCCGCGAACCGAGCGGCTATTCGCCTTTCAGCTATGACATCAGCGATTACCTCAACTATGGCGCTGCCAACATCATCGCCGTTCGCGCGGACGCAACCCTGGAAGAAGGCTGGTTTTATGAGGGCGCAGGCATTTACCGTCACGTCTGGCTGACCAAAACCGCTCCGCTGCACGTCGCCAGATGGGGAACGTTCGTCACGACGGAGGTGAAAAAGAATTTCGCGGAGGTGACGGCGCGGGTGACCATCAACAACGACCAGCCAACGAACGCCGCGTTTGAGATCTGCCAGGTCATTTTGGATCCGGACGGCCAAACCGTCGCCACCGTAAAACTCAGGCAACTGTCGCTCGCCCCCGGCGCAACGGGAGAATTTCCTTCCGTGCTCAAGGTGGATCAACCAAAACTCTGGTCGTGCCCGACGCCATATCTGCACAAGCTCGTCACGACTCTCTTTGAGGGCGAAACGATCATTGACCGTTATGAAACGACTTTCGGCATCCGCACACTGCGCTGGGACGCGAATGAAGGATTCTTTCTGAACGGCCAGCGCGTGCAGTTGAAGGGAACCTGCAACCATCAGGATCACGCCGGTGTCGGCGCGGCCATGCCGGATGGTCTGAATAAATTCCGCCTCGAGCAGTTGAAAAAAATGGGCTCGAACGCCATCCGCACCAGCCACAATGCGCCCACGCCCGAACTGCTCGATATGTGTGACCGCCTCGGCCTGTTGGTCATGGATGAAAACCGCGCGTATGGCATCAACCCGCAGCAACTCGACGGGCTGAAGCGGCTGATGTTGCGCGACCGCAACCATCCCAGCGTCATCCTTTGGTCGCTCGGCAACGAGGAATGGAGCATCGAAGGCTCGGACCAGGGCACGCGCATCACGCAGACAATGCAGACCTTCGCCCAGCAGCTCGACCACACGCGCCGGTTTACGGCAGCAATCAGCGGCGGCTGGGGGGCGGGCAGTTCCAAGAGCATTGATGTGATGGGTTTTAATTACCTCACGCACGGCGACAACGATGCGTATCATCGGCAATTCCCCGCCAAGCCGTCCGTCGCCACCGAGGACGGCAGCAC
>Ga0181535_10007900_pt1 | contig 10575 bp, 13 predicted proteins | sample PEATcosm2014_Bin_44_FD_119774 | JGI IMG/M metagenome (GOLD analysis project Ga0181535, IMG submission 119774) | Peatland microbial communities from MTU Mesocosm Facility, Houghton, MI, USA - PEATcosm2014_Bin17_30_metaG | ecosystem: Environmental > Terrestrial > Soil > Wetlands > Peat | place...
GAACGGTAAGTCGGGCATTCTTGTGATAGTCCATTCGATCTCTCCTGGGAAAATCTGATTGCTCGTTACAACCAGCTTCTCGCGTTCAGATCGAATGGACAACCTCCTGAAACTTCACACCTACTCCCTGTTCCCTGTCTTTTCCCCAATTCTGATGTTGTTCTAATCCATTCGACTCTCCTCCGGTCCTCCACCTGCAAGATCCCCGTGTGCTGGAGGAGGGACGGCCGATGGACAGTGGATACTATGCAGCGATGACCGGACTGGTGGCGCGAACTCAGGCCCTGGACATAGCGGCCACCAATCTGGCCAATGCGCAGACCCACGGCTACCGCGCCGAGCAGGAGTACTTCCGCTCGGTGCTGATGGGGCCCGACGCCCAGGACTCGCAGTTGGGGCAGACGGTGAACAACTTCGGCCTTCTGGGTGGCGACCGTCTCAACATGAGCCAGGGCGTGCTCAATCAGACCGGCAATCCGCTGGATCTGGCCATTGAAGGCGAAGGCTTTTTCATGGTGCAGACGCCCAACGGACAGCGTTACACACGCGATGGCGGCTTTCACCGCGCGCCGGGCGGACAACTGGTGACGGCAGCGGGAGAACTGGTGTTGTCGGCGACCGGTCAGCCGATTCCTGTTCCTCCCGGCGAGGTGGCGGTCGGCGCGGATGGCTCTTTATCGGTGGCTGGTGGCGTGGTGGCCACGGTCGGGGTCTTCACCTTTCCTCGCGGCGCCGAGTTGACCCCGGAGGGCGCCAACCATTATCTCGCCCCGGAGGGTGTCAAGCCGGCGCTTTCAAAGAATGCCGTGATCCACGAGGGCGCTATCGAGGCCGCCAACCAGGACGTAATCCACGGAACGATGAACCTGATTCTGGTGCAGCGGGAGGCGGAGATGATGCAGCGTGCGCTGACCGTCTTCCACACCGAATTCAACAAAATTGCCACCGAGGACCTGCCCAAGGTGTGAGCGGCAGGGAAAAGGGAATAGGGAATAGGGAGTAGTCCAGAAACCCTTAAGGAGATTCGGAATGATTCGAGCTTTATATACCGCAGCCAGCGGCATGAGCGCACAGCAGTTGAACCTGGACACCATCGCCAACAACCTGGCCAACTCCTCGACCACAGGTTTTCGTCAGTTGCGCTTGCAGTTCCAGGATATGGTCTACCAGAATTTGGTGACGCCTGGGGCGGCGCAGAGCCAGTCCACGGTCTCGGCGGGGCTGCAGATCGGACTCGGAACAAAATCGGCGGCCACCGAGGTCATCAATACGCAGGGAGCGCTGAACGAAACCGACAATCCGCTCGATGTGGCCATTTCCGGCGCCGGATTCTTTCAAGTCCAGCGGCCCGACGGCACCATCGCCTACACGCGCGCCGGCCAGTTTCACCTGAACAACCAGGGAACCATCGTAACCACGGACGGCGATCCGATCATTCCCACCATCACCATTCCCCCCAATGCGACGGCGATCACCATCACCCAGTACGGGGTGGTGAACGCGACCCTCTCCGGGCAACAGAACCCTTCACAACTGGGTCAGCTTCAGCTAGCCACTTTTCCCAATCCGGGGGGGCTGGAGAGCCTGGGGTCGAACCTTTTGCAGGCTACGCTCACCTCCGGCGACCCGGTGCTGGGCAATCCCGGAGGAACCGAGGGGCTGGGAACCTTGCAGCAGAACTATCTGGAGAACTCGAATGTGGACGTGGTGAGCATGTTTGTGCAGATGGTACTGGCGCAGCGAGCCTACGAATCGAACTCCAAGGTCATCAAGGCCGCCGATGATATGTACTCCCAGGTCAATAACATGACCCACTAAACCGAAAGAAAAACATGAAGCGCCAAGCGAGGGAAAGATCAATGGGAACGGGGCTGATGAGAGTGGGGTTGGGTATGGCGTTGGGCGCGGGCGTGCTGGTTCTCGGGGCCGCTTCCGCAGCCTGTGCTCAGGCGCCAGGCGCACCCGCCATGGCCAGCTCCGGCATTCAAGTTCTTCTCCTGCCAGAAGGGTCCGCTCCGGCTTCGGTCGAAGGTCAGGCGCCGGAGAAAATCCTTCGCGAGATCGACGATCCGCACACCGGGGACCGTTGGCTGCTGGTGCGCAATGGTGAGTGTCCGGGAGGGCCGGGCCGGCTGATGCGGGTTACGGCTCGTCGCTACAAGTCTGGCGGCGCAGCCCTGCGAGTTGCGGGCCAGCCAGAGGATGCGGTCTTCCAGCCGGTCATTCGCGCCGGAGATCGGCTGATCGTCGAGGAGCACTCGGCGCGGGTCGATGCGGTTTTGGAGGCTCGCGCGCTGAATCCGGCCGCTGCGGGCACGGCGCTCGATGTGCGATTGGCGATTGGCGGCAAGGTGGTGCGGGTCGTAGCTCTCGGGCCGGGCCGTGCGGCTCTCCAGGCGGAGGCGGGTGTGCGGCCATGAAGCTGAGATTGTTGAAAGCTGGGATCTTGCTGGCGGTGGTGGCGCTCGTGGCGGCTCAGCCGACCCAAGCCATCGGCAGCAAGAAAAAGGCGACGCCGGGGATTGCGGGCAAGGCAACCCCGCCCGAGGAGGCTCTGAAGGCCTACATCGAGCGGGTGCGGGCGCAGCAGGCGGCGGAGGTGCGGACGCCGGGTTCGATTTGGAGTCCGGAGGGCCGGCTGGTGCGGCTGGGCACCGACGCCAAGGCGGTTCGGCTGCATGACGTGGTCTCGGTTGTGGTGACGGAGAGCCTGGCGGCCTCGACCGACGGTCAGGTGAAGAACTCCAGGGCCTCAAACGCCAGCTCCGGGCTGACCTCGCTCTTCGGCAAGCTCAAAGGTTCGAATAACCTGCAGAACTTGCTGGGAATGACCGCGGCCTCGGGCCTGTCGGCACAGGGTCAGAGCACGACCAACTCCAGCCTGGCGACGACCTTCGGCGCCGAGGTGGTGGATGTGCTGCCCAACGGCATGTTGGTGGTGCAGGCCACGCGGCAGTTGACCTTCTCGCAGCAGACGCAGTTGATCAAGCTGCGCGGCCTGGTGCGTCCGGAGGACGTGAGTTCGCAGAATCAGGTTCAGTCGACGGCCATGACCGATCTCGAACTGGAAGTGACCGGAAAGGGCATCGTGAACGACTCTACTTACCGGCAGAATCCGGTGGTGCGCTTCCTGGAGAAGCTGCTGGTGTTCTAGAGGCAGGGAATAGGGAACAGGGGTTAGGGAATGCGAGTTGGTAGCCAGAGGATGGCAAAAGGCGAGAGGGGCGCAAGTCTCTGGCGGCGGCTGGCGTTCATTGCGGCGCTGCTCGTGGCTTCTACGCTGGCTCACGCCGAGGCCGTCGGGCACCTGGCGCGGATCAAGGACGTAGCGACCATCGAAGGGATTCGGGACAACCAGTTGGTGGGCTACGGCCTCGTGGTGGGACTCCGGGGCACCGGGGACAGCTCGCAGACGGTCTTCCCGGCGCAAACGCTGATCTCGGCGCTGGAGCGGATGGGCATTACAGTTCCTCAGACCGGCTCCAACAGCGCCAGCAATATGCAGGTCAAGAACATGGCAGCGGTCTTTGTGGTGGCCACGCTGCCGCCCTTCAGCCGGCCCGGCTACAAGGTGGATATCACGGTCTCCTCGGCCGGCGATGCGCGCTCGCTCGAAGGGGGCATTTTGCTGATGACCCCGCTCTACGGCCCGGACGGGCAGATCTATGCCCAGGCTCAGGGGTCGTTGGTGCTGGGTGGCTACATGGCCTCTGGCGGAGGCAATACAAAGTTGTCCAATCATCCCACCACCGGGCGGGTTCCCGGCGGGGCGCTGGTGGAGCGGCCGGTGCCCTTTGATCTGAAACAGATGCGCGTGGCCAGTGTGGTGCTGAACGATGCGGACTTCCATACCGCCGAGCGGATGGCCGCGTCGATTGACAAGGCGCTGGGCACCCACCGGGCGCACGCGATCGATAGCCGGCGCGTGGAGGTAACCGCCGCGCCGGACGAGGACATGGCGGCGCTGCTGGACAAGGTAGAGGGCGTCGAGGTGGACGTTTTTCCGCGGGCGCGGGTGGTGGTCAACGAGCGCACCGGAACAGTGGTGATCGGGGGCACGGTCCGTCTGCAGCCGGTTTCGATTCTGCATGGAGGATTGAGCGTCAATGTGATCTCCCGGGCTGAAGTTTCGCAGCCCAACGCGTTTTCATCGGGAGGCACGACGCAGGTGGTTCAGCAGACGACGGTGCAGGCCCAGGACAAGCCGGTGAACCGCATCGATCTGAAAGAAGGGGCGACGGTCGAAGATTTGGTTCAGGAATTGCAACGGACAGGGGCAGGTGCGCGGGATGTCATCTCCATCCTGCAAGCCATGAAGGAGGCCGGTGCTCTGGAGGCCGACCTGGAAGTTCTCTAAGGAGGCGCAGTGATGTTCTCGATCACCGGGACAGCGGCGGTTACAGCGGGCACAGGCCCGGCCTTGTCTCAGACCACGCCGCAGCCCAGGCTGGTCCATGCGGCGCACGAGTTTGAGGCGCAAATGATGCAGGAGTTGCTGAAGCCGATGACCAGCGGCAACGGGCTTGATGGGGAAGACAGCGACTCGGCCTCCGGCTCGGGCGGGGCGTTGGGAACATTCGCATCGGAGGCATTGGGACGGGCGCTGAGCGAGCAGGGAGGGTTTGGAATCGCTTCCAGCATTGTTCGGCAGCTTTCTCCTGCAAGTAACAAGCAGGTAACCACGCAAGTAACCGGAAATCCGCACGGTAATACCGTCATCAAATCTCTTGAATGACTAGAGTGATTAGGAAACCTGCCGATACAGACAGTAAGGAGCAATGGGTATGGACATTCGCAGCAGTCTTGAAGGATTGAAGTCGCTTTTGGGAACGCCGGCAGCCGCTCCGGCAGCCACGCAACAGCCGAAGAGTGGCGCCACATCGGTTGGGAGCGCACTCGGCAGTGATCGGGCAACATTCAGCAGCGCGGCGAGCGAGGTCTCTCAGACGGCCGGCGACTCCGGTGTTCGCATGGACAAGGTCGCCGAGATTCAGGCGGCGCTAGCGGCGGGAAGCTACAACGTATCTGCCGGGGCCGTGGCCTCCAAGGTCGTGGATTCGATGCTGGGCAGCAAGGGGTAAAGGGAGAGATTGCGTTGCAGGAGATGGGAGAGCGCCGCGGGTATCCGAAGCTGAAGGAATTGGTCGTAGAGGCCTCGCGGGCGCTGGCGCGCCTGGATGCGGACCGGCTGGAGGAGTTGGCGCTTTCCTGCCAGGCGCTCAACCGCGATCTGGCGCGTGTGGATGGGGATGCGCTGGCGGTGTTGGCTGTCGAGTCCAGAGAGGCTGCGGGGGATATGGTGGTTTTTGCCAGGGTGCTGGAGGCGACGCGGTCCAACCTGAATGTGATGAACCGCTTGCGGGAGTTGCGCACAGGCCGCTTGGAATATTGCGCAGGCCACTTGGGATATGGTGACCCGCAGGCGCAGCAGTGGCGGCGAACGGAGAGCGGGCATGGGGACAATTAACTCCGCATTGAGCATCATGTCGCAGGCTCTGGACGCTGATCAGGAAGCGCTGAATGTTGTGGCCAACAACGTGGCCAATGCCAACACCCCCGGTTACACAGAGGAGACGCCCAACTGGCAGGAGAATCAGCCGATCAGTATTGGCGGAGTCTCGTACGGGCAAGGGGCGGCGGAGACTGGCGCCACATCCGCGCGGGATCGTGTGCTGGAGTCGCGCCTGGACCAGCAGCAGCAGTTGGCTTCAGCCTCCGGCTCGCGGCTGACGGCGCTCGACACGCTTCAGGCCCTCTTCACGCCGGACTCGGGTTCGTCCAGTTCAACCGCCGGAGACATTGGAAGCGACATCACCAGCTTTTTCGACTCGTTTTCGTCGCTTGAGGCTACTCCTACAAGCAACTCGTTGCGCCAGGGTGTACTCACCGCTGCCAAGGCGCTGGCCGGCGATATTTCCAACGCCGCGGCCAGCCTGAACTCTCAGAGGTCGGCTCTGGACCAGGAGGCGACCGGAGTGACCAGCCAGGTGAACTCGCTGTCCAGCGCCATCGCTCAGTTGAACCAGCAGATTCAGACTACCTCGCCTGACGCCGACGCCGGAACGCTCGAAGACCAGCGCCAGGAGGATTTGAGCCAGCTTTCGCAATTGATCGGAATCAACCAGATTACGACCCAGAACAATGGGCTGGAGATTACTACCACCTCGGGTCAGTTGCTGGTTTCCGAAGGGATGAATTACCAGTTGACCACCGGCATGGTGAACGGGGTCACCGACTTTTTTGTTGGCAATACGGACATTACCTCGCAATTGACATCGGGCGGCGGCTCGCTGGGCGGCTATCTGACGGCGCGGGACCAGGATATTCCCGGCGCGCTCACCTCGCTCGATCAACTGGCTTATAGCATCTCGACGACGGTCAATGCGCAGAACAACGCGGGAACTGACTATGATGGCGCCACCGGCACGGCGGCCAATCCCCTCAACATCTTCAGCGAACCCACGGCCGTAGCTGGCAGCGCGGCCAGCATGAGCGTGGTGATGACCGATCCCAACCAGATCGCCGCTGCCGGCGCGGGGGATGGAACCGGCGACAACTCGAATGCCGCCGCCATGGCCAAGCTGGCCAGTCAGTCGATTGTGAACGGCCAGACGCCGACCAATTACTACTCAAATTTTGTCACCACGCTGGGTTCGACGGTCTCCAGCGTGCAAACGGAGAATACGGCGCAGAATGCTTCGGTGACCCAGTTGCAAACGCAGAACAATGCGCTCTCCGGCGTGAATTTGAACGACGAGGCCTCGTCCATGACCACCTTTGAGCGCAGTTATGAGGCCGCCTCGCAAGTCTTCACGATGTTGAACACGATCATGGCCTCGGCGTTGAACCTGGGGGATCAAACAACGGTTTCCTAAGGCCGCCTCGGCGCGGAAGCGTGCGGCGCGCAGCGAAAGATCCGTCAAGGCGAGTGGAGGAATGCGATGCGGGTGGATCCCTATTACGTCACGAATCTGGTGGGTTCGCTGGATCAGGCTCAGGCGAGCGAGCAACAGTTGTCGTCCGAGCTGTCGAGCGGGGCGCGCGTGACCTCCCTCAGCCAGGACCCGGTCGGTTCGGGTGAGAATGTTTTGCTGCTCAACCAGATTCAGCAGGACGATTCCTTTACGCAAAGTTCCAGCCTGGTTACGGGCCAGTTGCAGGTGGCCGATTCAGCTCTGGGCAGCGTGGTTTCCCAACTCACGCAGGCCATTTCGTTGGCCACCAGCGCCAATAACGGCACCATGAACTCCAGCGACGTCAAGTCCATCTCCAACCAGATCTCCGGCATTCTCGACGAAGTGCAATCGCTGGCCAACACCAGTTATCAAGGCCAGTACATCTTTGCCGGCGGCCAAACATCGACCGCCCCCTTCGCCACTTCGACGGCTACATCGCCGGCCGTTACCACCTACAGCGGCGATGAGGACGTCAATAATCTGCAGACGCCCAATGGGCAAAAGATTCAGTTGAATGTGCCGGGAGACCAGATCTTCATGGGCAGCGGGTCGAACAGCGTCTTTGGAGCGCTCAATAGCCTGATTGCCGACTACTCCAGCGGCACCGTTGACACCAACCAGGCAGTGAGCGATACCGAGGCATTGGGCACAGCGCTGAATTACGTTTCCCAGCAGCGCGTGACCATCGATAACTCCATCACTCAGGTCACTGCTGCTTCTGACGCCGTGACCAGCGTGCAGACCCAGCTAACCACCGCGCAGACCAACCTGATGCAGGCCGATGTGGCCACGGTCTCCACGCAGCTTTCCCTTTCGGAAACGCAGCAGACGGCGCTGGAAGATGTGATCGCGCAGTTGAATTCGACCTCGAACGATCTCTTCAGCAAGCTGCCAGAGTGACGCCGAAGGCTTGGACGCGCCCGTTCTGAAACCCGGGCCGTCTATACTCAATGCGAAGGGACTCGTCATGTTCGCTCCGCTCCGCTTTCTCTGGAATGCAACGCGCGGCCACCGGTTGACCCCGTGGCGTAGCGAGTATCTGCGCTGGCGGGTGGAGACCTATAGCGGCAAACACGCGGAAACGCTGACGGCCCAAGACATTTTTGGATTTGTCTGGACCTCCCGCTGGGAGCTTTTGAGCTACTTGGTCTGGATTGGCCGCATGGACCGCGAAGTGCATAAACGGGCGTGAAGACAACTAACAGTGGACAGCTAACAGCGAACAGCCGAAAACTGTTCACTGTATCGGAGTTTTTTCCCGCATGAGATTCGGCTTATTCCGCCTATATTGTTTTGTGATTGCCGCATGGCTTGCGACCGCCGTGGCAGCCGGCGCGCAGCAGTTGCCACCGGCTGAGCCTCCACTGCCCATGCCTGGCGCTTCCACCACTAACGACGTGCCCACTCTGCGCGTGACGGCCAACGAGGTTCTGGTGCCTACGCTGGTGGAGAAGTCGGGCGGGGGCGTTGTCTACGGCCTGAAACAGCAGGATTTTGTGCTGGAAGATAATGGCGTGCCGCAGAAGATTCGTGTGCAGGAAGAGATGGACACGGCGCCGGTTGCGCTGGTGGTGGCCGTTGAGCAGGGCGGCGTCAGTGTGCTGGAATTCGACAAGCTGGCCAAGATGGGCCCGCTGCTTGATCTGTTTCTGGCGGACGGCAAGGGCCAGGCGGCGCTGGTGGGCTTCGATTCGAAGCCTCATCTCATCAGCGACTTCACCCACTCCAGCGAAGAGGTGAACCAGGCTCTCAAGCATCTGGAACCGGGCAATGGCGGTGCTGCAATTCTCGATACGGTCGGCTACGCCGTCGATCTGCTTCAATCCCAACCCAAGGAGTACCGCCGCGTGCTCTTACTGATCTCGGAGGAGCGCGACCATGGCAGCAAGCACACCAAGGTGGAGCAACTGATCCGGAAGATCGGCCAATCCGATGTACTGGTGTTGAGCGTGTCGTTTTCGCCGGTGCGCGCCGAACTGGGCCACGATATAAAAGACAATGGCGACAACCGGACGATGAACCTGTTCTCGACCCTGGCCATGATTGTGCCGGCCTTCAAGAAGAACGTGACCAAGGAAGTTGCCCACATGAGCGGCGGAGAGTACCACCCCTTCACCGGCGACAAGGGCTTTGAAAAACGGGTCGTCGAGTCGGCTCAGCACGCCCGCAACCGCTATCTAATCACTTTCAGCCCCTCCAATCCCACTCCCGGGCTGCATACCATCCGGGTCCGGACGGCGCAGGACTACGGCGCCCGCATCGTGGCGCGGGCCAATTATTGGATGGCGCAGGAGCCGTAGCAGCGATTAGGGTTGGAGGCAGGATACGAACCTGATTCCGGTCCGTCCGGAGGATGGCACGGGGCGGGCATTCATGGTAATCTCACTGTAGACACCTGAGAGTGGACTGAGAAAACAAGAGGAGTAACAAACGCCGTGCTGGCGACTGCTAAGAAAACATCCCTGATTGAAAGCTTCCGCACTCATGATACGGACACCGGTTCGCCGGAGGTCCAAATTGCGATTCTGAGTGCGCGTATCGCCGAACTGACCGAACACTTCAAGACGCACAAGAAGGACCACGCTTCCCGGCGCGGCCTGTTGCAACTGGTCAGCAAGCGCCGCCGCCTTCTGGATTACCTGAAGACGCACGATACCGATCGCTACCGCGACGTCATCGGCAAGCTCGGTATCCGCAAGTAGCCCGAAAGCCAACCTTGACCCGGAAGCGCCCAGACCGAAGATTGGTCACGGCCCCCGTTCTACCCAGGACCTGGGGCCATGGTGTACCTGGCGAACACGACCCGAGGCCAGGGACGGCGCACAGCTATGGGCTGAGCGCGTCCCCCCTGCGGAGATTGGCGTCCGGCCCGGCAGGCAGGGGGGGAGAATCTACTCCCCCGCGCAGCTCCCACTCTTTTGCGCGCACCCTGTCTCTCGCCCCGCCTTTCGCCTTCTTTCCCTTGCCTTCCGGTGTTTTCCCCCTACAAGTTTCCCAAGCGAACACAATGAAACGAGGACTCTATGTCTAAGCATGAAGTAGCCGTCGAGCTTGCCGGTGGCAAGCGGCTGGTCTTTGAGACCGGGCGCATGGCCAAGCAGGCCTCTGGCGCCGCACTGGTGACCACGGGCGAAACCGTCGTTCTAGCCACAGCCGTGGCATCTTCAGAACCCCGGGAAGGCATCGACTTTTTCCCCCTCACCGTGGATTACCGCGAGTACACGTACGCCGGTGGACGCATTCCCGGCGGCTTCATCAAGCGCGAAGGCCGGCCCAGCGAAAAGGAAGTGCTGACCTGCCGCCAGATCGATCGTCCCATCCGTCCGCTCTTCCCAGAAGGCTTCCGCAACGAGACTCAGGTGATTGCCCTGGTCTTCTCCGCCGACAAGGAGAATGACCCGGATGTGATCGGCATCAATGCCGCCGCTTGCGCTCTGGCTCTCTCTGACATTCCTTTCAGCGCCACCGTTGGCGCCGTGCGCGTGGGCCGCGTGGATGGCGAGTTCGTCGTCAACCCCACCTATTCCGAGCGCGCCGCCACCACGGTCAACATCATGGTTGTCGCCCACAAGGACGGCATTGTGATGATCGAGTCGGGCGCCAAGGAAGAGTCCGAAGA
>Ga0181535_10007902_pt1 | contig 10574 bp, 9 predicted proteins | sample PEATcosm2014_Bin_44_FD_119774 | JGI IMG/M metagenome (GOLD analysis project Ga0181535, IMG submission 119774) | Peatland microbial communities from MTU Mesocosm Facility, Houghton, MI, USA - PEATcosm2014_Bin17_30_metaG | ecosystem: Environmental > Terrestrial > Soil > Wetlands > Peat | place...
CTGGAGAGGGATTGGCGGGCGCGGGAATCGAAAGGGCGGAGAAGTAAAAAACCCCAGCCGAGGCCGGGGTTTTGGAATTGGCTTGGGGAAGCACGGTTACATGGCGGCGACAAAGTCGGGGACGAGGACGGCGGCATGTTCCTGCAGCAGTTGAGTCATGCGGGCGGCCATGCCTGTATACATTGAAGCGGCGCGGAAGGCATTCACTCTAACGCCTTCGCTGGCCTGGGTAAAAGCATACTGTGCGAGGGCAGAGAGGACGCAGACGCGAATCTGCATTGCATCGCTGTGGAGGGTTTCAATGAGCAATCTGTCAACGCCTTCGCAGTTTCTGGCGGCGAAGTCTGCCATTTCAAGCATGACGCGCGCGTTCTGGTAGATGGCCCACAGACCTCTGGGGCCTTCCATGCGCTTCCATGCTTCTTCCGGTGTTGCGTTCAGGCCCTCTTTCCAGAGGAAATGATCGCTCAATTCACGGGCGCTCCAGTCCGGGCGAAGCCGTGCCAGGAGGGACTCCCACGTCTGCGCATTCCGGCGCCTGACCCCCATTCGCCAACGGGCGAGATAAAGGGCAATGGCCGCAATGGCAACAATCTGAACCAAAGGCAAAAGCATTCGTACTCCTCGGACCGGGGTTTGGTTACCCAAAGCGAGCCACAATGTCCCGGCGGGACTTTCGTATACCTATTACTTGTAGCATTGAAATTGCTGGATCGGTTGCAAATTATTGAGGATCTGCAACGATAGTTGTAGAAGCAAGGATCCAATAAGAAAGGGTCCACAAGTAAATGCCGACAAGGACCTGGTCGAGCCAGTGGAACTTGAGGCCATCGAAATGATGGCTGTGGAGGACGGCAACGGAGAGGGTGGCAATAATATAGACGCCCAGTCCCGAGACAATGCGAAGCTCGCGCGTAGGCCAGCGGAGGCCCTGGAGGCTGGTCCACCAGACGAGAGTGAGGAGGAAGACGACGCGCAGGACGGCGAACAACTGGATGAGGACGAGGTAGAGCGTGTCGATGAACGAGAAATCAGTAGGGATGGTCCACCTGTTCATCACGGCGGCGAGGAGAAAGGCGAGGGCGGTGAGCGACCCGAGGAGGGCGCGGCTCGGCGGGGCGACATGGTTGTAGCGCACCACGACCTTTCCCAACTCAGCAAGGATGGCCAATTGGAACAGGGCGTCGAAGGTGATATTGACGAGGGTGGCGGGCATGTAGGTGTTGGGGAAGGTGTTGGCGATCGCCATGCCGGCGTCGCTGAAGAGACACCACACAAAAAAGCAGGAGAAGAAGGGGAGAGTCCGATAGAGGCGCTTCCAGAGGACCAAACCAAGAAGGGTTGCTTCCATGCCGATGCCGGCCAGCCAGAGGGTGATGTCAATGCTGTCCAGCTTCACCGCTTTGCACCATTGCGGAGGGCGGCGGGGCAAGAGCAAAGCGCGCGATCGGAAACTTGATCAGTTCCTTCTTTTTCCGGGATGATCGGGATCGGAATCGGAATCGGAGAGAGCAATTCGAGTACTCCTTGCGGTACCTGCCACAGCTAGAAGCATACTCTGCATCTGCGGGCTGAACTCGCGCCGTTCCGCCGGGCGAGTCGCAAAGGCGTAATCCCAATAGACCAAGGCGGCCAGGTAGCTGATGGAGCCAACCCGGTCGAGCCATATATAGGATGGGGTTCCAGCCTGCTGATGGATGTGAAGAATGGCGACAGCCAGCGAGATGATGGAAAAGAAGCCCAGACCTGTGGCGATCTGCAACTCTCTGTCGCGCCAGCCGATGGAGAGGACCTGGCTGAAGCCGGCGAGGGCGAGGAAGAAGACGGCGCGGAGAATGGCAGCGGTTTGCTGCATGCGGAAGTAGCTTGTTCCGACGTGATCGAGGTAATCGGGAGCGTTGAAGCCGGCGATGGGCCAGAGAATCAAGCCACCGACCGCAACCAGGAGAGCAATGCCAAGCCAGGAGTACTTTGGAAGGGATTTACGGATGGGGCTCAGAACGCTCCAGGCAACCTCAACGAGGAGAGCAAAGATCATGAGGGAGTCGACGGTGAGCTGGATTCTGTAGATATGGTAAAAAGTGGCATAGGGAAGAGCTACGCGCACGTAGTAGAGGAAGCTGTCGCTGAACAAGCTCCAGCAAAGATAGAGGAAGAAAATAGGAAAGGCGCGATAAACGCGCCCCCGGCTCATAAGGAAGATGAGCAAGATCTCCGCGAACATTCCAAAAAGCAAGATACCGAATTCCCAACCCAACTTCGGCCTCCTCCTGAACCAAAGGCAGCCATTCCTGCTGCCTCAGAGTTTAGCAGGACGTCGGATCGTAATCCGGGCCCGTCTCAACTAAATCGAGCTGCCAGGTATTCAGGCAGTCACATGGGGCCGAGTTGAGGGCGACGGCGGAACCGTCAGGGGGCTGGCTGCGAGAGTCACGTGCGGCCTGGTCGAGGGCGATGGCGGCACCGTCAGGGGGCTGGCTGCGAGGGTCACATGCGGCCTGGTCGAGGGCGATGGCGGCACCGTCAGGGGACTGGCTGCGAGGGTCACATGCGGCCTGGTCGAAGGCGATGGCGGCACCGTCAGAGGGCTGGCTGCGAGGGTCACATGGGGCCTGGTCGACGGCGATGGCGGAACCGTCAGGGGGCTGGCTGCAAGAGTCACATGCGGCCTGGTCGACGGTGATGGCGGCACCGTCAGGGGGCTGGCGACTGCGACGGTGGCAGCGGCTGCCATTGCAAAGGTAAGAACAAGTCCGCGAACCTTGAGAGATGTGTTGCTCATAGTTTTCGTACTCCTCGGTGGAGAAACAGCGACGCATACAAAGAGTACCCCAAAAGGGGGATAGCGGCTAGCACAAAAGTATTATTGCGGAAAGTTTTTTTGAGGAGCTGTGGTTTTGCACACTTTTTGGTGCTTTTTAGGGGTAGGAAGGGTCGCAGATTCGCCTTATGTTCGCTTATGCGGGAAAGCCAGAGCGCTGATTTGGCACGGGTAAGACAATTGGCATGTACCGAAAGGCTGCGACTGAGGGCTGGCCGGTTACCAAAATACTGTTTCTTTTGCTGCGGCTCGGAGGTGATTCTCCGCGCGAGCGGGCCGGGGTGGGGCGAACGAGGAAGGCCGTCGATGGGGCATGCCGGCGCGCAAATGGCGGCGATTGCGGGCTGTTACGAAACTGCGTGGGGTGGCCGAAAGCTCTTTTCTTTCGCCCGCCGAAGCGGGCTGGGATGTATTGGCGATTAGGCAACCCCGGTTTCGCCGGGCTGTTACGAAATTCGCGAGGGACGAAGCTCTTCGGGCTGGATTGGTAGCAAGGACTGAAGCCGACGATGGTTTGGCGCTGGTTACGGCCCGGTGCCCCGGGGGTTCGCCGGCCGTGCCCTTGTTACAAGGCAAGGATTCAGTGAGTTTCGTAACAGACTGTCGCGACTGGGGCTATCTTGTGCCGCCGGCTGAAGCGGGCTGAAAGCGATTCGATGCCCGGCACACTGGAGCTATCAGGACCGATTCGCCACAGCCTGTTCGTCTCGGGATTGAAGGGTTCTGGAAGGACCTGAAGCGCTCTGGGCCGCTCGAGGGGCAAGATGCGGGTTTTGGGCCGAGGCGCGGCATGAGGATGGAGGGCACAGGATGTGAGCTTGGTTTGAGCTTTGTGGGTAGAGGTTACGGGGAGTGGGCTCTTCTGAGAATGCCATTCGCAAGAGGGGATTTTTTCATCGGATTGAATTGCGATTGGGGTTTTTGCGTTGGCGATTTGAGCCTGCGGCGGAGTGCGCAGGCGGAAGAAGAATGCCGATTTGCCAGGAACAAACGGGGGAGGAATCCAAAGAGTGAATAGCGGCTCAGCGCGGCTGAGCGGGGAGCGAGGCGGCCCTTCGGCGGGCGAATGCGCAAGAGAGCAACTTTTTTATTCTTAGATGGATAGGCAGCTTGATTCGCTGACATACGTGCGTGGCGAGCTGTGGATCATTGGTCGAGAATGTGCAAAGGTCTGGCCAAAACGAGGAGTAAGTTACTTATAAGGAACTTTGGTGCCGTAGGTGGATAGAAGAAAGTTAGCTAGAGTTGCTCTAGAGACCTTTAGGGTCCGGGTGCTATCGATGAAAGCAATCAAGCCTGCGTTCCAGCAACAAAGCTCCGCACACACGCCGACCGGAACTCGCCAGGAGGTACGGTGCGCAGTTCGGTTCCCGCTTTCACTTCCTGCCGTGGTCAATGCCGGCAAATCCGAGGTGACCGCCTTGACGCGCAATGTCTCCGCGAGCGGAGTTCTTTTTTCACTGGACCGGGAACTGAAGGTGGGATTGGACATACGATTTTCACTGCGGATGCCGGGGAATGTGCTTGGTACACCTAAAGATGTATTGGTTCATTGCACGGGACGTGTGGTACGCTGCTCATTAAGCCACCAACAGTACCTCGCGGCCTCGACGATAGATGAGTACCGATTCGCGGAGCAATGAGGGTACCAATGGATGTGGCGACAGCCAAATTATGGAATTCCTGGACGAAGCGCCCGACGGCGAAATTGTTGACACTCCGGCCAAGCCGGGTGCGATCCGCATTATCCTTGCGGACTCGCAGGCAATTTATCGCGTAGGAATCCGCAAGGTCTTTGCGCTGGAAGACGATCTTCGAGTCGTGGCGCAGGCCGAATCCCTGGAAAATCTTCGAGCGGCTATCGAGCGCTACCCCACCGATATAGTTCTTCTGGAGGGCGGCCTGCTGGCCGGGACGGCCAACGTGATTCCGGAACTGCTGCGGGCTGCACCCGACGTGAAACTGATTGTGCAGGCGGTAGCGGCCGATGAGAACCACACGGTGGAGCTTTATCGGCGTGGCGTGCGCGGGATCATCTCGCGCTCGATTTCGCCGGATTTGCTGGTGCGGTGCGTACGCAGGATCGCCGCGGGCGAAACCTGGATCGACAATCAATCAGTGAATTGGGTGATTGAGGCGTATCGATCGCAGGCGGCGGCGCTGGTGAGCCCGCGGAATCAGCCACGGTTGTCGCCCAAGGAGATGGCCATCATTACGTGCATCACCCAGGGCAAGCGGAATAAAGAAATCGCCTTCCAACTGGGAACGACGGAACAGGTGATCAAGAACTACCTGCGCAAGATCTACGACAAGCTCGGCGTCTCCGACCGCCTTGAGCTGGCCCTCTATTGCCTGCACAACAAGATCATTCAGGGCGATATGGACGAAGAGGTCGTAGCGAAGAAGGTCGTTGTTACCTAGCCATCCTGGTTTGAGTTTGTTTCCTGCGGTATCTCTCAGTCTTCAATGATGGTCTTCAACTGTGCTCGTCGCGGGCGGTTCTGCGCTGTTTTTGCGGGCCAGCTCGAGCAGGCGGATGAGCTCGGTCAATTCCGGCTGACTCAAGTGTCCGAGCAACTCGCGCGGGACCTGCTCGATGACGGGATCCATCGAGCGCAAGAGTTCCAGGCCGGCCTCTGAGATCTGTGTCCAGACCACGCGGCGGTCGTTCCGGTCGCGCTGCTGACGAATGAGCTTCAAACCCTTGAGCCTGGCGAGCAGGCGGGTAATGTCGGGCTCGGCGGTGACCATGCGGGAGCCGATGGCGGCGCAGGTGAGCCCGCGCGGTTGGGCTCCGCGCAGGATGCGCAGGACGTTGTACTGCGTGGAGGTTACGCCCCAGTTGCGCGTCTTCGAGTGGAAGGCGCGGTGCAGGAAGTCGGAGGTGCGCATCAGGTTCAGGAGCGCCTCCTCTTCCAGACTGGAAAAGGGGCGCTCCTGCGCGATTTCTAGTTTCAGGGCCGCCATCGGCAATCTCCCGTCCCTGAATTTACTGTTTGGCTACATCGAGGTCGATGCTGAGCTTGACCTCGTCGCCGACCATGGCTGAGGGGAACTTGGAGCCGATGCCAAACGCGGAACGGCTGATGGTGGTGGTGGCCGAAAAGCCGGCGTGCTGCTTTTGATCCATGCCCTGGACCGGGCCGATGGGCCCTTCGACGTTCAGGACGACAGGCTTGGTGACGCCGTGAAGGGTGAGGTTTCCGTTGACGACGAGGCCGTTACCGCTTTTGGCCACGCTGGTGCTGGTGAAGGACGCAGTCGGGAACTGGGCGAAATCAAAGAAGTCCGGGGTCTTGAGGTGATTGTTGCGCGCGTCTTCGCCGGTGTCGACCGAGCCGATGCCGATGGTGGCTGTGACGGTGGACTTGGACGGGTCTGCCTGGTCGTAGACGATGGTTGCGGCGACCTTGCCGAAGCGGCCATGGACGTTGGAGATGGCCAGGTGGGTGATGCTGAAATCGACTTCGCTGTGGGCCTGATCGGAGACCCAGGTGGATGCTTGCGCCATGGCAAGGGGAGCCGCCAAGGCCAGAATGCCAGAGACAATTGCGAAACGCTTCATCGTAAAGAATCCTCTCAGTACAGAATGCTGGGTGGTTTTCGAGTTTGAGCTCGAGCGGGAAGGGCAGACCGGGCTGCCTGGATACGGGAAGGACCTCTTTTGCCCGGCGTGAAATCTTCCACGTATATGTAGACGCGGGCGGGGAGGTATTTGTTGCAACAAATATTTCAGGTTGGTGGTTGCCGGATCAAGGAGGATGGGCGAACCCGAACAACGGGGACTTCGGGTCTGGTATTCTCCCGGCTATGCCGTTGATCGACCACTTTAAAAAGTTGAGCGGCCCGCAGCGCCATACCTTTCTGGCGGCTTTTCTGGGCTGGACACTGGATAGTCTCGATTTTTTTCTGCTCATCTTTTGCGTCAAGGCCATTGCCGGGGAGTTTCACACGCAGCCTTCTGCGGTGCTGGGCGCGGTTTTCATGACGCAGGCCTTTCGTCCCGTGGGCGCGCTGCTGTTTGGCATGCTGGCCGACCGCTATGGGCGGCGGCCGATTCTGATGTTCAACATTCTGAGCTTTTCGTTGATCGAACTGGCGTGCGCTTTTGCGCCTTCGCTGAGCGTGCTGCTTGTGCTGCGGGCGCTTTTTGGCATCGCGATGGGCGGGGAGTGGGGCGTGGGCGCCGCGCTGGCGTTCGAGACTCTTCCGAAGGAAGGGCGCGGCACTTTCTCCGGCATTCTGCAAGAGGGGTATGCACTGGGGTCGATTCTGGCGTCGGCTGCTTTCGCATTTTTATTCGAACGCATTGGGTGGAGGGGGCTGTTTATTGTGGGCTCGATGCCGGCGATCCTGGTGTTTTATGTGCAGGCAAGAGTGGAAGAGTCGCCGGTGTGGCTTGCGGGCGCGAGGAAACGCGTGGCGCGGTCCGAGACCGGATTGGCGGCGCCGATTGTGCCTCCGAACCTGATGGCGTTTTTGCCTACATTTCTTTTTTTGATTCTGCTGATGACGGCGTTCATGAGCTTCTCGCACGGCACACAGGATGTGTACCCGACATTTCTCGCGGTCGAGGCAAAGCTCTCGCCGGAGACGATCGGGATCATTGGCGTTCTTTACGGATTGGGCTCGATTGGCGGCGGCATTGTGTTTGGATCGCTCTCAGAAAAATGGGGACGGAAGCGCGCGATCGTGACTGCGGCGCTTCTGTCGATTCCTGTAATTCCGCTCTACGCGTATGGGCACTCGGCATTCACACTGGGCGCGGGCGCAGTGCTGATGCAGTTTATGGTGCAGGGTGCGTGGGGGGTGGTGCCTGCGTATCTTACGGAGCTTTCGCCAGCGGCGATCCGAGCCACGGCGCCGGGGCTCGCGTATCAGTTGGGCGGGCTGGTGACTTCGTGGAATGGAAAAGGCCAGGCACTGGCGGCGGAGCGTTGGGGGAACTATCCGGCGGTTCTGGCCATCACGGTCATTGTGGTGGCGCTGTCGCTGGCAGGGCTCGCCTCGCTGGGGCGCGAAGCAAAGGGCAAAGAGATGAGCGAGGCTTGATCGGCTCTAGGAGTTTTCAGATTTTTGGTTGGGCAGCGTACCTGCCTATACATATTGATTGAGCCGGGGATCTCTGATGAATTCTATTTCGCGTTGAGCATTTCCTCAGAGGCTAAACAGGTTGCGAAAAAAGGCCTGTTCGCAAGGGAATTTCATAAAAGCGCACCTCAGGGCCTAAAGGCCGTGTTGATTGCATGCTACTGACACCGGGGATAAATCCCCGGCCTACCGCCCGATGGAGTTTTTCTGCAGCCTGTAAGGCCGTGCCCTTTCAAAACGTCGGAAAGATCAGAGGTTCTCTAGTTGTGAAATTAATCCAATTCGGAAACTTCGGGGCTTCCCAATTCAATCGACCGGGAGCTAATATATGCGCAGCATCGCAATCCCCGAATGCCGCGCTGCAATTCCTTCAAGAAGAAAACTGAAAACGGGAGAATCGGCTATGACAGAGATTCCAGAGTTAAAGACGACCGACGCCGCGTCCAAGTCGATTACCAGGCGCAGGTTCATCCTGGGCGTAATCGCAAGCGGCGGGGTGGTGGCTGCGGCGAACTACAAGTTCATCGCCTCGGCTGTGCACGGCCAGAGTTCATCGGCGGCCGAGCGGCTGATCACGATCAACGTGAACGGCATGCAGCGCCGCGTGGATGTGATGAAGCAGGAGACGCTGGCATTTACCTTGCGCTACAAGCTCGGTTTGACGGGAACGAAGTTGGGCTGCGATCGCGCGGAGTGCGGCGCGTGCACAGTATTGATTGACGATGTGCCGCACTATAGTTGCTCGACGCTGACGCACACGGTGAGAGGGCGCAAGGTGACCACTGTGGAAGGATTGGCGTCGGCCGATGGGAAGCTTCATCCGGTGCAGCAGGCGGTGGTGGATACGCAGGGATTCCAATGCGCGTTCTGCATGTCGGGCTTCCTCATGTCGGCGGTTGGATTTTTGAAGACGAATCCGAATCCAACGCGCACGGAACTGGCTCATGGCATTTCCGGTAATCTTTGCCGCTGCCAGGACTACAACAAGATTCTGGATTCGATGATGCGCGGCGCTGAGTATATGAGGAGGGCTTGAGCATGCGAGAGAGCGAACCTGTTGAGTTGCCGAAACCGGTCAAATCAGACAAAGCAGCCCAGCCTGCCGAGCCGAAGGAACGCGTTTACGGCGCGGGATACAAGCTTATCGGCAAGAACTATCAGACCAGCGACATGCTGGCCAAGGTGACGGGGAATTCAAAATATGCGGAGGATTTTCGTGCCGAGGGCATGCTGTTTTGCCGGCTGGTGCTGAGCCCGACGCCGCATGCGCGCATCCGGCACATCGATATGGAAGAAGCGCTGGCGATGCCGGGAGTGAAGGCGATTTTGACCGCGGACGACATTCCTGCGCCGGCCGACAGCCTTAGCGATAACGGCACGGTGATCAAAGCGAGCAAGTGGGGCGAACAGGCGCTGACCAATGAGCCGCTCTATATGGGCGATCCGATTCTTGCCGTCGCCGCTGTGGATGAGCTTACGTGCGCGGAAGCGATTGAAAAGATCAAGATCGATTTCGAGGAGCTTCCTTTTGTGATTGATCCGCTGGAGAGCCTTCGTCCGGGCGGACCGAATCCACGGGAGGACGGCAACGTGTGGGTGCGGCCCGATCCGCCGAATTTGCCGATTCCGCAACTGAAGGAAGTGAAGTGGACGGAGCAGGACTTTGCCGACTACGACCAGGGCAAGCTGCCGATGGGGCATGCGCCCGAAACCTGGTCGTATGGCGACATTGAAGCGGGATTCAAGAATGCAGCGCTGGTTCTGGACGAGACTTTTATTACGCCGGATGTGAGCCATCAGTGCCTGGAGCCGCGGACGGCGATGGCTTATTGGCAGAACGGAAAACTGTTTCTCCATTCAGGAACGCAGAGCACGTTCCAAACCAAGCCGGCAATTGCGAAATGGATGAACATCAGCCAGGACAATATTGTGTTCATCAGCGAGTACACGGGCGGTGGATTTGGCAGCAAGATTACCGGCGGGTTGACGATGATTATTCCGGCGCTGCTTTCGAAAAAGCTGAACGCGCCGGTGATGATGCGCATCAGCCGGGAGGAAGAGCACTGCATTGGGCGCGCGCGGCCCAGTGTTGAAGGACGCTTGCGAGTGGGCTTTGCGAAGGATGGCAGAATTCTGGCCGTCGATATGTTTACGGTGACCAACAGCGGATCGTATGACGCGCAGGGCGATGGAGGCTCCGCGGCGCGCATTGTTTCTCTGCTGTATCAGCCGATCGCGATGCGGCAGCGGGCAATCTCTGTGATGACGAATACGCCGCCGCGGAGTGCGCAGAGCGCGCCGGGAGGGATGCAGGGAATTGCGATCATTGAACCGATTCTTGCAAAGGCGGCGCGCAAACTGGGTGTTGACCAGGTGGCCTTGCGGCGGGTGAACTGCCCGGAAGGCAAGGCGGAGTTTGGGCCGGCAATGAACGGCAAGCGCGGTTACGCGACAAGCTGTTTTTTGAAAGATGCGCTGGACAAGGGAGCGGTGCAGTTCAAATGGCAGGAGAAGATGGCGCGGCAACCGAAGCGCATTGGCTCCAAGGTGCGCGGGGTTGGTGTGTCGCTGAGTTGCTATGTTGGCGGGACGACGGGCTTCGATGGGCTGCTGGTGATTACGCCGCAGGGACGGGTGCAGTTTCAATCGGGTATCGGCAACC